>Ga0182736_1000883_pt1 | contig 36485 bp, 22 predicted proteins | sample eDN5th30CKraftBY_FD_128882 | JGI IMG/M metagenome (GOLD analysis project Ga0182736, IMG submission 128882) | Enriched backyard soil microbial communities from Emeryville, California, USA - eDNA 5th pass 30_C Kraft BY (version 2) (version 2) | ecosystem: Environmental > Terrestrial > Soil >...
CCGCCACGCGGACGCCGCGGTGCGCGACCTGTTGCGCGAAGGCAGTTCCCCCAACACGGCTGCCAGCTATCGCACGGCGATCCGTTACTGGTCGGCCTGGTTCGAGCTGCGTTATGGCCGGGCGTTCGCCTTGCCCGTATCAGAGGCCGCGGTCATTCAATTTGTGGTGGACCACGCGCAGCGGTCTTCCGGGGACGGTCTTGAATGGGAATTGCCGCTGGAGCTGGACCGGGAATTGGTGCGCCTGAAGGCAAAAGGACGGTTGGGCGCGCCCAGCCTGAACACGCTGCTGCAACGCCTGTCGGTGCTGTCCAAGGCGCATGAATTGCTGGGCCACCCGAACCCCTGCCGCGCCGCCGCCGTGCGCGAGCTGGTGTCCAAGACGCGCCGCGCGTACGCCCGCCGCGGCGTCGCGCCGGCGCGCAAGGAAGCCCTGACGCGGGAGCCGCTTCAAGCCATGCTGGACACCTGCGACGACTCGTTGCGCGGCAAACGCGACCGCGCCCTGCTCCTCTTTGCCTGGGCAAGCGGCGGCCGGCGCCGGTCTGAAGTGGTGCAGGCCACCGTGGAGAACACGCGCCGCGCGGGCGATGGCTATCTGTATACGATGGCGCATTCCAAGACGAACCAGACGGGCGTCCTTCGGGCGCAGGACCAGAAGCCGATATTGGGCAAGGCAGCGCAGGCGCTGGCGGACTGGCTGGCCGCAAGCGGCATCCGGCAGGGGCCGATCTTCCGGCGGGTGCGGCGCGGCGATGTGGTGGGCGAGCCGCTGGCCGCCGCGGCGGTGCGCGACATCGTTCTGGAACGCAGCCGGCTGGCCGGACTGGACGGCGCGTATTCGGCACACAGCCTGCGGTCCGGATTTGTAACGGAGGCTGGGCGGCGCAACGTCCCGTTGGGCGACACGATGGCGATGACCGGCCACGCCAGCGTGGCGACGGTGATGGGATATTTCCGGGCCGGCGCCGCGGCCCAGTCCCCGGCCGCGCGCCTGCTGGACGACCCGCAGGGGCCAGACCTACAGGATCCCCCCGGCCTGCCGTAATGGTGGGAGTGACCGTACAATCACCGCGCTCCGGCCTTGACGCCGATCGATGCCCATCGGATCGGATGCAACCGCCCATGGCGCCGGCTCGTCCCCTGCCCGTCCCCGACCCCCATGCAAATCAATCTTCGCGGGCTTGTGCTTGCGCTTACCGTCTTCAGCGCCATCGCGGCCACGGCCAATGCCCTGTATGCAAGCTATCTGGTGCAGCGTGAGCAGTTGATCGAGAACACCCTCGAATCGAACCGCGTCTACGCCACGAAGCTGGCGGAAAGCGCGGCCAGCTTCCTGCGGTCCGCACAGCAGCAGCTGGGCTACAGCGCCCGGCACATGCCCGAGCTGATGGGATCGCCGGATCGCCTTGCCGCCGAAGTGATGCGCGTGCAGCAACAGACCGATAGCTTCAACTCGGTAGGTGTCGTGGGAGTGGACGGCACTGTATTGGCGACCACGCAGACCTTCCGGAGCTTTCTGGGCGTGCAGATCGACAGTCCGGGCAGCCGCGCCGCCCTGCGGGCCCGCCAGCCCATGATCAGCAAGCCCTACGTGTCCGTTGCGGGCAATCTGCTCGTCAATGTGTCGCATCCCATCTTTTCGAACGACGGCCAGTACCTGGGGTACGTGGGGGGCACGATTTACCTGCGCAATGAAAGCGCCTTGCATGAACTGCTGGGCAATCACCATTACCACGATGGATCGTATCTGTACGTGGTCGATGGCGATGGCCAGCTTATCTATCACACCGATGCCTCTCGCGTGGGCGAGACGGTGCTGTCCAATCCGGTGGTGGCATCGGTGGTCAAAGGCAACGCCGGGGCAATGCGCGTCATCAATACCAAGGGCGTGGACATGCTGGCCGGGTATGCGCCGGTGCCCATCAGCGGCTGGGGCGTGGTGGCGCAGCGCCCCGCGCAGGTCACACTGGAGCCGATCCACGACCTTATCTGGGCGCTGTTGGGCTATGCCGCGCCGCTGGCGGTGGCGTTCCTGCTGGCCATCTGGTGGTGCGCCCGCATGATTTCGCTACCGCTGTCTCAACTGGCGACGAACGTGGAGCATCAGGACGTCAGCGAGGCGATGCAGCGAGTGCATTCCGTCAAGGCCTGGTACTTCGAGGCCGAGCGTCTCAAGCGCGCCGTGATCGCCAGTTTCACCAGTCTGCAGGACAAGATTGGCAAGCTGAACCTGGCCAGCATCACGGATCCGTTGACCGGTCTGCGCAACCGCCGCGGCACCCAGGATGCGGTGGACCAGATGCAGGCCGGCGGCACGCCGTTTTCGGTGGTGGCGCTGGATATCGACCATTTCAAGCGGATCAACGATACCTACGGCCACAACGTGGGCGACGAGGTGATTCGCGACATGGCGCAGATCATGCGCGAGTGCTCGCGCCCGTCCGACGTGCTGTGCCGCAACGGCGGCGAGGAGTTCCTGATCCTGTTGCCAGGCGTGGCCGCGCGGGAAGCTGTCCATGTCGCCGAACGGCTGCGCACGCATATCGCTGAGCGCCCCTTGCACGGGGCCAATCGGGTCACCGTGTCGGCCGGCGTGGCGCAATGGCCATCGAGCGGGCCGGATGTGGACGAAGCGTTCCGTGCCGCCGATGCCGCGTTGTATGTGGCCAAACAGCAGGGGCGCAACCGGGTGGTGATGCACGAGGCTTGATGCCTGGAAATGCGAGGCGGCAGGTCGCTGGCACGCGTGCCCTGTCAGCACGCGGCACGGCGCATCGAAAGCTGATGGCGCAAGTTTTCGCAGATAAACGCAATTAACTGCGTTGGAACGAAATAATCTTGCCCCCATAAACTGAAATAAGCCATCTTCTGCCAAAACCCCGGTCTTCAAAGGGGCAATTACAGTATCCTGCGCAGCTTCCACTTTGCCTGGACCTGCACGCCGAGATGTTGCGCCCCGCCGTCGCGCCAAAATCCCTGGAATGTCATTTCATCGCGCTGGCCGTCGGCGTGCTGTTGCTGGTGTCGGTGCTTGCCGGCATTCTGCTCTATCAGAATTGGCGATCGTATGGGGCGGCGTCGGACGCGCGGCAGGCATTCTCGTCGGTACGCGCGACGGTCCGCGTCATGGAGCATGCCTCGGCGGAGCGCGGCCCCATGAACGCGGCGCTGGGTTCCGCCCTGCCCGTGCCGCAGCACGTCATGGATTCCCTGACAGCGGCCCGCGCGCGCACGGACGCCGTGATTGACGCGCTGCTGGCGCTGCATGCCGGCGCCGACGGCGCCCGAAAGCGCGGCGAGATTCAGCAGATTCGCGAGGCGCTGGCCAGCGCGCGGCAGGACATCGACCAGCTCATCGCCACGCCGCGCGATCAGCTGTCGGGACAAATGTTGTGGGACGCGGTCAGCGGCATGGTTCGCATCATCCCGCAATGGCAGGCCAGCCTGGCCGCCAACGCGGGATGCGTCATGCGCAGTGAAGCCAATGCGCCCAGTTTGCTGACGCTGGCGCTGCTGGCCAGCGAGCTGCGAGAACAGGCAGGACTGCTGGGATCCACCTATACGCCCGCGCTGAGCCGCCACCGGAAGCTGACGGCCGAGGAGCAGTTCCGCATTGAACGCGTCCTGGGCCGGATCGACGAGTTGCGCGCGCTCATTGAAGCCCGCATGGCGACGCAGCCCGACGTGCGGGCCTCCGAGGTGTATGCCCGGATGCAGCAGCGCTACTTCGGCGACGGCCTGGCCTACCTGGCGCGCGTGCGCGGACAGGCATCTCGCCAGTCCGACGAGCCGCCCGTGTCGACCGCCGCGCTGGCAGCGGCCTATGTACCGCTGATGGGCGCCATCACGGAATTTCGCGACGTGCTGCTGGACGAGATGGGACGCCATATCGAGGCGCATCGCATGGCCGCTGCACGACTGCTTGCCGTGACCCTGGCAGCGACCGCGCTGTTGGTGGCCGCCCTTGCCGTGGCGCTGGTGCAATTTCGCAAGCGCGTGATACGGCCCTTTGCGCAGGCCACGCGCATCATCGGATCCATTGCCAGCGGCTCGGCGCCAGCCAACATTGCGCACGGCAGTCATCACGGCGAAGTGCAAGAGATGTTCAATGCGCTGCGCGTGCTCAAGGAGAAGTCCGCGGCGCAGAAGCAGCTTGAAGCCGAGCGCGACCGGTTGATTGCGGATCTGGCCCACTCCGCCGAAACGGACTATCTGACCGGGCTGCTGAATCGGCGAGCCTTCGAAAAGCGCTTTGAGGCGGCGCGCGCGCATTGGGACGAGAGCCAGCCGATGCTGGCTTTCATCCTGTTCGATATCGACCACTTCAAGACCATCAACGACACGCACGGGCATGCCAGCGGCGACCTGGCGCTCAAGGCCGTGGCGCAGCTGTGCCACACGACATGGCGTCAGTCGGATGTCGTTGCGCGGGTGGGCGGAGAGGAATTCGCGGTGCTCTGCCGCACGCGTAGCGCACAGCAAGCGGTGGAGATGGCGCAGCGGATGCGAGACCGCATCCGGGCCTGCTCAGTCACGTCGGCAACCGGCGTCCCGTTCGGGCTGACGGCCAGTTTCGGCGTGGCGTGCATTTCGTGGAGCCATGCAGAAAGCGTCAGCGGCCTTTTTCGGGCCGCTGACGAACTGCTTTATCTGGCGAAATTGAACGGGCGCGATCAAGTCCAGCAACGCACCCTGGGGTGAAAGCGGGGGTCCGGCCTTCCGGCGTCCGGGCCTCCGGGGTCCGGCCTTCCCGCGTCCGGGCTTACAGGCTTAGTTCTTCACGCGCGAGACGTCGGCCTTTTGTGGCGTGTCGGCGTGGGACGGCGTGTCGTGCCGGTCGGACTGCTTGTTGGCCTCGGGGGCCTTCCAATTCAGCGGGGGGATCTCGAAGCTTCCCTTCTTGGCAGTCAATTGATGAGACATAAGCATGCTCCTGGACAGGCGCATGGCTTCCCCCGCCGAGCACTGCGCACAGATTCAGGCGGGCCATGAATGCCGCGGGTGCGGGGGAGCATTCAGGAGCAGGCGTCGCCGGGATTCGAAACTACTGGCTTGTTCTTATAATTTTGCCGATAGATAAAAGATTTTAGCAGAATTTTGGCAGAAATAGCAAGCTAAATTGCGGGGCGTCGCCCTGGGAGCGCGCTTGGCATGACTGAAGCTCATACCGAATCCCATACTGAACCGCGCGCCGACGTGCAGGAAAAATTGTTGCGCGCCACCGAATCCCTGATCTATGACGGGGGCATCAACGCCACCGGCATGGACCTCATCGTCAAGACCTCCGGGGTGGCACGCAAGAGCATCTACAAGCACTACGGCAACAAGGACCTACAGTCTGGACACACGCTGGCGCTACCGCGCCGAGTTCGACCATAGCCGCGACGAAGCGCGCGAACTTCTTTCGCGCAAATGGGCGCGCAAGCTTGAGTGCCGGTTGATCAAGGAACTGTGGGCCTACACCGGCAATCGCATCACGGTGCGCTATGCATACGAGTGGCGCGACGACTCGCGAAACGGGTTCCGCTCGTACGGCAACGAGAACTGGGAATTCGGCGAGGACGGCTTGATGATCCGCCGCGTTTCCAGCATCAACGACCTTCCCATCAAGGAAGCCGACCGCAAATTTCACTGGCCGCTGGGACGCCGTCCGGACGATCATCCCAGCCTGTCCGACCTGGGCATGTAGACGCCCTGCACGGCGCTCGCGCGGGCCTGCAGCGCCTGGGCGGCCCACGTGCCGCGCAGGCGCTTGACGCGCGCATTCCCCTTCAAAAAAGCCTAGGGATTTCCCCCGATTTCGTGGCTATCTCTACATCCGCGCGCAACTTTCGCAGGCCTTGAAAGGTGAACGGAAGTTTGGATTTTTAGACTCCCGCATTCATTGCAGTGTCAGCTTTTGTTCAGACCTCAGTCAGGCAAAAGCACAACAACGGGAGGAAAAGACCATGCAATCAAAACGCAGCGCCGTGCGGCGCGAGGCGTGGGCTGCAGGCACGATGATCGTGCTGGGCCTGGGCGCCATCGCGCAGGCGTCAACCTACACATTGGGAACCCTGGACCGCATGGGCCCGGGCATGTTCCCGGCCATTCTTGGCGTGCTGCTGGTGCTTCTTGGCTTGGCCATCGCCAAGATGGCGGCTTCGCCCGTGGCCGCCGAGGAAGATGCCGAAGAAGTGGCGCCGCCCGAGTGGCGCGGCTGGGGCTGCATCATCGGCGGCCTGCTTTCCTTCATCCTCATCGGCAAGTTCGGCGGCCTGGTGCCTGCGACGTTCGTGCTGGTCTTCATCTCTGCCATGGGCGACCGCCAGCATACCTGGCGCTCCGCAGCCATCCTTGCCGCCGGCGTCACGGTGCTTGGCGTGGCCGTGTTCTCCTGGGCGCTGCAACTGCAGTTTCCGTTGTTCCGCTGGGGTTGATCCATGGAAATCTTCAATAACCTGATGCACGGGTTTTCGGTCGCTTTCGCGCTGGACAACCTGATGTGGGCCATCTTTGGCGTGTTCATGGGCAACCTGATCGGGGTGCTGCCGGGCATGGGCGTGCTGGCCGCCATTTCGATCCTGCTGCCCCTGACCTACACGATGACGCCCACCGCGGCGCTGGTGATGCTGTCCGGCATCTACTACGGCTCGCAGTACGGCGGCGGTATCACGTCGATCATGTTGAACCTGCCTGGCACGGCCTCGCACGCAGTGGCCTGCCTGGACGGCAATCCGCTCGCGCGCAACGGCAAGGCGGGCTCGGCCCTTTTCATGCTGATGTTCTCGTCGTTCTGCGGCGCGTCCGTCGGCATCCTGGCAATGATCCTGTTCTCGCCGCTGCTGGTCGACGTCGCGTTCAAGTTCGGTCCCGCCGAATACTTCTCGATGATGATGCTGGGCCTGCTGGCCGGCGCAACGCTGGCCAAGGGTTCGGCGATCAAGGGCGTGGCGATGGTGGTCGTCGGCCTGCTGCTGGGCGTGGTGGGCACGGACGTGAACACCGGCACGATGCGCTTTCACTTTGGCATCCTCGAACTGTCTGACGGTCTGCAAATCGTGGCGCTGGCCATGGGGCTGTTCGGCGTGGCGGATTTCCTGAAGAACATCAATCGCATCGGTGGCGACAGCAAGGTCACGTCGACGAAGGTGAGCATGAAGTCCATGCGTCCGGAAGCCGGCGACATCAAGCAGTCGCGCGGCGCGCTGGTGCGCGGCACGGCGATCGGTGCGGCGTTCGGCATTCTGCCGGGCACGGGTCCGACCATCGCGTCGTTCATCTCTTACGCTACGGAAAAGAAGGTTGCCCGTGAACCGCGCCGCTTTGGCCGCGGGGCCATCGAAGGCATCGCCGGTCCGGAAGCCGCAACCAGCGCATCGACGCAGACCAGCTTCATCCCCACGATGAGCCTGGGCATCCCTGGCGATCCCGTCATGGCGCTGATGCTGGGCGCGCTGATCATTCACGGCATCCAGCCGGGTCCGCAGATGATGGTCGAGCATGCCGACATGTTCTGGGGGCTGATCGCCAGCTTCTGGGTTGGCAACGTGCTGCTGCTGCTCCTGAACCTGCCGCTCATCGGCATGTGGGTGCGTCTGTTGACGGTTCCCTTCCGCTATCTGTTCCCTGCCGCACTGTTCTTCGTCTGCGTGGGGGTGTACAGCACGAACAATAATCTGTTCGACGTGGGGATGGTGACCTTGTTCGGCGCCGCGGGCTACGCGTTGATCCGGCTGCGTTTCGAACCGGCGCCGCTGCTGCTTGGCTTCGTGCTCGGGCCCATGGTGGAAGAGAACTTCCGCCGCGCCCTGCTGCTGTCGCGCGGCGAGCTGTCGATCTTCGTGACGCGGCCCATCAGCCTGGGATTCATCCTGGCCTGCGTGGGGCTGATCGCCCTGCTGGCCGTGTCGGCGCTGCGCCAGCGCAAGGCGCGCGAAGCGCTCAGGCACGCGGAGTCTGCCACGTAAACGCAAATCAAGAATCGGGGTAGTGCTGCTTTGGCCGGTCTTAAAAGGACCGGCCTTTTTTTGCCTGGCTGCCCGGTCAACGATGTGGGTCAGCGATGTGGGTCCGCGTTTCGGGTCAGCTTTCCGGCGTGGCGGTGTGGCCGTCGATGTGGCCAAGCGGGCGGCCCGGATCCAGGCGGTCGCGCACGCGCTGCTTCAGCACCTTGGCGTCGGGGAAGCCGCCGTCGCGCTTGCGGTCCCAGATCAGATCGCCGTCGTAGGTAATCTGGAAAATTCCGCCCGTGCCGGGCTGCAGCGCCACTTCGCCCAGATCCGTCGAAAACGTGGAAAGCAATTCCTGCGCCATCCAGCCCGCGCGCAGCAGCCATTGGCACTGCGTGCAATACAGGATGACGATGCGAGGGCGCAAGGCAGGCGGGTTCATGGGTACGGCATTCTACGCCTGCGCGGGCGGAGGCGATCATGGATAATGTCGGGTTTTCCCGGGTCTGCAATGGGCCCAGAGCCTCGTATGAAGTCTGCCTTGACGCCCCGAGGCCAGCGCTGGCTGATCGGTCTTTTGATGGGACTGGTCACGCTCACGCCGATGGCCATCGACATCTACCTGCCTTCCCTGCCCGCTATGGCATTGGCGTTTGGCGAGCCCATCGGCGCCTTGCAATCCAGCATCACCCTGTTCATTTTTGCGGTGGGCGTGGGCCAGGTGCTGATCGGCCCGCTGGCCGACCGCTATGGCCGCCGGCCCGTTGCCCTGTGCGGCGCTGCGGCATATCTGGCGGGCTCGGCGCTAGGCGCGTCGGCAACGTCCCTCGAGGTGTTTTACGCGGCGCGCGTCATTCAGGGACTGGGCGCGTGTTCGGCATCGCTGGTCGCCTTTGCCGCCGTGCGGGATTGCTTTACCCCGGCCGTCGGCGCGCGCGTCTACAGCTACCTGAACGGCGCGCTATGTTCCGTGCCCGCGCTGGCGCCGATGGTGGGCGGCGTGCTGGCGCTGCATGCGGGCTGGCGCAGCACGTTCGTCTTCATGACGGTGTTCGCGCTGGCATTGGCGGCGCTGCTGGCCGTGCGCTTCGAGGAAACCCGGGCCAAACTCGCGCATCCGCCAGGCGCGCTGTACAGCCTGCCCCGTTATGCGTCCATCGTCACCAGCGGACGGTTCCTGTACTTTGCGTGCTTCGGCATGGCGGGCATGGCCATGATCCTGGTGTTCGTGTCGGCCGCGCCCGTCGTGCTGGTCGAGCAGCTTGGATACAGCGAGCTGGGCTTTTCGGCATGGTTTGGGGCGAATGCAACCATCAACATCGCGGCGTTTTTCCTGGCGCCCGCCTTCATCGCGCGCCATGGCCGCTACACCATGGTGCGCGTCGGCATGGCCGCCCTCCTGCTGGCGTCGGTCCTGCAGGTCAGCGCGTGGCTGTGGATGCCCCTGTCGGCCTGGGTCTTCATGCTGCCGGTCACGGTGTTTACCGTCGGATTCTCGCTGGCGCTGGGATCGGGGCTGAGCCTGGCGCTCGAGCCCTTCGCTGACCGGGCGGGCACTGCCGCCGCCGTGTATGGCCTTTTCCAGATGAGCGGGTCGGCGGTGATCGCCACCCTGCTGCTGGACAGCGGCATGGCGCCTCAGGCGGCCATGGCGCTGGTCGGCGCGGTCATCGTGGCGCCGCTGCTGCTGCTGTCGCCGGCGTTGGGCCGGCGCCTGGCCGCCGGTTCCTGAGCCAACGGGCGCGGGGCGTGCGCTAGTATCCAGGACCAACTACCTGGAGGCGACATGTCCATCGAAAAACCCGCGGACGAACCGGTGCTGCTGCGCAGCGCCGAAGGCGGCGTCGTCACGCTGCGCCTGAACCGCCCTTCCCAGTTCAATGCCTTGTCCCAGGCGATGCTGACCGCGTTGCAACAGGAAATCGACACACTGGCATGCGATGCCGACGTCCGCTGCGTGGTGCTGGAGTCGGCCGGCCGCGCATTTTGCGCGGGCCATGACTTGCGCGAGATGCGCAGCCAGCCGGACCTTGATTACTACCGGGCGCTCTTTCGCCGATGCGGCAGCGTCATGCAAGGCTTGCAGGCGCTGCCGGTGCCCGTGATCGCCAAGGTGCATGGCATTGCAACAGCGGCGGGATGCCAACTGGTCGCCAGCTGCGACCTGGCAGTCGCCGCGGACACCGCGAAGTTCGCCGTGTCCGGCATCAATGTCGGCCTGTTCTGCGCCACGCCCGCCGTGGCCCTGACGCGCAACGTGTCTGCCAAGCGCGCCTTCGAGATGCTGATGACCGCGCGCTTCATCGATGCTGCCCAGGCCGTGGACTGGGGGCTGATCAACGCGACGGCGCCCGAGAGCGAACTGGATGCGCGGGTGCGCACGCTGGTGGACGACATCCTGGCCAAGAGCCCGGCGGCCGTGCGTTACGGCAAACGGATGTTCTACAAGCAGCGGCGGATGGCCCTGGCCGATGCCTATGATTACGCGGGTGACGTGATGGCCCGCAACATGATGGAGTCGGACGCGTGCGAAGGCATCGACGCCTTCCTGCAGAAGCGCCCGCCGCGCTGGACGTCGTGACGACGCGCCGGCGGCTGGGGCCGGGGGTTAGACCAGCCAGCCCAGCGACCAGCCGCTGACGGCCGCCAGCAGCACCACCCATAACGGCGACCAACGGCCATAGACCAGCAACGCAAACAGCAACAGCGCGAGGCCAAAGTCGGCCTTGCCTAGAATTGCGCTGGTCCAGACGGGGTCATACAGCGCGCCGAGCAGGATGCCAACGACGCTGGCATTGACGCCGGCCACCATGTTGCGCACGCCTGGCCGGCGCCGCAGCGTGTCCCAGAACGGCAGCGCCGCGGTAAGCAGCAAGGCGCCCGGCACGAAGATGACGCAGAGAAGCAGCAAGCCGCCCGCCCATCCGGACAAGGGGCCGGAGGACATTGCGCCCAGGAAGGCCGCGAAGGTGAACAAGGGCCCGGGCATGGCCTGGGCCGCACCATAACCGGCCAGGAAATCCGCGCTGGACACCATGCCGGTGGAGACCGACGCCGTCTCCAGCAGCGGCAGCACAACGTGCCCGCCGCCAAAGACCAGCGCGCCGGCGCGATAGAAGCCGTCGATCTGGCCCGCCAGCGCGCCGCTGGAGATGAGCGCCCAGAGCGGCAGCCCCGCCATCAGCACGGCAAAGAGCACCAGCGACGCCACGCCCGCCGCGCGCGACACGCCGGAAGGGGCGTGGGAGAGAACGGGCCGGGCCGGCAATTGCAGGAAGGCCGCGCCGATCACCGCGCCCAGCACCACGGCGCCGACCTGCGCCAGCGCGGCCGGCAGTAACACCGTGAGTAATGCGGCGGCGACCGCCAGCGCGGCGCGGGATCGGTCCGGGCACAGCGAACGGCCCATTCCCCATACCGCCTGCGCGACGATGGCCACGGCGGCCACCTTCAGCCCATGAATGGCCGCCGACCCGGAAAGCCAGCCGTAGTGGGCAAGCCCCATCGCAAATCCGATCAGGGCGAGTGCCGAAGGCAGCGTAAAGGCGACCCACGCGGCCAGCATGCCGGCCCACCCGGCGCGGCGCAAGCCGATCGCCATGCCGACCTGGCTGCTGGCCGGACCCGGCAGAAACTGGCACAGCGCGACCAGATCCGAAAAGGTGTAATCGTCGAGCCATCGGCGCCGGTCGACAAATTCGGTGCGAAAGTAACCCAGATGCGCGACCGGTCCGCCAAAGGACGTCAAGCCCAGGCGCAGGAACACCAGAAACACTTCAAGACAGGACCCTCGGTCGGTCTGGGCGCGCGCGCCGGTGGCCGGCTTGCTGTCGACATGTTCGTCATGGGGGGATGGGTGCGGCATCGGCTCGGGCTTCGTGGGGAATCGGGGCGGCGATTTTATAAAAGGCCCCAGCACCAAACTTATAGCCGGGCCACGGCCGGGATTCAATCGGATAAATGTCAGGAATTGGCGCTTGGCGGGCGCACCGCCCGGCACATCATGGCCCATATCAAAAATGGGTTCTTGGCACTTCAGCGGTAGGCCAGTCGGCGCCATCATTTGCCGGTCATTCCCCCATCCCATTCCAATAGAAAGGTCTGAACATGAGCCAACGGTTGAATTATTTCCAGGTGTCCGAAGTCCTGTCGAAGAAGTATCTGGACTTCAGCATGGCGCTAAAGAAGACGCCTGTGGTCCAGGAGCTTGGCTCGCTGGTCGATATCCGCGCCTCGCAGCTCAACGGCTGCGGATTCTGCCTGGACATGCACGTCAAGGAAGCCACGATCAAGGGCGAGCGCGCGCTGCGCCTGCATCACGTCGCCATCTGGCGCGAATCCCCCCTTTTTTCGCCGCGTGAACGCGCCGCGCTGGAATGGACCGAGGCGCTTACGACGCTGCCGCCGCACGGCGTGCCGGACGGGATCTACGACGCCGTGCGGGCGCAGTTCACGGAAACCGAACTGTCGGACCTGACTTTCCTGGTGGTCGGGATCAATGGCTGGAACCGGCTGAACGTCGCGTTTCGCACCGAGCCCGGGTCCGCCGACAAGGCCTATGGCCTGGACAAGGCCGGCTTGAACTGACCGGCGCTCTGCTGACGCGGGTCACATGACCTGCAGGATGCGGCGCGCCAGCTGCTCCGCCTGCTCGGCCGAGACGATATTGGTGAAGCTCATGAGCAGACCGGCGCGCGCGTCCGGCGCTGCCGACCAGTGCGACAAGGCATGGGCGTACAGGCCCTGCCGCAGCATGCGCGCCGCAAGTTCGCGATCGGTCTGATGGCCGTCCAGCCGCGCCACCAAATGCATGCCGCCCGGCTGCGGATCGATGCGCAACCGGTTGCCCAGCACGCTGGACAGCGCCGCGGCCGTGGCCTCGCGCCGTTCGCTGTACAGACGGCGCATGCGCTGGATATGGCGCGCGAAATGTCCTTCGTTGATGAACGAGGCCAGCACGGCCTGGGTCAACGCCGGCGCGCCGCCCGCCAGCAGCAGGCACAGACGCTCAAAGCGCGGCGCCTGCTCCTCGGGCACCACCAGGTAGGCGAGCCGCATGCCCGGAAACAGCACCTTGCTGAAGGTGCCCGAATACAGCACGCGGCCCTGACGGTCCAGGCTTTTCAGGGCCGGCAGCGGACGGCCGACGTAGCGGTATTCGCCGTCGTAATCGTCCTCCACGATCCACGCGCTGCTGCGTTCGGCCCAGTCCAGCAGCGCCTGGCGCCGGGGCAGCGACAGCGACAGGCATAGCGGACTTTGGTGCGCGGGCGTCACGACCGCCGCCCTCGCCCGCGGATCCTGTGCAATGCCCGCCTCCACGACCAGCCCTTGCGCGTCCACCCGCACCGGCACGGCCTGCATCCCTGCCTGCGCCAGCAGCGCCCGCGTGGGCGGATAGCCGGGGTCTTCCACCCAGACCGAATCGCCGGGCTTGAACAGCGCCTGCATGATGAGCTGCAAGGTGTTGTTGTAGCCCGTCGTGATGAACACCTGGCTGGGCGTGCACTGGATGCCGCGCGCCACCTGCAGGTAGGCGGCCGTCGCGGTCCTGAGCGCGAGCAAGCCCGAGGGATCGGGGTATGCAAGATCCGGCGGCTGCATGCCGCGCAGATGGCGCGCGCCCAGACGCGCCCATATCTTGCGCGGAAACGCGTCGAGCGCCGGCAGTCCCATCTGGAAGGGCAACGGTGCGGCCGGACGCTGCCAGCCGTCTTCCTGCGCCTCGGCGGGCCGGGCCTTTGCGGCGGGCGCGGAGCGCGCAAGCGGTTGCAGGTTGGGAGCGACCACGGTGCCGGCCTGGCCGCGCGCCTGGATGTAGCCCTCGGACGCCAGCAGCGAATAGGCGACCTCGATGGTGCCGCGCGCCACGCCGATTTCCTTGGCAAGCGCGCGTGCCGACGGGATGCGGTCGCCGGGTTTGAGGGTGCCCTCGGCGATGGCGCCCCGGAACCGCTCATAGATCTGGCGGTAGAGTGGATGGCCGGCGGCGTCAGAGACGGTTTGCAGACCGTCGGGTGTTGCGTGAATCATGGCATAGTCCGTAAGCGCATTTATGGCCCTTCAAATTATGGCATGTGGTTTTTAAGATTCGTACTCACGGTGGGCGTGCGCTTCGCGCCCTGAACTTCGAGTTACGGACCCCATGCACACATCCACGGAACCGGCCTTGCGCCATCTGCAGACCCCGGAAGAATGGCGGGCCTGCCTGCCGCTGATGCGCGAGCTGCGACCCCATCTTGCCCACGACGACGCGTTTGTCGAACGCCTGGCCCGCATGCACCAGCAGCACTATCGCCTGCTCGCCGTCATGCGCGACGGCGAGGCGCTGGCGCTGGCGGGATACCGGTATCAGGAAAACCTGATCTACGGCCGGTTCATGTATGTGGACGACCTGGTGGTGGCGCCCTCGGCGCGCGGCAGCCGCTGGGGCGCTCGGCTGATCGCCGAGCTGGATCACCTGGCGCGCGGCGCGGACTGCGACAAGCTGGTGCTGGACACCGGGCTGGGCAACGCGCTGGCGCAACGCTTCTACTTCCGGCAGGGCCTGTTGACCAGCGCCATCCGGTTCAGCAAATCCTTGAAAGGAAACACCCAATGAGCATTCTTCGTATCCGCTGCAGCCCGCGCGGACTCGATTCCGAGAGCTATCGCCTGTCCCAGCGCATCGTCGAACGCCTCGTGCGGTCGGCGCCGGCCGGCGGCCTGGAGGTCGTGGAGTTCGACGCCACCACCCTCACCCATGCGGACAGCGACTATGCCGCGGCGCTGGCCGCGCCGGCGGATCCTGCCGCCGACGTGCTCGGGCGCGGTTCGCTGCACGCGTCGGGCGCGCTGATCCGGATGCTGGAAAACGCCAGCCACATTGTGCTGGCCACGCCCATGCACAACTTCACCGTCCCCTCCGCGTTGAAGGCATGGCTGGACCTTGTCGTCCGGGTGCGCAATACGTTTCACATCACGCCACAGGGCAAGGTCGGATTGCTGGCGGACCGCCCCGTGTTTGTCGCGATCTCGTCGGGCGGGACCTTCAGCGGCGAAGAGGCCCGTCAGCCGGACTTCCTGACGCCATACCTGCGGCACGTGCTGGCGACCATCGGGTTGAAACAGGTGACGTTTGTAGCGGTGGAGGGAACGGCCCGTGGGCCCGAGCTGCTGGCGCTTGCCCGAGCGCGGGCGGAGGGGGCGCTCGAGGGCATTTCATACGCCCGGCCGGTCGAGGAAATAATTGGATAGGCCCCGTTTACGCCTGCTTGCGTTTTGATGCGAACAAGCCGCTTCGTCTGCCCCCGAATCCTCCCGGATGGGGGCGAATTTCTGTCAGAAATTTTCGTTGGATTATTGGTCGTTAACCCAGAAATAAGCCGCAACCAGAAAACATCTCAGCAATTCGCATTCCTGACCGCCTTCAGCAGGAAACTGAAATCGGCGTTGGCGATTAAGTTCTCCTGAATCGAAAACTGACAATTAATCTATATATATCAATAACTTAGCTAAATAGCCAGCATCATAATTTCTAGGTTATCCGCGATGCTGAATATCGTCGAAATTATGCGATTAATCGGAAATAAAGCTGTGGCATGAATAATGTTTTTGATTATTTCTGTACGAAATATTAGTAACTGAACGTATATTTCAACCAGAGACAATCGGCAATTAAATCGAATTGTTCGGTTACGTTTAACGGGGATTGTTTACAGCCCCAACCCTTGTTCCGCCCCAACACTGGCCCTTATTCAGCGGACGGGACAACAACATCAACCGCCGACTGGGTTCCTGAAGTTGCAGCTGCCTTGTCCGTTTGCGGATGATTGACGCGTGCGAAAACGGGTAAGGCTCCTTCCGTCCTGGAGCTGACATGACCTCTGGCCACCGGCATGGCTATACCCACGTTCCCCTACACCTGAACTACGTCTGGCGCGTCCTCGCGATGCTGCTATTGCCCGTGCCGGCCGCCCTAGCCTGCACGACGACCGGCACGTCGATCATCTGCAACGACGCGTACACCCTGCTCAATCCGAACACGGTCAACAGCAGCGCCAACGATGTCTCGGTGCTGGTCACGCCAGCCGGACAATCCACGGGACCCACGCTAGGCCTCCCCGGTTCGGCGGCCGTCAAGCTGACGGGGCGCAATACGACGCTGACCAATCAGGGCCTCATTGACCCCACCCTGTCGCTGCTTGCCCTGGGAACCTCGGGCGCAATCATGGGCAATGCGACCAACGCAGGCACGGTGCGCGTGAACAACAGTGGCACGTTGTATGGCGCGGGGCTGTCGGTGCTGGGCCTGCAGGTCCTGAGCACGCTGGACGGAACCGCCCTCGCCTTGCGCAGCAATGCCACCGGCACCATCAACATCGACAACTCGGGCACCATCGGCCTGAAGCCGGGGCTGCTTTCCGTCTCGCTGTTGAACGCCAGTCCCGTGATTGCCGCCTATGGCGGCGCGCCGGTCACCGTGAACAATGCGGCTGGCGGCGTCATCAATGGCCGCGTGGGACTGGGCCGATCGGTCACCGGCAACAGCTTCGTCAATGCGGGCACGATCAACGGCAGCGTGAGCATGGGGCAGAACAGCACCAACACGTTCACCGCCGTGACGGGATCGGCCATCTCGGCGGGCGGCGCGGACGTGGGGGTGGACCTGTCTGTGGCGGGCCTGGACGCGAGCATAGCGCTAGGCTTTGCCCGGGGCGGCACCGTGGACGGCGGTGCGAACGGCAACAACACGCTGGTGCTGCAGAATCCGGAGGTGTCCGGCACCGGCGGGACAGGCACCGCAAGCTCGGCGGTGTACCGCAACTTCAATAACCTGCGCGTGAACGGCGGCACCTGGACCATTAACGGGCCGCTAGTCGGCAGCCAGACGACGTTGAATGGCGGTCTGGTGAACTTTGACAGCAGCAATGCTTTCGGCGCGGGAACATTGACCGGCAATGGCGGTGCAATAGCGGCGGCCACTGCGGGGCTTTCGCTGGCCAATGCCGTCCAGATCAATGCGGGCGGACTGAGCGTTCAAGGCGCGAACAACGTGACGCTTGCGGGCGCCATCTCAGGCGCCGGCACGCTGGACAAGGCCGGCACGGGCGTCCTGACGCTCAATGGCGTAAACACGCACCTGGGCGGCGTGCGGTTAGGCGGCGGCAGCCTGGCGCTTGGCGGCAACAGCGCATTGGGACTGGGTGACCTGGTCGTGTATGGCGCCTCGTCGCTGCAGCCCGGCAGCGCCACGAACCTAAACAACAACATCGTTCTCAATGCCGATCTTGCCCTGGCCAACGTCTCGGCGCTCACGCTGTCCGGCGCGCTGTCGGGCGCATCGGCGCTGGTCAAGAACGGCGCTGGCATCCTGACGCTGAACGGCACGAATTCGCATGGCTCGACGCGCATCAATGCCGGTGGCCTGGTGGTGGGCAACAATGCCGCGCTTGGTGCGGGACCGCTCACCGTCGGCGGCGCATCGACCCTTGCGTCGTCGGCTAGCGTTGCGCTGCAGAACGCGATCGTGCTGAACAGCGCGCTGACCCTAAATGGCACCGAAACGCTGACATTGAACGGGCCGATCAGCGCGGCCGGATCGCTGGTCAAGACCGGTTCGGGCGTGCTGAATCTGAACGGCGCCAACACCTATGCCGGCGGCACCACGCTGGCGGGCGGCACCGTGAATGTGGGCGCAGCCGGGGCGCTGGGCACCGGCGCGGTCACTGTCAGCGGCGCAACCACCCTTGCCGGTTCAGGCGTGGCGCTGGGCAACAACTTCACGTTGGGCAATGCGCTGACCGTGGGCGGCGCCGGCAATCTCACGCTCAACGGCACGGTGTCCGGCGCGGGCGGCACGTTGGTGAAGACGGGGACCGGCGTGCTCACGCTGAATGCCACGAACAGCTTCGGCGGCGGCACGCTCGCCGCGGGGACAGTCGTTGCGGGCGCCAACAACGCGCTGGGGACCGGCGTGATCAACGTGACGGGCGCGACGACGGTGGACAGCGCATCGCCTGTCAGCCTGGGCAACCAGTTCGTGCTGGGCGACCGGCTCACCATCGGCGGCAGTCAGGCGCTGACGCTGGGCGGCGCGCTGTCGGGCGGCGGCACGCTGGTCAAGAACGGCAACGCCGACCTGACGCTGTCGGCAGCCAACGTGCACACTGGCGGCGTCCTGCTCAACGCGGGCCAACTGACGCTCACGAACGCGCAAGGCCTGGGCACCGGCCTTCTGGACGTCCAAGGGCCGGCGACGCTGGCCGCGAGCAACCTGACCGTGTCCAACGACGTGCGCCTGGGCAACACGCTGGGCATCGCCACCGACGGACAGGCACTGAGCCTGACGGGCAACATCTCCGGCGCCGGCGCCATCGCCTTGAACGATGCCGGCACGTTGACACTGGCCGGCAACAACACGCATGGCGGTGGCGTCCTGCTGAACGCGGGCACGGTAATTGCCGCGAGCGATACCGCGTTGGGCAGCGGCACACTGGCTGTGGGCGGCAACGCCGCGCTACAAAGCTCGGAGGCGCGCAGCTTCGTCAACAACGTCGCGTTGACGGGCAACCTGACCGTCAACGGCGCGAGCGATATCGGACTGGCCGGCGCGATCACGGGCCCCGGCCGCCTGGTGATGGACGGCTCGGGCACACTGACGCTTACGGGCGCCAACACCCACGCCGGCACGACCATCACAAGCGGAACGGTCCAAGCCGGCGCCGGCAGCCTGGGCGCGAGCGTGCTGAACGATTCCAAGCTCCTGATTGCCCAGGGCGTGGATGGCGCCTATGGCGGCGCGATCAGCGGCTCGGGCAGCGTCGATGTCGCGGCAGGCGGACAGACGCTGGTGCTCAGCGGCGCCAACACCTTCACCGGTGGGCTGAACCTGCTGTCCGGCACGGTCGAAACGCGCGGCGGACAAGCCCTGGCTGACAGCCTTGCCGTGAATCTGAACGGCGGCACCGTGCTGCGGCTGGCAGACAGCGAAACGTTCGGCTCGCTCGCGGGCACGGGACGGCTGGACCTCGGCGCGGGCGCGACAGTGCAGATGGGCCAGGACAACGGAGATTCGATCTTCGATGGCGCGCTGTCCGGCGCGGGCAACGTCGTCAAAAGCGGCACCGGCACATTGACGCTGGCCGGCACCAGCACGCAAAGCGGCGCGTTCGATGTGGCGGCGGGCGCATTGAACGTGAACGGCAGTCTGGCCAGTTCGCAGGTGAACGTGGGCGCAGGCGCCACGCTTGCCGGCTCGGGCGTTCTAGGCGGTTTGACGACGATCGCATCGGGCGGCGCGCTGTCGGCCACGTCCGGCCAGACCCTGACGCTGGGCGGACTGACGCTGAATCAGGGCTCGCAATTCAACGTGGCGCTGGGCGCGCCGCCGGCCACGCCGCAAACGCTGGTGCAGGTCAACGGCAACCTGACGCTGGACGGCGACCTGAACGTCACCGACAAGGGCGGCTTCGGCGAAGGCGTCTACCGGTTGATCACCTACACCGGTCAGCTCACGGACAACGGGCTCGCGCTCGGCTCCTTGCCCCCGGGCACGGTGCCGTCAAACCTGCAGATCCAGACCGCCGTGAACCAGCAGGTGAACCTGGTGGTTCAGACCAGCGACAGCAGCGTGCAGTTCTGGAACGGCCCCAAGCAGCTTGCGGATGGCACGTTGGCGGGCGGCGCGGGCACGTGGCAGGCGGGCTCGACAAACTGGACCAATCAGGCGGGACTTCTGAGCCAGACCTGGGCCGGTAATTACGCCATCTTTGGCGGCACCTCGGGCGGCGTCGTCACCGTGGCCGGCGAGCAGGCCGTCACGGGCATGCAGTTCTTCACCGATGGGTACACGCTGCGGGACGGCGCGATCCGTCTGGCCGCGGGCCCGAACACGTTCCGCGTCGATCCCTCGCTGACGGGAACGGTGAACAGCGTCATCCGTGGCGCCGGCACGCTGAACAAGCGCGACCAGGGCACGCTGGTGCTGGGCGGCACGAACGAATACACGGGCGGCACGCAGATCAGCGAAGGCGTGCTGCAAGTCAGCGCCGACAGCAACCTGGGTGCGGCGGGGACGGCGCTGAACTTTGCCGGCGGCACCTTGCGCGTGACCGGCACGGGCTACTCCGGCACCACGCGCGCCATCGATACCGGCGCGGGCGCGGGCTTCGATATTGCCGATGCGGGCAATGTGTTCACGCTGGGCCAGGCGCTTTCGGGCGCAGGCCGCATTACCAAGTCGGGCGCGGGCACGCTGGCGCTGGGCGGCGACAACAGCGGCATCGGCGGCGTGACACTGGCGGCTGGCACGATCGCCGCGGGCAGCGACACCGCGCTGGGCTCGGGCGTGCTGAACGTCACGGGGTCAAGTGCGCTGAACGCGACGGCCGCCGTGACGCTGGCCAACGATGTGGCGATTGCTCCCGGCGCGACGCTGACCAACCCGGGCACCAACGACCTGACGCTTACCGGCCTGGTGTCGGGCGCGGACGGCGCGCTGGCAAAGGCGGGTCCGGGCACGCTGACGCTGACCGGCAACAACACCTATGGCGGCGGCACGACCATGACAGGCGGCGCAATCCGCGTCGGCAGCGGCAGCGCGCTCGGCACCGGCGCGCTGAGTGTCGCGGGCACGTCCGGCCTGCTGACCGACGGCACGGTGGCGCTGAACAACGCCATCGCGCTGGGCGCGGCCCTGACGACGGGCGGCGCGGGCGATCTGACGCTGAACAATACGATCACGGGCGCGGGCTCGCTCATCAAGGCGGGCGCGGGAACGCTTACGCTGAACGGCGTGAACTCGCACGCCGCGACCAGGCTGGACAGCGGCCGTCTGGTGCTGGGCAACGACGCCGCGCTGGGCACGGGTCCGTTGGCCGTCACGGCCGACGCGGCGCTGGACAGCACGGCCGGCCTGACACTCGGCAACGCCATCAACGTCGGCGCTGGCGCGGATCTGACGCTGGCGCAATCGCAGGACGCGACGCTGCTCGGCACCGTCGGTGGCGACGGCGGCCTGATTGCCGCGGGCGCGGGCACGACGCTGACCCTGGCCGGCGCCAACGCGTACGCCGGCGGCACGCAGTTGAACGGCGGCAACGTGCGCGTTGGACAGGACGGCTCGCTCGGCACGGGCGCCTTGCTCGTCAATGCAGACGCCACCCTGTCCGGCGTGACGGGCGGCCCGGCGCTCAATCTCATCAACGACACCACGCTGGCCGCGGCATTGACCGTGACCGGCGACCGCGACATCAACCTGAACGGGCTGATCGACGGCGCAGGTTCGCTGACGAAGTCGGGCGCCTCGACGCTGACGCTGGCCAGCGCGAACACGTACGCCGGCGGCACGACGCTCACGGCCGGGGCCCTCCGGCTGGGCGATAACGCGGCGCTCGGCACCGGAGACCTGACGGTGAGCGGCGCGGCAACGCTTGGATCAAGCCAGGCCGTGGCGCTGGCCAACAACGTGGTCCTGGGCCAGGCGTTGAACCTGGACACGACCAATGGATTGCGCTTTGACGGCGAGATTTCCGGGGCTGGCGGCTTGGCCGCGGCCGGGGCAGGCGCGCTGACGCTGGCCGGCGCCAACACCTACGCGGGCGGAACGCGGATCGACGGCGGCGCGCTGCAGGTGGGCAGCGATACGTCGCTGGGCAGCGGTGCGTTGACAGTGGGCGGCGCGGCCACGCTGCAGGCGCTCACCACGCCGGTGACGCTGGCCAACGCCGTCGCGCTGGACGGCGGCCCGCTCGACGTCTCGGGCGCGCAGGACATCACGCTGACGGGCACCGTGTCCGGCACGGGCGGTCTGAGCAAGCTGGGCGCGAACACGTTGACGTTGACGGGCGGCAACACCTACGAGGGCGGGACGGCGCTGGCGCAGGGTCTCATCGTGGCCGGATCGGATCAGGCGCTGGGCACGGGCGCCCTCACCGTCTCGGGCGATGCCGCGCTTGACGCCGCGACGGCCACGACGCTGCGCAATCAGATTTCGCTGACCGGCGGCGACCTGACCGTAAACGGCAGCCAGGACCTTACCCTGACCGGCGCCATCACCGGCGGCAACGCCCTTATCAAGAATGGCGGCGCGACACTGACGCTTTCGGGCGATAACGATTACGCCGGCACCACGACGCTGTCGGCCGGCACGTTGGTCGCAGGCAGCAGCACGGCGCTCGGCACCGGCGCGCTGGACGTGACCGGCACCGCAACGCTGTCGGCGGCCGATGGCGTGACCCTGGCCAACGCGATCGCGCTCGGCGACACGCTGACCGTGGACGGCGCGGGCAACTGGGCGCTCGGCGGCGACATCACCGGCAACGGGGCACTGATCAAGACGGGCACGGGCACGCTGACGCTGGCCGGTAGCAACGGCTACGCGGGGGGCACGCAGCTCCAGGCCGGCGCGATCACGGGCGACACGGACAGCCTCTCGGGTCCGGTCGCCGCGAGCGCGGGCACCACCCTCACCTTCGATCAGGCCGCTGCCGGCACCTATGCCGGCGCGCTGAGCGGCGCGGGCAGCCTGGAAAAAGCGGGCGTGGGCACGCTGACCCTTGCCGGCAGCAACGCGCTGACCGGCGGCGTGGGCATTGCGCAGGGCACGCTGGTCACGCAGGGCAACAACCTGCTCGAATCGGCTTCCAGCGTACGCATCGACAACGGCGCCACACTGCAACTGGGCGGCTCCGAGTTCATTGCGGCCCTGTCCGGGGCGGGCAGATTGCAGGTGGACGGCAGCCTGGGACTTGGCGGCCCGGCGGACAGCGTCTTCGGCGGCGACCTCGCCGGCGCAGGCATTATCGCCAAGACCGGCCCCGGCGCATTGGCGTTGAACGGCGCCAGCAGTCATTCCGGCGTCTTCAACATCAACGATGGCACGGTGAACCTGGCCGGCACGCTGGCCAGCAACACGGTCAACGTCAATGGCCCGGCGGCCACCCTCGCCGGCACCGGCACGGCCAATGGCAACGTCAATGTGAACAACGGCGGGTCGATCGCCGTGACGTCGGCCTCGCCGGGCGCGCTGACGCTGGGATCGTTGACGCTGGACAGCGCGTCGTCCATCGACGCACAACTGGGCGCGCCGAAGGCCGGCGGCCTCATCAACGTGCACGGCAACGTCGACCTGAACGGTACGCTGAACATCGACGGCACGCCTGACTTTGGTGTCGGCGTGTACCGCGTCATTGCCTATTCGGGCGCGGCGACCTCGCTGAACCTGGCGCTGGGTACCCTGCCGCCGGGTGTCATCACGCTGCAGACCAACGTGGCCGGGCAGGTGAACGTGCTGAACGAAAGCCAGGCCGGCGATATCCAGTTCTGGCAAGGCGGGACCGGCACCTGGGACTCGGCCACGCAGAACTGGGCCGACGTCAACGGCACACCCGGCACGTGGAACAGCCGCTATGGCGTGTTCGAGGGCACAGCCGGCACCGTCACGCTGGCCGGCGCGCAAGGCTTCCAGGGACTGCAGTTCGCGACCGACGGCTACACGCTGACCGGCGGCGCGCTGAACGCGCTGCCTGATGCCAGCGGCGTAGCCACCCTGCGCGTCGAACCGTCGGCGACGGCGACGCTGGACACGACCCTGCAAGGCACGGCCACCATCGCCAAGCGCGATGGCGGCACGCTCGTCTTTACCCAGGCCAACATCTATGTCGGCGACACGCGGCTTGAAGGCGGCGTGCTGGAGATCAGCGCGGACAACCAGTTGGGCAACGCGGCCAATCGCGTGGTGTTCGACGGCGGGACGCTGCGCTATGCGAATGCCGCGCCGGGCACGACCGCCCGCGAGCTTACGCTGGAAGGCGCAGGCGCCATCGATGTGACGCAAGGCGCGTACACCGCGTCCGGCACGATATCGGGCGCGGACCCCACGGCCACGCTGACCAAGACGGGCGCGGGCACGCTGGTGCTTGCGGGCGCCAACACCTATACGGGCGGCACACTGCTGCAGGAAGGCGAGATCAAGGTCGGCTCGAATACGGCGCTCGGCACGGGCCTTTTCACGACGGCCGATGGCACCACCTTGTCCAACGACGTCGCGGTTGCCCTGGCAAACGATATGAACCTGCTGGGCGGCGTCACGGTGGCGAACGGCGCGGACATGGCGCTGTCCGGCGACGTTTCGGGCGCGGGCGGCATCATCAAGACCGGCCCCGGCACGCTGACGCTGGCGGGCGCGAATGCCTATGAGGGCGGCACGCAGCTGAATGGCGGGCAGATCACCGTGGGCAGCCCGAGCGCCCTGGGGACCGGCACGCTGACCGCGGCCGACGGCACGGCACTGGACGCATCTGCAGCCGTGACCCTGGCCAACGACGTGCAACTGAATGGCGCGCTGACGTTGCCGGGCAGCGCGGCGCTCACGCTGGACGGCGACATCGCCGGGCCCGGAAGCTTGGTCAAGAACGGAACGGACACGCTGGCGCTGAACGGCGCGAACAGCTTCCAGGGCGGCGTGGCGCTCAACGGCGGCACGCTTGCATGGGGCAGCGACACCGCGCTGGGCGTGGGGCGGCTGACGACGGCCGATGGCACGACGCTATCCGCCAGCGTACCGGTCAATGCCGCCAACGCGATCACGCTGGCCGGCAGCACGACGCTCACCGGCGCCGACATTGGTCTGTCCGGGGACATCGACGGCGCGGGCGGCCTGGTGAAGAATGGCGCGGGCCTGTTGACCCTGTCGGGCAACAACAGCTACCAGGGCGGCACGCAGCTCAACGCCGGCACGCTTGCCATCGGCAGCGGCACGGCATTGGGCACGGGCGTCCTGACGGCGGCGGCCGGCACCACGCTGCTGGGTCAAGGCGTGTCGCTGACCAACGACGTGCAGCTCCAAGGCCCGGTCACGGTGGGCGGCGCGGCCGATCTGGCGCTGAACGGCGTCGTGTCGGGTACGGGTCCGCTGACCAAGGACGGCACGTCGACGCTGACCCTGGGCAACGCCAACACCTACGACGGTGGCACGGTGCTGGCCGGCGGGACGATCATCGCGGGCAACAATGCCGCGCTGGGCACTGGCGGCCTGACCGTTGCGGGCCCCGGCACGCTGCAGGCCGGCGCGCCGGGCATCGCGCTGGGCAACGACATCGGGCTGGGCGCGCCCCTGACAGTGTCGGGTCCCAACGACCTGACGCTGGCCGGCAACCTCACCGGCACGGGCAGTCTCGTCAAGACGGACGGCTCGACGCTGACGCTGACGGGTCAGAACCAGTACACGGGCGGCACGACGCTCGCGAGCGGCACGCTGGTCGGCGACACCAGCAGCCTTACCGGCAACATCACCACCTCGACCGGCACGTCCGTGGTGTTCAACCAGCCTCCGGGCAGCGGCACATACGCCGGCGCCATCACCGGCGGCGGCGGACTGGTCAAGGACGGCGCGGGCACGGTCACGCTGACCGGACCCAACGCCTACACGGGCGGCACGGTCATCAACGCCGGCACGCTGGCCGGCAACGGCACCAGCCTGCAGGGCAACATCACCGTGGTGGACGGCAGCGCCATCGTGTTCAACCAGAATGGCACAGACGGCACCTATGCCGGCAACATCAACACCACCGGCAACAACACGGGCACGCTGACCAAGGACGGCGACGCGTCGCTGACCCTGACCGGCAACAACAACGTCGGCGGCGGCACCACCGTCAACAACGGCACGCTGCTGGTCGACGGCACGCTGACCGGCGGCGCCGTGACGATCAATCCAGGTGGCAATCTGGGCGGTTCGGGTTCGGTGGCCGCGGACGTGGAACTGGAGGACAACGCGCGTCTGGTGGCGGGCACCCCCGGCAATCCGATCTCGTTTGCGCGCAGCCTGGCGCTGTCCAACGGCACGCAACTCGACTTCACGCTGGGCACGCCCAACTCCGCGACGACCGCGGTGACGGTGGCGCAGAACCTGCGGCTCGATGGCGTGCTGAACATCACGGATGGCGGAAACCTGGGCACGGGCGTCTACCGCCTGTTCGCCTACGGCGGCACGTTGACCGACAACGGTGTGCAGTTCGGCGCCCTGCCCGCCAGCCTGAGCACTGCCGACCTCACGCTGCAGAACCAGCCCAACCAGATCAATCTGGTGCTGCAGACGCAGCCGGGCGAAATCCAGTTCTGGAACGGCGTGAAGACCACGCCCGACGGCATCATCGCGGGCGGCGCGGGCACCTGGAACGCCACGGCCACCAACTGGACGGACACGGCGGGCACCAGCGCCGACCCGTGGAACGGCAAGTACGCGGCGTTCTCCGGTGCAGCGGGCACTGTCACGATCGACGGCACGCAGAACGTGACCGGCCTGCAGTTCCTGACCGACGGCTATACGCTGGAAGCCGGCACGGCCGGCGCCATCGCAATCGCCCAGGCGCAGACGCCGGTGCGCGTGGAGAACGGCGCCACCGCCACGATAGCCGCGCCCATCACCGGCGCGGGCGGGATCGAGAAGCTGAACGGCGGCACACTGGTGCTTGGCGGCGTCAACACCTACACCGGCAACACCGCCATCCGCAGCGGCGTGCTGCAAGTCAGCGCCGACAACCAGTTGGGCAACGGCGGCGCGGTGTCCATCGATGGCGGCACGCTGCGCATCGCGGACGCGGCCTTCGACACGACCGCACGCAACGTCTCGCTGGATGGCGCGGGCGGCGGCATCGATGTCATCGATGCCGGCCAGACCTTCACACTGAACCAGCCGATCAACGGCACGGGCGCGCTTGCCAAGCTGGGCGACGGCACGCTGGTGCTGAACGGCGCCAACGGCTACACCGGCGGCACCGTGATTGCCGGGGGCACACTGGAAGGCAACGGCGCCAGCATCGCCGGCGCGGTCAGCACGGCGGCCGGGACCACGCTGCGCGTGAACCAGGCGGCAGACGGCGTGATGGCGGGCCCCGTCAGCGGCGAGGGTCAGCTAGTGAAGGAAGGCGCCGGCACGCTGACGCTGACAGGCGTGTCCACCTACAGCGGCGGCACGCAGGTCAACGCCGGCACGCTGATCGGCGACACGTCCAGCCTGCAAGGCGTCATCGCCAACAACGCGGCGCTCGTCTTCAATCAGGGTACGTACGGCGTGTTCAACGGCACGCTGTCGGGCGCGGGCAGCCTCGTCAAGCAAGGCGGCGGCACGCTGGTCATCGACGGCGACCACACCTACACCGGCGACGCCACCATTGCGGCGGGCACCGTGCTGCTTGGCAGCGCACAGACGCCCGCCTCGCTGCCCGCGTCGGTGCAAGTCAATCCGGGCGCCACGCTGGCCGGCAACGGCACGATCGCCGGGCTGAGCAACGCGGGTACGGTCCTAAGCTCGCCCGCAGCGGGCGGCGGGTTGAAGGTCAGCGACGACTTCAGCAACGCCGCTGGCGCGACGCTCGCCGTCAACGTGGGTCCGGCCGGTGCGACCAATCTGCACGTGGCCGGCACCGCCACGCTGAACGGGGCGTTGCAGGTGACCAACACCACCCCGATCACCCAGGAAAGCGCCTACACGGTGCTGACGGCGGACCAGGGCGTGCAAGGCACCTTCGCCTCGGCCTCCCTGCCCCAGCTCGCGTTCCTGGATGGCGCAGTGGTCTACGACCCCAACAACGTCACCGTGACGTTCGAGCGCAACGACACCGGCTTCGAGTCGGTCACGGACACGCCGAACCAGAGCGCCGTGGCGCAAGCGCTGGAGCAGATCAACCCCGGTTCCCCGCTCTACTCGGCGATCCTGGGGTTGAGCGAGGGCGAGGCGCCCGAGGCCTTCAAGCAGTTGTCGGGCGACAGCCACGCCTCGTTGTCATCGGCGATTGTGCGCAGTTCGGAATCGGTGCGGACGCTGCCCCTGAACCATCTGCGTGACAGCCTGCGCAGCGAAGGCCGCCCCGATGCCGGGGCGTGCGGCGAACAAGGCCGCAGCGCGGGTGGCTACGCCGAGCGCTTCTCGTGCCGGCGCAACGTGTGGACCGAGGTACTGGGCAACTGGCAGAGCCAGGACGGCGACGGCAACGCGCCCAGTTATCGGCAGCGCACCGGCGGCGTGCTGGCCGGCGGCGACATCCGGGTGGGCGACGGCTGGCGGGTTGGCGTGGCGCTGGGCTACCAGGACAGCACGATCTGGCAGGACAGCCGCAATGCCAAAGCCGATGTCGACAGCTACAGCGTCACGCTGTTCGGCGGCAAGTCTTTCGTGCAGCCCAGCGGCAATGCGTGGAACGTCATGGCCGGCGCGGCGTACAGCTGGCAGGACATCGAGACCCGGCGCAACCTTGCCATCGGCGGCGCGAGCCAGGAGCTGAAGGCAGACTATCGCGGCAACACCACGCAGATCTTCGGCGAACTGGGCTACGCCATGCCGGTTGCGCCAAACGCGACGGTCGAACCCTTTGTGGGCGCAGCGTGGATCAAGCAGCGCATGGGAGGCTTCTCGGAAGACGGCGGCTCCGCGGCCCTGTCGGCGGACAGCCAGAGCAACGACATCACGACCACTACCGTCGGCTTGCGCGGCAACCTGGACACGCAGATCGCGGGCGCACCCGCCCGCCTGCGCGCCACGCTCGGCTGGCGCCACGCGATGGGAGACGTGGACCCCGACCGCACGTTGGCCTTCGGTTCGGGCCCGGCGTTCACGGTCGCGGGCACGCCCATCGCCCGCAACGCCGCCGTGGCGGAAGTGGGTGCGGAAGTGGCCGTATCGAAGAACGCCGCGATCGGCCTGAGCTACCAAGGCCAGTTCGGCAGCGGCAGCCGCGAGAACGCGGGCTTCCTGAACGTGCGCTGGAACTTCTGACGCACGCGGCGCCATCCGGCTGGTATCCGGATGGCGCCTGTCCGCCCCGCTTGCGGCCGAGGGCGCAATGCCTTCGGGCGAGCCGTTCGGGCCGCATTGACACCCTTGATTTAGGCGCTTTACGCTAGCCCGCACTCGTGGTCCAACCGGGCGTGGTTCTGCCCTGGCGCACCAAGGTGCGGGAGGCTCGTCATGACGCTATGCAGACCAGGCGCATTCGCGTGCGCGTTGCTGACGCTGGCTTTCCTCACCCCGGCCGGGGCGTGGGCGGCATGCAGCGACAAGACCTTGCGCGGGATGTCCGACGCGGGACGCAGCGTGGCCACGATAGCCAAACGCTGCGGCATGAGCGCGGCAGCCGTGAAGGAAAAGCTGGGTGACGGGGAATCAAAAGCCAACCGCGCGCGTGCCGATCCGGCTGCGTCCCGGGCGGTGCCCAGCGCCGAAGCCGGCGTCGCGGCGACGGGAGTCGCGGCAACTGCTTCAGAAAAGCCCGCCGAAAAACCCGCAGCAAAATCCGCGGCACCTGCCGCGACGAGATCCGCAGCAACGTCGGCCACGTCGCCTGCGGCCAGCGCCGCCAAGCCGTCGGGCAAGGCGCCGACCGAGCCGCAGAAGCATCCGCCGGGCACCATCCTGGAACTGTGCGGCTGCTACGGCAGCATGGAATACGGTTTCACCGAACCGAACGCGCAATGCGTGAGCGGCAAGGCCGTGGCGACGCGGTGTCCGGGCTACTGCCCGGTGAACCGGTCGCCATGGCGCCGCATCTGCAGTTGAGGCGGTGGCGAGCCGCCCTGCCCGTCAGTCGGCCGCGCTGACTTCAGGCTGGTGCGGACGCGCATGCACCTGGTCGATTCGCAGGCCGTCCCGCCGCGTCACTTCGAACCCCCAGTCACGCAGCATCACGGTGTCGCCCGTCTCGGGGATCCGGCCGCCCGCGCGCAGCAGGCATCCGGCCAGCGTCGCATCGGGATAGTCGTCGGCAAGCGCCGGCGCATCCAGTAGGCGTGCGGCTTCGTCGACGGACAAGCGGCCGCCCAGCAGCCATGAGCCATCGGAAAGCCGCAGGGCGTCCGGGTGGTCTTCCTGGTGTTCAGGCAAGTCGCCCGCCACTGCTTCAAGCACGTCCAGCGGCGTGACCAGGCCTTCGCACACGCCGTGTTCATCGACGACGATCAGCATGTGGTCGCGCGAGGCGCGCAGCTCATCCAGCACCTTCAGCACCGGCGTGGTTTCCATCACGTAGCGCGGTTCGCGCGCCAGTTCCACCAAGTCGATCGGGCCGGGGTTCTGCAGCAGCGGCAGGACCTCCTTGAAGTGAATCACGCCCAGCACGTTGGCCGGATCCCCCGCGCACAGCGGCAGGCGCGAGTGACCGGTGGCGAACTTGCGAATGATCACGTCGGGCGTGTCGGACACATCCAGCCACGTCATGTCGCCGCGCGGAACCATGATGGAGCGGATGTCGCGCGTGCCGATGGACAGCACGCGCTCGATCATCGAGCTTTCCTCGGGCGCGAAGGCCGGCTCATCCCCGGCGCCGTCCACCAGCGCGACGACTTCATCGGCTTGCGACACCGGCTGGCCGGCGCGGCCGCCGCGCAGGAGGCGCAGCACGGCCTGCGCCGTGCGCTGCCGGCGGCCCAGCGCATGCGTGCCTCGGGCGCGGTTACGGCGGGCCAGCTGGTTGCACAACTCGATCAGGATCGAGAAGCCGATGGCCGCATACAGGTAACCCTTGGGAACGTGGAAGCCCAGGCCTTCGGCGACCAGGCTGAAACCGATCATCAGCAACAGGCCCAGACACAGGATCACGACCGTCGGGTGACGGCCCACGAACGCCATCAGCGGGCGGCTGGCGATCATCATGACGGCCATTGCGACCACCACGGCGATCATCATGATGCTCAGTTCCTGCACCATGCCCACGGCGGTGATGACGGAGTCCAGCGAGAACACGGCGTCCAGCACCACGATCTGCAGAATGACCTGCCAGAAGACGGCGTGCTGCGGCCTTTGCCCCTGGTCGTGGCTGGCGCTGCCTTCCACGCGTTCGTGCAGTTCCATCGTCCCTTTGAACAGCAGGAACAGGCCGCCCAGGATCAATATCAGGTCGCGTCCGGAGATTTCGGCGCCCAGCACGGTGAAAAGCGGCGCGGTCAGCGTGACCACCCAGGCAATACTGGCCAGCAGGCCCAAACGCATCACCAGCGCAAGCGTCAGGCCAATGAGCCGCGCGCGGTTGCGCTGTTCGGGCGGCAGCTTGTCGGCCAGGATGGCAATGAACACCAGGTTGTCGATGCCCAGCACAATTTCAAGAATGACCAGCGTCGCCAGGCCAAGCCAGGCGGTGGGGTCGGACATCCAGTCGAAAATCATCAGGTTTCCACGGAAAGCGTAAGCGAGCGCGCGTTCGGGGCGCGTCGGCGGGAAGGGAGTGCGTCAGGAGTGCGCAGCAATCGTTGCAGAGGCGCGCGAATGGACGTGACCCGGCGAGGCGGCGCGCGGCCGCCCAGACGCGGCGTGGCCGCAGTGGCGATCATGGAGGCGGCGCGCAGGCAGACAAGCCTTGCCGCGGCAGTGTGGGGAGAAGATGTCGGGCGCCGGCAGAAGTGCGGCGCCCTGCTAGGAGGAGGGTCTTCGTTCATAGATGGCGGATGGCTCCAGGCTGCCGGGGCAGCGACGCATCGGAATATCCGCCGGGCTCTCTTTCTTACAGGATCCTGAATCTTACCTGAAACGGCGCATTGCGCGACTTGGGGCCGCTACTACCCTCATTGACTGCGCAGGTCAGCGGTTCCGCCAGAGCCCGACGAGGCGCCGGAACCCGGCATGCCGCCGTGCCCTGTCGAGCCGGTGTTGCTGCCCGGCGTGCCCTTGGCGCCTCGCGTGTCCGCGCCGGCGTCGTCTTGCCGCGGACTCGATCCTGCCCGCGCGGGCTCGTCCCGGCCGGGGTCGCGCTGCTTCTCTTTTGCGCCCTTATCGTTTGCGCCTTTGTCCTGCGCGCCCTGCGATTGCGCGGGCGGCTGTTGCGCGCCGGACGGTTGGTCCCGCTTGGACTGGCCGGAGGCCCCCATGCCGGGCGTCGTCATCTGCGCCTGCGCAACCAACGTTTTTTCAACGCGCTGCGCCGACGCGCCGGTGGCAAGCAAGCCGCTCATGGCGGTAGCGCACAGATACAGAATCGGATGTTTCATGGTTGCTCCTTGGTCGACAGCGGTGACACACTGAGCCCCAGGCCAACAAGCTGACGCGGGATCTCTGTTTATCCAGGGGCAAGTGGCGTGCCTGCCCCGCCAAGGGAGCGATACATGCGTGATCAACCTGTACCCGGCCGGCGGGGGCTGCTCAAGGCCCTTGCCGTCGGCGTCCCCGGCGCCGCCTGGGCGCCCCGCGCAATCAGCGCACCGCACCATCCCCCTTCTGCCCCCCGGCCGGACGCTGCCGCGACTGGCGCGGCGCCCAACCGGACGCTCAAATTTTTCAATGCGCAGGAAGCCTTGACGATGGACGCCATCGCTGCCCGGCTGATTCCGGCCGACGACCTGGGTCCGGGCGCCAAGGAAGCCGGGGTGACATTGTTTCTTGACGGCCAGCTTGCCGGGGCCTGGGGCGCGGGGAGCCAGCTCTACCGGCAGGGCCCCTTCGAACCGGGCACGCCGGAACAGGGCTACCAGCTTTCGTTCACACCGGCCGAGATGTTCCGGCGCGGCCTGGCCGCACTGGACGCGGCGGCCCGCAAGCAGGATGGCAAACCTTTCGCCGAGCTGGATGAGGCGCGCCAGGACGCCTGGCTGCGCGACATGCAGGAAGGCAAGCCCGACTTCTCGCCCCTGCCTTCTGGCGTGTTCTTCCAGGCGCTGCTCGAAGGCACGATCGAAGGGTTCTTTTCGGACCCGCTCTATGGCGGCAATGCGGACATGGTGGGGTGGAAGCTCGTGGGGTTTCCCGGCGCGTTTGCCTCGTTTTCCAACGACATCGAGCGCCACGGCGTGATCTGGGCCGGCCAGCCGGTCTCCATTGCCAACGCCACGAGCCACAAGATGACGCCCGGAGGCAAGCATGGCTAAAACGCTACCGGCGGTGGATGTGGCAATCATTGGAGGGGGATGGACCGGTTCCATCATCGGCAAGGAGCTTGCCGCCGCCAAGCAACGGGTCGTGGTGCTGGAACGCGGCGAGGCACGGTGGCCGTCGCCTGACTTTCAGGGTCCCAACGTCCACGACGAGCTCAAATACACGCGCCGCCACGAACTGCACCAGGACGCCGCGACCGAAACCTATACGTTCCGCAACAACACGGATCAGAAGGCGCTGCCCATGCGCCGGTGGCAATTTGCCTACCCTGGCACGCATCTGGGCGGCGCGGGCAATCACTGGTCGGGCGCCTACTACCGCTTCGATCCCACCGACTTCGTCATGCGCAGCCATTACAACGAACGCTATGGCAAGGACATCTTCGACAAGGAGCTGACCTGTCAGGACTGGGGCATCACCTATGACGAACTGGAGCCGTACTTTGACCGCTTCGATTACCTGATCGGCGCATCCGGCCAGGCCGGCAACATCAAGGGCGAAAAACAGGATGGCGGCAACCCGTTCGAGCCGTGGCGCTCGCGCCCTTACCCCAACCCGCCCATGAAGGTGCCCTACGCGCCCGCGCTCTTTGGCGAAGCCGCGCGCAAGCTGGGCTATCACCCTTACGTGCAGCCGTCCGCGCTCTGTACGCGGCCCTACGTGAACACCGAAGGCCTGCACATGAGCGCGTGCGTGTACTGCGGATTCTGTTCCAACTTTGGTTGCGAGCACTTCGCCAAGGCCTCGCCGCAGGTGTGCATCCTGCCGGTGGCCATGAAGATGGAGAATTTCGAGATCCGCACCGGTGCGCACGTGCTGCGCGTGGAGCTGACGCCGGACAAGAAGCGCGCCCGGGGCGTGACGTACGTGGATGCCGGCGGCGAAGAAGTCTTCCAGCCAGCCGAAATCGTCGTGCTGTGCGCGTTCGGCATCAACAACGTGCGGCTGCTGCTGCTCTCGGGCATCGGCAAGCCCTTCGATCCGGCGACCAACTCCGGCGTCGTGGGCCGCAACTACACGCACCAGACCACCTCGGGCGTGAACCTCTTTTTTGATGAGTCGGTCAACATCAACCCGTTCATGGGCGCCGGCGCGGTGGCGGTGACGATGGACGACTTCAGCGCCGACAACTTCGACCACGGGCCCGTGGGCTTCGTCGGCGGCGGCTATCTGCAGATTCAGGTGGTCAGCGGCGCGCCGATCGGCTTTCATCCCACGCCCAAGGGCACGCCGTCGTGGGGTTCCGAATGGAAGAAGGCGGTCGCGCGCTACTACAACCATGCGGCCAACATCACCATCACCGGCTCGGCGCAGCCCTGGCGCGGCGGCTACCTGAGCCTGGATCCCACCTACAAGGATGCGTGGGGCCTGCCGCTGTTGCGGGTGACCTACGATTTTCCCGACAACGACATCCGCATGTCGGCCTTTCTGACGGAAAAAGGCGACGAGATCGCACGCGCCATGAAGGGCATCGTCCGCACCGAACCGGGCCCGCGCAAGCGGCCGTTTTCGGCGACCGCGTATCAGTCGACCCATCTGACGGGCGGCGCGGCAATGGGCGACGATCCCAACACCAGCGTCGTCAACCGCTACGGTCAGTCGTGGGACGTGCCCAACGTGTTCGTCACGGGCGCCGCGCTCTTTCCGCAGAACTCGGGCTACAACCCGACAGGCACGGTGGGCGCCACTGCCTACTGGATCGTAGAGAAAATCAAGGCGGATTATCTGCGTTCGCCGGGCCCGCTGGTGTCATCATGATCGAACATCGCAAAGGCATCTTCTTCACTGTCGGATTGATGGTCGCGGTGCCGGCCATCACGCTGGTCGCGACCGTGCACCAGATGATGGGCGCGGGCGGCGACGAGGCGATCCGGGCCTCGGCTGTGCCGCAACCGCCACCGCCCGCCGCCAGTCCGGCGCCTCAGGCGGCCGCGCCGGCGGGGCAAGGGGCGGCCCCGGCTGCTTCGGGCCCCGCGCCGGCCGCAACGGGCCCCGCTGCCGTATCGGGCGCGGCGGCGCCTGCCGCCGTATCGGGCGCAGCGGCGCCTGCCGCCACACCGGGCGCCCAGGCGCCTGCCCCCCTGAAACCCGTGCCCGGACGCAGCGCCACAGATTTCACCGCGTCGCGCCCCGATTGGGAAAAATGGCTGCGCGAGGCCGATCCAGAAGCAGGCAAACAGCTGGCCGCGAACGGCAAGCCCGGCGCGGGGGTGCAGGCCTGTGTGGCCTGCCATGGCCCAGCGGGCATCACGCCCACGGGCGGCATCTTCCCCAACCTGGCGGGCCTGCGCAGCGAATATCTGGCCAAGCAGCTGGCCGACTTCCGGTCCGGCACGCGGGTGCAACCCCTGATGAACACCATCGCGCGCGCGCTGACAGAGGAAGAAATCGGACAGGTGGCGGCCTACTACGGCACGTTGGCCGGCCCGCCGCTGCACGTGGGCGAGTTCGGCGGCGAGGCGGCGCGCAAGCTGGATGTTGAAGGCGACGGCGCGCGCGCCCTGCCCGCCTGCGCCAATTGCCATGGTCTGCGCGGCATGGGCGAAGGCCCGCTGTTGCCCCGGCTGGCCGGACAGTCTCGGGAATATTTCACCGACCAGATGAATGCGTTTCGCAATGGATCGCGCCAGAACGACGATGTCGGCGTGATGCGGGCGTTTTCGCAGCGCCTGACCGACGCGGAGATCCAGGCGCTGGCGCACTACTACGCTGGTCCCGCCCCAACGCCGCGCCAGCCGTAGCTCCGGGAGTACAATTCCGTCCGCCGCACCCGCAACGGGTGCGCGGCCGCGACGCTGTCGCGATCCCAGATGGACCCGGCTTGCCGGGTGGCTCGGCCGGGCGCCTATCCCTCGGACAACCTGCAAGCCCAACGGGCGTTCGCCCTTGACCTGCCGCACACGCTGCGGCGCGACCCACGCCCGGCGCTTGCTCAAATCTGCTTAGCCAATCAATGTCAGTTCTTTCCAAGCTTCGCCGCGACTGGATGGTCAATCCGCGCGCGGACGTTCTGTCGGGGGTGCTCGTCGCCCTTGCCCTGATTCCCGAAGCCATCGGCTTTTCCATCATCGCCGGGGTCGACCCCAGCGTTGGGCTGTATGCCTCGTTTTCCATCGCGTTCATCATCGCATTCATGGGCGGGCGGCCTGGCATGATCTCAGCCGCGACCGCCGCGGTCGCGGTCCTGGTTGCGCCGCTGGTGCGCGAGCACGGCGTCAGCTACCTGTTCGCCGCGACCGTGCTGATGGGCCTGCTGCAGATCGCCGCCGGATTCCTGCGGCTGGACCTGCTGATGCAGTATGTGTCGCGTTCGGTCGTGACCGGCTTCGTCAATGCGCTGGCCATCCTGATCTTCATGGCGCAGCTGCCACAGCTGATCGGGGTGACATGGGTCACATACGCCATGGTGGCCGCCTCGCTTGCCATCATCTATCTGCTGCCCCGGCTCACCACGGCCATCCCATCGCCGCTGATCGCCATCATCGTCATGACGGCCGTCTCCATCCAGGCGGGCCTGGACGTCAACACAGTGGGCGACATGGGCGCGCTGCCCTCTGCCCTGCCGTCGTTCATGGTTCCCGACGTGCCCTTCACGCTGGAGACCCTGCGCATCATCCTGCCGTACTCGCTGACGATGGCCGCGGTGGGACTGCTGGAATCGATGATGACGGCGCAGATCGTGGACGACATGACCGACACCTCCAGCGACAAGCGCC
>Ga0182736_1000884_pt1 | contig 36440 bp, 31 predicted proteins | sample eDN5th30CKraftBY_FD_128882 | JGI IMG/M metagenome (GOLD analysis project Ga0182736, IMG submission 128882) | Enriched backyard soil microbial communities from Emeryville, California, USA - eDNA 5th pass 30_C Kraft BY (version 2) (version 2) | ecosystem: Environmental > Terrestrial > Soil >...
CATCGCCGCCCACGCCCCGTTCGAGATCACCGTCGCGGCCTATCCGGAAACGCATCCGGAAAGCCCCAGCGCCGCCCACGACATCGACGTGCTGAAGGCCAAGGTCGATGCCGGCGCCACCCGGGCCATCACCCAGTTCTTCTTCCAGCCGGACGCCTTCTTCCGCTTCGTCGACCGAGTGCGCGCGGCGGGGCTCGACCTGCCCATCGTGCCGGGGATCATGCCGGTGACCAATGTGGCGGCGGCGCGCCGGATGGCTGAGGCCTGCGGCGCCGCCTTCCCGGACCGCTACGCCAGCCTGTTCGAGGGACTCGACGCCGACCCCGAGACCCGCCGCCTGCTGGCGTGCGCCCTCGCGGTCGAGCTGTGCGGCCAGCTCAGCGACCAGGGCTTCTCGGCCTTCCACTTCTACACCCTCAACCGGGCGGACCTATCCTACGCGGTCTGCCGGTCCCTGGGCCTGCGCCCCGCCTGCACCGAGCAAGCCGCCTAGCCCCTCCGTCCACCTCCAACCTCCCCAAACCACAGCAACCGGCCGCGCACCCGCGCCGCCGGAGGAGACTTCTCATGCCTGTCACCACCGCCGTTCTCGGCTTTCCCCGCATCGGCGCCCGCCGCGACCTGAAGAAGGCGCTGGAGGACTATTGGGCCGGCGAGATCACCGCCGCCGACCTGCAACTGCGCGCCCAGCGGCTGCGCGCCCACGCCTGGAGCCGTCAGGCCGCCGCCGGGATCGACCACATCCCCAGCAACGACTTCTCCCTCTACGACCATGTGCTGGACGCCAGCGTGATGCTGGGGGCGATTCCGGCCGCCTACGGCTGGGCGGGGGGTGAGGTGTCCCTCGACACCTATTTCGCCATGGCGCGGGGGACCAGCGGCCGCTCGGCCTGCGGCCACGCCCACGTCCAGGGCGGCGATCTGCCGGCGATGGAAATGACCAAGTGGTTCGACACCAACTATCACTACGTCGTGCCCGAGGTGCACCGCGAGCAGACGTTCGAGCTGTCCTCCACCAAGCCGGTCGACGAATTCCTGGAGGCCAAGGCCCTCGGCGTCCACACCCGGCCAGTGCTGCTCGGCCCGGTGACCTGGCTCAAGCTCGCCAAGTCGGCGGACCCGACCTTCTGGCCCATGTCCCTGCTGCTGGGGGTGCTGCCGGTCTACACCGAGGTGCTGCGGCGGCTGGAGGCGGCGGGCGCGACCTGGGTGCAGATGGACGAGCCCTGCCTCGCCGGCGATCTCGCCGAAGAGGAGTTGGGGGCCCTTCGCGTGGCCTACGACACCCTCGCCGCCGCCGCACCCGGCCTGAAGTTGATGCTGACCAGCTACTTCGGCGGCCTCGGCGCCAATCGCGAGACGGTGTTCAGCCTGCCAGTGGCGGGGCTCCACCTCGACCTCGTCCGCGATCCCCTGCAACTGCGCGAAGCCCTGGCCTTCGCCCCCGAGGGAATGACCCTGTCGCTGGGCGTGATCGACGGCCGCAATGTCTGGCGCGCGGAGCTGTCGGACCTGCTGGACCGCCTCGAACCGGCCGCCGGCCGGCGCGGCGACCTCATCCTCGCCCCGTCCTGCTCCCTGCTGCACACGCCCCTCGATCTCGACCTCGAGGCCGACCTCGATCCGGAGCTGAAATCCTGGCTCGCCTTTGCGGTGCAGAAGCTCGACGAGCTGAACACCCTGGCGCGGGGACTGAACCTCGGACGCGCCGCGGTGCAGGGCGAACTCGCCGGCTCGGACGCCGCCCTCGCCGCGCGCGAAAACTCGGCCCGCCGGTTCGACCTCGCCGTCCGCGCCCGCGCCGCCGCGACGACGCCGGCTCTGACCCATCGGACCAGCGCCGCCGACCGCCGCCGCGATGTGCAGCGCCGCGCCCTCGCCCTGCCCGACTATCCCACCACCACTATCGGCTCCTTCCCCCAGACCGCCGGCGTGCGGCGGGCCAGGAGCGCCTTCCTGAAGGGCTACCTGCCGCTGAAGGAATACGAGGCCTTCCTCAACCAGGAGACCGCCGAGGCGATCCGCTGGCAGGAGGAGATCGGCCTCGACGTGCTGGTCCATGGCGAGTTCGAGCGCAACGACATGGTGCAGTATTTCGCCGAGAGGCTGAGCGGCTTCGCCATCACCAAGCAGGGCTGGGTGCAGTCCTACGGCTCCCGCTGCGTGCGGCCGGCCATCCTCTATGGCGACGTCAGCCGGCCGGCGCCCATCACCCTCGGCTGGTGGGCCTACAGCCAATCGCTGACGAAGAAGCCGGTGAAGGCCATGCTGACCGGCCCAGTCACCATCCTGCAGTGGTGTTTCGTGCGCGACGACCTCCCCCGCAAGGAGGTCTGCCGCCAGATCGGCCTCGCCCTGCGCGACGAGGTGGCCGAGCTGGAGACGGCGGGCGCCAAGATCATCCAGATCGACGAGGCGGCCCTGCGCGAAGGCCTGCCGCTGCGCCGCGCGGACTGGCCGGCCTATCTGGACTGGGCGGTGGAGAGCTTCCGCCTCGCCGCCGCGGGGGTGGCCGACGCGACCCAGATCCACACCCACATGTGCTACTCGGAGTTCGCCGACATCCTGCCCGCCATCGCCGCCATGGATGTGGACGTCATCTCCATCGAGACGGCGCGGTCGAAGATGGAGCTGCTGGCGGTCCTGTCCGGCGGCGCCCTGGCGGCGGACCTGGGCCCCGGCGTCTATGACATCCACGCCCCCCGCATCCCTTCGGTGGAGGAGATGGCCGAGCTGCTGCAGATCGCGGCGCGACGCTTCCCGGCGGACCGGCTGTGGGTCAATCCGGACTGCGGCCTGAAGACACGAGGCTGGGCGGAGACGCGCCCCGCCCTCGTCAACATGGTGGCGGCGGCGCAGCAGGCGCGCGCGGCGGGCAAGCCGAAGAGCCGCGGGAAGCTCGAAGCCGCGGAGGCTTAGCGGGTCCGCGGGGCGGGGGCGACGAAATCCACATAGGCGCCCTCGCCCGTTCCCGAGACACAGGCCTCCACCTCGAACAGGTCGCGCAGCAGGCCGGAGGTCAGGGTGGAGGCGGTCGTCCCCTGGGCGACGATGCGGCCCTGATGCAGGGCTACGATATGGCTGGCGTAGCGGGCCGCCAGGGTCAGGTCGTGCACCGAGGCGATCACCAGCCTGCCCTCCCGCGCCAGGGCCTGCAGGCGCGACAGGGTGTCCAGCGCGTGGCGCGGATCGAGCCCCGCGGTGGGTTCGTCCGCGATCAGGATGCCCGGGTCGCCCACCAGGGCGCGAGCCAGCATGGCCCGGGCCAGTTCGCCCCCCGACAGGGTGGTGGCCGGCTGCTGACGGCGGTCGGCGAGGTCGAAGGCCTCAATCACCCGGGCGATCTGCGGTTCGAAACTGACGGGCAAGCCGCCGAAAGCCGGCAGGTGCGGGGTCAGGCCCAGGGCCACCAGCCGCTCCACCGAGATTGGCCATTCGCAGCGCGGGTTCTGCGGGAGGAAGGCGCGGCGGCGGGCCAGTTCACCCCTCGGCAGGCGGGCGAGGGGCGTACCGTCGAGCTGCACCTCCCCGGCGTCGGATTTGGCGAGGCCCCCCAGGGCGTTGAGGAAGGTGGACTTGCCGGCGCCATTGGCGCCGATCACCGCCACGAAGGCGCCGCTCTCGAAGGTCGCGGAGGCGTCCGAAAGGATGGCGCGTCCGCCGCGCCGCACCGTCAGGGCCAAGGCGGCGAGCACGCTCATGGGGCGGTCCTGCGCAGGCGCACGATCAGCCAGAAGAAGAAGGGCGTGCCGATCAGGCTGGTCAGGACGCCGAGGCGGATCTCGTTGCCGTTGTAGCGGTAGAGCCGGCTGATCACGTCGGCCGCCAGGAGCAGGGTCGCCCCCAGCAAGGCGGAGGGCGCCAGCAGGCGGCGCGGCTCATAGCCCACGAACGGCCGCACCAGATGCGGCGCCACGAGGCCGATGAAGCCGATCGCTCCCGAAACCGAGGTGGCCGCCCCGACGCACAGGGCGACGCCGATCAGCACGGTGATGCGCAGCCGGTCGAGATCGACCCCCAGGCTCGCGGCCTGCGCCTCCCCCAGCGAGAGAGCGTCAAGGCCACGGCCGGTGGTCGCCAGCACCAGGGCGCCCGCCCCGATGAAGGGCAGGGCGATCTGCACATGCGTCCAGCTACGGTCCGCCAGCGAACCCATCAGCCAGACGACAATCTCATTGGCGGCATAGACATTCGGGGCGAAGTTGAGCGCGATCGACACCCCCGCGCCGGCAAGCCCCGTCACCGCCGCCCCCGCCAGGATCATCGACAGGGTTCCGCCACGGCCGAAGGCGAAGGTCAGCGCGGTGGCCGCGAGGGCGCCGATCAGGCCGAGCAGCGGCGCGGCGAAGGCGAACTGCGCGGTCAGGCCGAAGTAGATGGCGATCACCGCGCCGAGGGCCGCGCCGGACGAGACCCCCAGCAGGCCGGGCTCGGCCAACGGATTGCGCAGCAAACCCTGCAGCACCGCCCCGCACAGGCCGAGCGCGCCCCCCACCGCCACCGCCAGGATGGCCCGCGGCAGCCTGAGATCGGTGACGATCAGGGCGGCGAGGTCAGGCTCTGGGCGGCCGAAGCTGCGCAGGACCTGCATGGGATCGAGCCACACCGCCCCGGCGAACAGCGACGCAAGGAACATGACGATCAGGGCCGCGAAGGCGAGGCCGTTGACGAAGCCAAGGCGGCTCATCGCGGCGCCCCCGCGGCGGCGAACATCACCCGGCGCAGTTCCCAGGCCGCCTTGGTCGCCTGCGGCACGCCGCAGACATACATGGCCTCGGGATAGGAGACGCGGCGGTTGCGATAGGCGCGGTCCAGCACCGGATGACGGGCCACCCCCGCCTGGAATGTCGCCCTGCTCGCCCCCGAGGCGCCGTACAGCAAAACGTCCGGCGCGGGATTGAGGGTGAGTAGCTCCTCAAGATTGAAGTCGGATTCGAACGGCCCCGGCCGCGCCGCGAGGTTGACCCCACCGGCAGCGGTGAGGATGTCGTTGAACATGGTGTTCTTGCCCGGCGCGCGTCCGGCGCCGCTCCAGCCGACCGCGCGCAGTTTGCGCTTCGGGGCGGTGCGGGCGAGGTCGGCGAGGTCGGCGTCCATCGCCGCGATCAGGGCCTCGGCCCTGGCGCTTTCGCCGACAGCGGCGCCGATCTGGCGGGTAATGCGGCGGACATCGTCAAAGCTGTCGGCCGAGGCGACCTCCAGCAACGGGATGCCGACCTTCTTGGCGAGCCGCCGGGTCGCCGGCGTGTTGAAATTGCCCGTCAGGAGTAGGTCCGGCTGCTCCGCCGCCACCTCCTCCGCGGTCCCATGATTGACGCGGCTGGCCGCCGCGCGGCGGCGCACCTCGTCGGTGACAGCGTTGGGTTCGGCGAGATAGGTGACCGAGGTGATGCGCTCCGGCGGGACCAGCATCAGCAAGATCTGGTCGGTGCATTGGCTGAGCGACATCACCCGCGGCTTCTTCTGCGGCGGCGGTTGGGCAGGCGCGGCGGCGGCGAGGCCGGCCGCGGCCACCATCGCCAGAAGCGCCCTTGCGAGCCCCGGGGTCACAGGGTCGCCCGGATCCCGACGTAGGCGGCGCGCCCTTGGGTCCGATAGCCGTAGACCTCCTCATAGTCCTTATCGAGCAGGTTCTCGATCCGGCCATAGAGCTGGAAATTCCTGGAGATCTTCCAGTCCGCGTCGAAGTTCACCAGGGTGAAAGCGGGCAGGATCTTGGTCTGGGTCGTCGCGCCGAAGTAGTTGTCGGTCATCCGGCCATTGTAGCGGATCGTCGCGGTGGCGCCGAACCGGTCGCTGAGGTCGCGCCAGGCGAAGTTCAGGCTGGCCATGTTGTCCGGCCGGCGGATTTCCTTCACCCCGTTCTCCACCGCGTCGAGGTGGGTGTAGGCGCCGTCGATGCGCCACTGCTTGCCGAACTTGGCCTCCAGGGTCAGCTCCACCCCACGCTGCTTGGACCGTGTGGTGCGGTTGGCCGGTGTGGAGACGAAGCTGGGGGTGAAGACGGTGTAGATCTCGTTGTCCAGCCGGGCGTCGAAATAGGTGGCGCCCACGCGGAGCTGACCGTCGAGCAGGGTCTGCTCCAGGCCCGCCTCCCAGCCCTTGGACGTTTCCGCCTTCAGGTTCGGATTGCCGATGAAGGTCGCCGGGTTGAAGCCATAGAGCTCGGTGAAGGTCGGGTTCTTGATGCCGGAGCCCGAGGCGGCGCGCACCCGCGTGCCCGTGTCGAACAGATAGCTGCCCTGGAGGCGGTAGGTGGTGATGTCCTGGAAGGCGCTGTTCTCGTCGCGCCGAAGGGCGCCCCCAAGGATCAGCCGCCCTTGCCAATCGAGATCGTACTGACCGACCAGGCCCGTGTTGTTGATCCGGCGCCTGGCGTTCTGGGCCGTGACCACCGCCGTCAGCGGCAGATTGCGATAGCTTTCCAATTCGCGGTCGACGGCGCCGGTCAGGGTGTGGGTCACCTCCCCCGTCTCGAACCGGAAGCTGGTGTCGTAGGAATACTTTTCCCGCGCGCCGTTGCTGAACGACCCCGGCCGGCCGACATCGGTGAAGCTGCGGCGCTGGGTACGGTTCATCTGAGCGGTCAGCGCGTGGGTCCAGCGTCCGTCCAGCACCTCGCCCTCGGCCCGGACCAGCCCCATCCGCTGCCGGTTGTAGTAGAAATTCGTGCTGTCCACCGGCAGGCCATAGCTGGGGTCCGACGAGGGCGAGCTGTAGTTGCTGTTGTTGGTGTCGGCGGAGGTTTCGGCATAACGCGCCACCGCAATCACGCGGAAATTGTCCACCGGCGCGAAGGTGGCCTTGCCCGACAGGGTGTTGTTCTTGGCGTCGAGATCGCGGACGCCGAACCGCGAGTTCGGCACGCCGTCGGTGGTGTAGTAGGAGCCGCTGACCGCGAAATCGAACGGCCCATGGACGCCGCCGTAGCGCAGGGCGCCCTGGGCGGTCTTGAGCGACCCCGCTTCGAACCGGCCGCTGAGCCCCGGCCGCTCCCGCCCCGAGGCGGTGATGTACTGGATCACGCCGCCGATGGCGTCCGAGCCGTAAAGGGCGCTCTGCTGGCCGCGCAGCACTTCGATCCGCGCCCCCTCGTCGGCGAACAGGGTGGCGAAATCGAACTCCCCCTGCGACGGATCGCTGGCCTCGATCCCGTCGACAAGCATCAGCACGTGATTGCCTTCGGAGCCGCGGATCCGCACCTGGGTCAGTCCACCGACCGACCCCGACCGACTGACCGACACGCTGGGAATATCGCGCAGCACGTCGGAGACGATACGCACCTGCCGCTGCTCCATCGCCGCCGCGTCGACTACCGTGACGGAGGATCCCAGACGGCCGACATCCACGGCTCGGCCCGTGCGGCTGGCGGTGACCACCACTTCATCGAGGCGGCTGGCGGGGACCACCTCCTGAGCAAGTCCAACTGTCGGCGCGGCGAGAAGCGCCGCGGTCCAGGCCATGCGCGATACTTGATCACTCCAACTCATCGGTCCCCATTCGCCCCGTTCTGCACGCGAAGCCACCCCCACCGCAGCCAAGGCATGGGCGGTCGCCGCCGAAAGCGGCGGGCGTCGTGTGCTGTTGCTGAATTACCGGCGTTGACTGTCTTCAGCGCCGACCTCGACTGCCCCCTGTTACGCAGACGTTTTGAGAACCCCTCACAGCCTCTCCCCAAGTTTTCCGCATCGGCCTTGTGCGTGATCCGGCAGGGGCCTGCGTAGAGGCCAGCGAGAAGCCGCGCATGAGACGCGGCCGTCGCTGGAGGCCGATATGAACGTCGTCGAGATCCCCCAAGAGCCCCTGGTCGGCCCGGGGACCTACGGCCGCAGCGCGGTCGAAACCTGGCCCCTGCCGACCGATCCGGCCTTCCTGCAGGGGTTCCTGACCTATGTGTTCGAGACCTACTGGGACCAGATCATCTATGGCCCCCTGATCGACGGCGCGGCCTACGAGCTGACCTGCCCCTGCCCGCCGACCCAGATCGACCTGCACGACGGTTATCTGACCGTGGCCTTCGGCGGGCCGCATTTCCACCTGTGTATCGACGACTGCTACGGTAATCCGGCCAAGCCCGCGCCGGAGGCCTATCGCGCCCGGCGCAAGCCCTCCAAGGCGCAGATCGTGCGCCAGCTCGACGGGGACGGGGCGCCCATGTCCTGGTCCTTCGAGATGCGCAACGGCGCGGACGAGCTGATGATCACCATCTTCTTCGCCAGCCCCTTCGTCGGCGGCGGCGACGTCATCGAGCCGGTTCCACGCTGGGAGCGGCTGGCCATGTGGCGGGACATCTCACAGCGCTACCTTGGCCGCCCCCCCGAAGTCCTCGACGAGACGGGAAAGGGTTTTGCGGGCATGGCGGTCTGACGATGGCCCGCCTGGCGCTCCACGACACCCTGAACGGGATCGAAGGCCTGACCGGCGGGCTGCAGGTCGTCGCAGAGCCGCGGGACCAGACCGACTGGATCTTCGCCGGCGATCTCGGCGATCCCGACGCCGGGCCGCTGAAGGCGCTGTTCGACCGGTTCGCGGGCGGCGGCTTCGGATCGAACCGGCGGGCGGTCGCCGCCTCCCTGCTGCTCCGCTATGGCTGGGGCGCGGGCGGCCAGATCGCCGCCTATCTCGCCCTGGGGCGGACCTTGCGGCTGACGGATTTCGCCCTGCAGTTCTCCGCCAGCACCCTGATCAAGGGGGTGTGGGTCCGCGAGGCCGAGGTGGGCGGTCTGGCCGGCGATCCTCTGGCGACAGCTTGCGACTGGACCGGCGTGGTCGCGCCGCAGGCCCTGCGGCTACGCCTGCTGGAAAGCCTCGTCGACTTCACCGCCCCCCTGGTCGACAGCCAGCACGCGTGGTCGCGCTTCTCCCGCCACGCCCTGTGGGCCCAGGTCGCCTCATCCTGGGCCGCGCAGTTCGCCGCCATCGGCGAGCGCATCGGCGAACGGGCGTGGGCTGTCGCAGAGGGGCGGGAAATCCTGGCCCTCCATCCGGAAATCGCCGCCGCCGCCCCCGAGGTCTACGAGGTCCGTGGCGGGCGGCAGAGCAAGGTGTGCCAGCGGCGCGCGGCCTGCTGCCTCTACTTCAAGGGACCGCGCCGCCACTTCTGCGCCAGCTGCCCGATCATCCCCGTAGGAGAGCGGCTGCAACGCAATCGTCAGTGGGCGGACAGTTACCCGTCCGAACCCTTCATCCGGCCGGCCGCCCAGGGCCCGGCCGCCCTTCGAGCCTAGCCGGGAGCAGACCATGAGCGACCTTCGATCCCTCATCACCAGCGCCATGGACGACGCGCGCCACGCCTTCAGCATCGGCACCTTCGGGGCCATCGGCGAATATATGCGCGACGCGGACGAGCCCACCGCCCGTCGCCGCGACGGAACCGCCGAGGCCGTCTACACCGATCGCGCGGCGCTGCGGGTCACGCCGCGCGACGATGTGAAGGTGATCGCCTACGACACCCTCGCCAGCGATGGCGAGACCTGGGGGCAGGCCGTCGCCTTCTGCATGGAGACCCCGGCGGAGGGCGCCCCGGGCGTCGTGTGTACGCTGGGGCCGGACAAGGACGCCATCCTGCCCCAGGACACCAATGCGCTTCTGTTCGACCTCGGCGTCGGCAAGGGCCATGTGCGGATGTGCCTGCGCACCCGCGACCCCGAGCTGATCGCCGCCCTGAACGCCATCGGCGGCCAGCCGCTGTTCGGCCCCGAAGGCGCGAAGGTGATGCCGCTAGTGCTGAAGGCCCAGCCGCACCGGGTGATGCTGTCGCCCCTGGCGCGGGTGGAGGTGTTCGCCCCCATCCCCCTGCCCGGCGGCCAGAGCCCCGAAGGCCCCCACACCCATCTGCTGCCCAAGCTGCTGGCCTCCGGCCGCACCCACGCCGCCAACGCCCCCATCCCTGAGGGCTGGCAGCCGGTGCTTATGCTGCACCCCCGCTCCCCCTGGCGGGACGCCATGGGCAAGCGTGTCCCCTTCGACCAGGACCTCAACGCCCATTTCGAGGACCTGCTCGCCCTGCACGCCCTGCCGGAGGATCGCGCAGTACGGGCCGCCACCGTCGCGGCGGTGGAAGCCGGGGCCGACCCGGCGAGCTTCCCCACCCCCGCCACCCGCCGCGGCCGCGCCCAGATGCGGATCACCCTGCGCCGGCTGGCCCGTACGCAGGGCGACGAGAAGCTGGCCGTCTGGCGCTCCCTTTACGACCGCCACGTCGCCGAGGACGCGGAGCCTGACGAGGAGGCCGCCGTGCACGGCTAGCGCTTGGGGACGAAGGCCCAGCACTCCAGCTCGACGAAGGCGTTCATGACGAGACCGTTGGTTCCGAAGGCGCTGCGCGCGGGCAGGCGGTCGGGCTTGAAGTAGCTGGCGTAGACCTTGTTGAACTCGCCCCACTTGCTCATGTCGGACAGCATGACGGTGCACTTGAACACATCGTCCATGCTGGCGCCGTGGGCCTTCAGCACCTCCGCGATGTTGTCCATGGTCTGGCGCGCCTGAGCCGCCTCGCCCTGCACCAGCTTGCCGTCGGGACCCGTGCCGATCTGCCCGGACAGATAGAGGATGTCGTCCACCCGCACCGCCGCGGAGAAAGGCGCCGGGGGCTTTGGCGGGGCGAACTGCAAGCGAGGCTGGGCCGCCTGGGTTGCGGCGGGGGCGGCCAGCAGCAGGGCCAGGGCGATAAGCATTTTTCGGATCATGTTCCGGTTTCCTCGTTGATCTGCAAAATCTCCGCGTCCTGCGAAGCCTCTGGGGAAGGCACACCTCTATTTCCCCGTCTTGCTCGGGCTTGACCCGAGCATCCAGACGCGCGGAAAGCGCAATAACTAGCTCTGCGCCGTCGTCGTTTCTGGGTCCTCGGGTCAAGCCCGAGGAAAACGGAGGCGTTAAATCACGTGCTTAAGCACCAAGCCGTCCCGCAAATCGAGATGTGTGCTTCACGAAGACTACGGCGGGAAGCGAGCACATAGGTCAGGGCCGCACCGCCGCGAACAGGCGGACGAAGTTGCCGCCCATCACCTTGGCCACTTCGTTCGCGTGCATGCCGCGGGCGAGGAGGGCTGCGGGGATCAGGGGCCAGTCGGCGTAGTCGGCCACCGACGCCTTGAAGGTGAAGTCCATGTCGGTGCCAATGGCCACGTGATCGACCCCGAGGGCGTCGACGGTGTGCAGCAGGGTGTCGATGTAGCTGGCGAAACTCGTTTGACCCGCCCCCGCCGGCAGGGCGCCGACGAGGCCGCCGGCCTGCGTCACCAGCCTGGCGTGCTCCAGGCTGATCAGCCGCGGATGATCCAACCCCGGCGTGCGCAGGTTGGAGTGGGAGATGATCATCGGCTGGGTGGACGCTTCCACCGCCTGCCGGGTGGCGTCCAGGCTGGCGTGGGACAGATCGATCAGCACGCCGACCCGGTTCATTTCCTTGATCACCGCCTTCCCCAGCGGCGTCAGGCCCCCGTGGACCGGCGGGTTGGTCTGAGGATCGCCGATCTGGTTGGTGTAGTAGTGGATGATGGTGACGGACCGGACCCCCGCGGCGTAGGCGGCGGCGATCCGGTCGAGCCGATCCTCGATGAAGTCGCCCCCCTCCACCGCGAAGATGCAGGCGGTCCGGCCCTTGGCGTGCGCCGCGGCGATGTCCCGCGCAGCGAGACCCGGCGCCATCCGCCGGCCGATCCCGCGCAGCAGGCCGAGTTGACGCTGGTAGTCGGCCATCGCCTCGCCTGGGCGATAGTCGCGGCCGGCCTTGAGGCCCGTGGGCGCCTGTTCCAGCAGGAGATGGTCGGCCACCGCCGCGAACAGCACGGCGCTGACCCCGCCCTCGGCCATCTGCCCGATCGCTCGGTCGGCGAAGGGCGCGCCATAGGTCCTGGCGAGGGGCGTATCGGTCCCGGCCATGAAGAAATGGCCAGGATGGCTGTGCACATCGACGGACGGATTGGCCTTCAGCAGCCCCCGTCCCGCCGCAAGGTGATCCTCCGTCAGCTTCATGCCCAACGTCTCCAGCGACGCGGCGAGGGCGGCGTACGGCAGGGCCGTCGCGGCGGCGCACAGCAGCATGTCCCGGCGGTTCAGCACCACGTCAGGCGAACCGGGCGGCGGCGCGCTTGGCGGCGGCGGTGCGGTCGGCGGTCTGCTTCGACCACATGCCGCGGAAGTGGGCGACCAGCTCCGGCGAGGCGGTCTTGGGCGAGCCCGCGTTGAACGGCGGCTGAGGATTATACTCCTGGCCGAGCTGGATCATCTCCGCCATCGGCTGGCCCCACAGGTTGGCGACCACGGTCAGGCCGAAATCGATGCCGGCGGTCACCCCGCCGCCGGTGATGCGGTTGCGGTCGATCACCACCCGCTCATGGACCGGCGTCGCCCCCAACATCGGCAACACCTCCATCGCCGCCCAGTGGGTGGCGGCCTTGTAGCCGCGCAGCAGCCCGGCGGCCCCCAGCACCAGGGCGCCGGTGCAGACGGAGGTGACGAGCTTGGCGCTCGGCGCCCGCCTGGACAGGAATTCCAGCACCTCCGCATCGTCCATGAGGGCGGTGGAGCCCGGGCCGCCGCCGATGAACAGCATGTCGAGGTCGGGCGCCTCGGCCAGAGTCATGTCCGGCAGCACCCGACCATTGGCGTCGGTGGTGACGGGATTGCGCGTCTTGGCCAGCACACTGATCTTGGCGGCGTTCACCCGGGCCAGCACATCCATCGGCCCGACGAAGTCGAGGTTGGTCATGCCGTCGAAGATGATCATGCCGATCTGGAACGTCTTGGCCGGAGGGGCGGGCATGGCGACGGGATCGGCCTTGGGCGCTGCGTGATGCTCGTGCTGCGCCTTGGCGCCGGTGGCGGCGGTCGCTGCGCCGCCGGCCAGGACTGCGCCGATCGCTTGGGTGAAAGTCCGCCTGTGCATGTCGCCCTCCGTGGTGGGCGTATTGTCGGCGCCCGGCGCGGCGACGCCATCTAACTAAAGTTATGCCAGCAGCAGCATCAGGCCGGTGCGGTTCTGCACCTCCAGCTTGCGGTAGATGGTGTGGAGCTGGACCTTGATGGTCCCCTCCACCTTGCCGAGGGAATAGGCGATCTGGGCGTTGGTCATGCCGCGCAGCACCAGGGCGACCACGTCGCGCTCCCGCGGGGTCAGGCGCAGCAGCGCCGCATTGCTTCCCTCCCCCGACGGCGGGCGGCCCGGCCCGCCGGGCGCCACCTCCACGATGGGCGGGGCCTCGGCGAAGGGCTGCAACAGGGTCACCCGCGCCGACAGGTCGGAAGCGCCACGGGCGCGCACATTGAGATAGGGCGCGGCCTCCCCATCGAGGCGGCGGGCGGCCCAGCCCCTGGCGAGTTCACCGATGGCGGCGTCGATCTCCGGCGGCAGGCCTTCGGCGCCGTTCCCCCGCCAGCCCGCCAGCTCGCGCCAGAATCTGGCGCCTGCAGAGATGGCGCCCCCATCGGTGTCGAAGAAGCCGACGCCGGGGTGAAGGGGCTCCGCCCGCCCGCCCAGAGTCTCGATCAGGGCGTCGGCCTGCTCTCGCCGCCAGATCCGCCCGAAGCAGGCGGCGAGGAAGGGCTGCAGATGCCGGATCGTCTCCAACTCCCCCGGGCTGAACGGATCGTGCCGGCTGTCGCGGCGGATGGAGATGGCCGAGCGCAGGCGTCCGTTATGGCGGATGGGCACCACCGCCTGCTTGTCGAAGCCGTCGACGGTCATGTAGCGGCTGTAAAAGGGGCTAGACCGGATGTCCCGCATCCGCCGCGTCGCTTGGCTGAGGGTGATCACCGCAGCCTGGGAGCGCGCCTCCACCAGCGGCCGGATCGGATTGATCTCGTACATCTCCTGCCAGGTCGCCGAGGAGCGATCGACTGTGTTCAGCGAATAGGCCGCGGCGGGGCGGGAGCTCGCCACGATGTCGTGGAAGATCACCATCGACCGCAGGTCGAACAACCGCGGCAGGAACTCGAACAGGGCGTGCGACAGGGCCCTCGCGTCGTCGGCGGAGGCCACGGGCTCCAGCACCTCCAGCGCGCGCAGGAGCGCCAACCCGTCGGGCCCCTCGGCCTCCTGGCCCGCCAGCCTCATCCTTCGGGCGCCCATGCTCCGCTCCTCAACGCAAGGGACGCCAGCTAGCGCTGCGCCCCTACGGATATCCAGTCCCTGTCGCCCTTGAGTCCGAACAGGGAACCCGGGCGTTTCCCTCACCGCCTAGAAAATAGACACGGCCGCCACCGGTCTGCCCGCAGGGGTTTTGTGTAGAGCCCCAAGCACGTCAATTCCCGTCATTCGGCAGTCATTGACTGCAGGCCGGATGGCCGCGTCCCGACCCCCGGTGACAACTACCTAACATGTTAAGGCTCTTGCACAGGGGATTGTAATGAGCGTCCAAAGAACGCCGATACTTCAACGACTTCTCTCGACGGCCCTCGCCGCGCCGCTGGTCGCCCTGGCGACCGGGGCGTCGGCCCAGACCGAACCCGCCAACGAGCTGATCGGCGAGGTGGTGATCACCGCCACCAAGCAGGCCGACGTGATCAGCCGCGTGCCGCTGAGCGTCACCGCCGTCTCCGAGCAGAGCCTTGTCCAGCAGGGAGTGAAGAACGCCCAGGACCTGTCGCGGGTCGTGCCCGCCCTGACCATCACCAGCGGCAACACCGCCAACGGCGCCAGCGTCGCCATCCGCGGCATCTCCTCCACCGTGGGCGCCCAGACCACCGGGGTCTATCTGGACGACACCGCCCTGCAGCGGCGCAACGGCCTCGGCGGCGTGGTCGGCAACGGCACCATCTTCCCGCAGATCTTCGACCTGGAGCGGGTGGAAGTGCTGCGCGGGCCGCAGGGAACCCTCTACGGGGGCTCGTCCCAGGGGGGCACCATCCGTTTCATCACCCCCGCCCCCAGCCTGACCCGCTACTCCGGCCAGGCCAAGGCTGAGGTGGCGACCACCAAGGACGGGCAGATGTCGTATGAGTTCGGGGTCGCCGCGGGCGGACCGATCGTGCAGGACAAGCTCGGCTTCCGCGCCAGCCTCTGGACCCTGCGCTATGGCGGCTACATCGACCACGTGTCCCGCCTGACCGGCAAGACCCTGGCCGAGGACACCAACGACCAGGAGGCCATCGCCGGCCGCATCGCCTTCACCTGGGCGCCGACGGACCGGCTGCGCGTCACCCCGGCGGTCTACTATTCGCGGGACAAGTTCCACGACAGCGATCAGTTCTGGGAGAATGTGCCCCAGGTCACGGTGCCGGCCCGCACCACCGCCGGCTACACCCATCCGGCCTATACCTACGGGCCTTACAACTTCTATGGGCCGGGCAAGACCGGGGCGAATTGCTGGGTAGGGGACAACTTCGCCGGCGTCATCCCGGAGTGCATCCGCGCGCCGACCCGCAGCAGCAGCCTCCTCGTCCCCAGCCTGACCCTCGACTACAGCTTCGACAAGATGTCGGTGAAGTCGGTGACGTCCTACATCGACGACGCCAACCGCGGCTGGTCCGACTTCTCCTACAACGAGCTCAACAGCCTGCAGGGCGGGCCGCAGTTCGTGGCCGACCTGCCCATCTATCTGTCCACCTACTTCTACAACAACAAACGCTACGGGATCAGCGAGGAGCTGCGCTTCTCGTCCAACAACCCGGACAGCCGGCTGAGCTGGGTCGGGGGCGTCTTCTTCTCCAACATCCGCACCACCTCCTTCGCCTGGCTGGTGCAGCCGATGCTGGGCGACGCGACGCGCATCCTGCTGAACCAGACCGTGACGCAGCGCTACGGCGCGCCCCTGCTGGACGGCGGCATCGGCCAGATCCGCGACCAGCGCTTCACCGAGACCGAACTCGCCGGCTTCGGCGAGGCGACCTTCAAGGTGACCGACAAGCTGAAGGTGCTGGGAGGCGTGCGCGTCTCGCGCACCGAGATCAAATACATCCAGCTCAACTACGGCGCCCAGAACGGCTTCCTGGTCCCCACCCTGACAAACGGGGGCCTTGCCGACGGGTCGCAGACGGAGTCCCCCGTCACCCCCAAGATCGGCGTCTCCTATCAGATCGACGAGGCCAAGATGGTCTACGTCAACGCCTCCAAGGGCTTCCGCATCGGCGGGGTCAACCTGCCGCCGCCCGTGCCGCGCTGCGCCGGCGACCTGACCGCCCTGGGCATCGCCTCCACCCCGGGGACCTACGAGTCCGACACGGTGTGGAACTATGAGGCCGGGGCCAAGCTGCGTATCGGCAACAAGGTGTCGATCAACTCCAGCGTCTTCCGCATCGACTGGAAGAATGTGCAGGTGAACTACAACCTGCCCACCTGCAACTTCTCCTATGTGGTCAATTCCGGCGCCGCCCGCAGCCAGGGCTTCGACCTGCAGGCCCAGGCCAAGGTGTTCGCGGGCCTGACTCTGTCGGCCCAGGTCGGCTACACTGACGCAAAATACACCGAGGCCCTGACCAGCCCCGCCCCGGCCAACGCCCTCTTGATCCTGAAGGGCGACCGGCTGCCGGCGCCCAAGTGGAGCCTCAACCTCGGCGCCCAGTACGACTTCCACTTCGGCGGAAACTACGACGCCTACATCCGCGGCGACTACCAGTACGCCAGCGCCTATCCCTCCACCTTCGGGCCCGGCTCCACCGGCTATCGGCCTGACCAGTACACCTCGCCCAGCACCGACTATGTGACCATGCGGGCAGGGATCCGGCGCGACCGGCTGGAGCTGTCGGTGTTCGCCAACAACCTGCTCAACTCCACCGATGTGCTGAGCCGCAGCGGCGGCCGGTCGGGCTGCAACAACGCCGCCTGCACCGCGCCGCGCACCAACGTGCCGGTCTTCTTCGACGCCACCTTCCGTCCGCGGACGGTGGGGGCGACCCTGATCTACCGCTACTAGGCCCTCCCGCGGCCGGCGCACCCAGCGCCGGCCGCACCGCCGCTTGACCATGCCGGCCAAAAGAACTTATCATGTTAATTATTTTGCGTTTCGAGGCAGGCCGTGCTCGAGCTAGACCGCCCATCCCTGCTGCAGCCGCGCGCCCTGGTGGGCGGCGCCTGGATCGACGCTGACGACCGCGCCGCCTTCCCGGTCGACAATCCCGCCACCGCCGCCCGCCTCGCCGAGGTCGCCGACTGCGGCGGCGCCGAAGCCCGCCGGGCGGTGGACGCCGCCGCTGCGGCCTTCCCAGGCTGGAAGACCACCACCCCCGCGGAACGCCGCAAATGGCTGAAGGCCTGGGCCGCGGCCATCGCCGCCAACGCCGAGGACCTCGCCCGCCTGATTTCGCTGGAGCAGGGCAAACCCCTGGCCGAAAGCCGCGCCGAAATCGCCTATGGCCTCGGCTATATCGACTGGTTCGCCGACGAGGCCGTACGCGCCTATGGGGAGACCATCCCCTCCCCCCATCCACGCCGCCGGCTGACGACAGTGCGCGAGCCGGTGGGGGTGGTGGCCCTGATCACCCCCTGGAACTTTCCCTTCGCCATGCTGGCCCGCAAGATCGCCCCGGCGGTCGCCGCCGGTTGCACCGTGGTGGTCAAGCCGGCCGAGGACACGCCGCTGACGGCCCTGGCCATGGGCGTGCTGGCGGTGGAAGCTGGCGGTCCGGCCGGCCTCGTCAACATCATCCCCGCCTCCCGCGGGCGAGCGGCGGCCATCTCCGAGGCGTGGCTCTCCGACGACCGGGTGCGTAAGCTGTCCTTCACCGGCTCCACCCCCGTGGGCAAGCTGCTGGCGCGGGGATCGGCGGAGACCCTGAAGCGGGTGTCGATGGAGCTAGGGGGCAACGCCCCCTTCATCGTATTCGACGACGCCGACATCGACCGGGCGGTGGCCGGCGCCATCGCCGCCAAGTTCCGCAACACCGGCCAGACCTGCGTGTCCCCCAACCGCTTCCTGGTGCAGAGCGGCGCCTATGACGCCTTCGCGAGCGCCCTGGCCAAGGCGGTCTCGGCGCTGGCGGTCGGGCCCGCCGACGAGGCCGCCTCGCAGATCGGCCCCCTGATCAACGCCGCCTCCCTCGCCAAGGTGGAGGCGCATGTGACGGGCGCGGTGGCGGCGGGGGCCAGGGCCGCGGCCGGCGGCGCGCGCCATGCCCGCGGCGGCCTGTTCTACCAGCCGACGGTGCTGACCGGGGTCACGCCCGCCATGACCCTGAGCTGCGAGGAGACCTTCGGCCCTGTCGCAGCGCTGCAGCGGTTCGAGGACGAGGCGGCGGCCATCGCCCTCGCCAACGACACGCCGTTCGGCCTCGCCGCCTATCTCTACACGCGCGATATCGGCCGCCTGACCCGGGTGGCCGAAGCGCTGGAGGTCGGCATGGTGGGAATGAACGAGGCGCTGATCTCCACCGAGGTCGCCCCGTTCGGCGGGGTGAAACAGTCCGGCTACGGCCGCGAAGGCTCCAGCCACGGCCTTTCGGACTACCAGTCGATCAAATATCTCTGCCTCGGCGTGTGAGCCCGCCGGGCCACTTCCGGCGCTAGGCGGGGTCTGGACAAGGGGCCGCCACGGAGTCTTCCTATCCGTACAAGAGATGGCGCGCTCGATGCGAAAAGTGTCGACGGCGCGCCGGATGGGAGGGTTTGGCGATGAGCTCCTTACCTCTGGACACTCTGCCGGGGAACCGGCTGACCCCGAAAGTCCGTCGCCTCCGGCGCGCAGCGACCCCCGCCCTGTTCCGTACGGCGATGAGCGCAGCCACCCACGACTGGGAGGGGGGACGCCTGACCGTGCGCCTGCCGGAGGGCGACGACTTCGTCGCGGAGCGCAACGGCGAAGGCCCCGACGCGGAGCTGATCGTCCACGACTTCACCTTCATGAAGCGGGTGATGGCCGCCGGGGACATCGGATTCGCCGAGGGTTATGTCGCCGGGGAATGGGACACCCCCGACCTGCCGGACCTGCTGGAGGCCTTCTCCGGCAACTTCGAGCGGCTGCAACGGCTGGCCCTGGGCTCGCCCCTGGTGCAGGCCACCAACCGCCTGCTCAACGTCTTCCGGCGCAACACGCGCAAGGGCTCAAAGCGCAACATCTACGCCCATTACGACCTGGGCAACGCCTTCTACTCCGCGTGGCTCGACCCGAGCATGAGCTACTCGTCGGCCATCTACGCCGAAGCGGACCAGTCGCTGGAAACAGCGCAGCGGGAGAAGTATGCGCGTCTGGCCCAGGCCATTGATCTGCAGCCTGGCCATGAAGTGCTGGAGATCGGCTGCGGCTGGGGCGGCTTCGCCGAATACGCCGCACGGGAACGCGGCGCTCACGTCACCGGCCTGACCATCTCCAAGGCCCAGCACGACTACGCCCGCGAGCGGCTGGCCAAGGCGGGCCTGTCGGACCGGACCGACATCCGGCTGCAGGACTATCGCGAGGTCGGCGGCAGTTTCGACCGCGTGGTGTCGATCGAGATGTTCGAGGCGGTGGGCGAGTCCTACTGGCCGAGCTATTTCGATCAGGTGCGGGCGCGGCTGAAGCCCGGCGGCAAGGCGGCCCTGCAGATCATCACCATCCGCGACGACCTGTTCGAGACCTACCGTAAGCGGGTGGACTTCATCCAGAAGTACGTCTTTCCCGGCGGCATGCTGCCGAGCGAGGCGCGGCTGCAGAAGGAGACCGCGCGCGCGGGGCTGACCTGGCAGGGGGTGACGCGGCACGGCCTCGACTACGCCCGCACCCTGCACGCCTGGGCCGAGCAGTTCGAAGCGGCCTGGCCGCAGCTCCGCCAACAGGGCTTCGACGAGCCCTTCCGCCGCCTGTGGCGCTTCTATCTGGCCTATTGCGAAGCGGGCTTCCGCACCGCCCGCACCGAGGTGGTGCAACTGGCGCTCGAACGGCGCTGAGGGAGCCGCGGCGAGATCGTCAGAGGACGGATTTCACTGCGGACTCCAAAGATATTGGAACATGTCGGCGAGCGAATTTGACGCAACTTGGCCGCCATATTTCCTCCATGAACGCCGGGGCATTCTGCAGTCATGTCTGAGGGGCCGCATCCAGACCTGCTCGAAATCCTCCTTTTGCTTGAGGACATGTCTCCGCATCTGCCGTCGCGGGCGACGGAACGCTCGTCGCATGCGGACGCGGTGGTCTCCAACGTCCAGGCCATGTTCCCCGGCCATGAGACGACGGTCTCGGAAATGGCCGAGCGGCTGGGCCTGTGGGACGGCCCAAGCTGGTTAGGTTAGAGCGCGGCCTGGGGCGCCCTTAGGCGGCGGCCCGGCCGGCGCCGAGGGCGCGATCCAGAAAACGGTTGAACTCCACCTCGACCTTGGCCGCCGCGAACTTCTCTGCGATCTCGCCGGCGGCGCGGCGGAAGGACGGCTCCTCCAGCACCCGGCGGGTCATCTCCTTGATCACCTGGGGGTCGATGTCGACGGCGGGCAGCGATAGCGCGGCCCCCATCCTGGATATCTGCGACATGATCAGCTCCTGGTCCGGATTGCTCCAGACACCGACCACCGGCGCCCCATGGATCAGGCCCTGGTAGCTGGTGGCGCTGCCGCCGTTGGACACCACCACCGATGCGCGGCTAGCGCACTCCAGCCCCGGCAGATAGTCGGCCACGAAGACATTGTCCGGAACCTCGCCGAACTCGGTGCGCCCGGCGGTGGCCACCATGACGCTGACCGGCAGTTCGGCGAGGGCGCCCACGATCCTGGGCACGGTGTCCGCCGCCCCTGTGGTCCCGAGGGTCATATAGATCAGCGGCTTGGCCGGATCCCACGTCTCCCACCACACCGGAAGCGGCGTAGCCGGAGACCAAAGCACCGGACCCAGGTGGATATGGCTCGCCGGGGTTGGGCGCATCGCGAACACCCCGGGCGCATCCGCATAGAGGGTGTAGGTCCCGCGGCTGGCGAGATCGTAGAAGTCCTTCACCGGCTTGAGGCCGAGCTTCCTGCGCGCCTTGTTGAAGGCGATGGTGTCGAGGTCGTCCGACGGCGCCGGGCGACCCAGAAGGGCCCGGCCCATGGCCTTCAGCCTCTGCTTGGCGCGCCGCGCCATCAGGCGCAGCGGCTGGTCGATCGGCTCGTAGATGTTGTGCTCGGCGTAGGGGCTCCAGTAGCCGTTCACCAGCGGGGCGTGCGGGATGCCCAGATACTCCGCCGTGGTCGAGACGCTGAAGCGGGTGTCGGCGACGATCATCGCCGGCTTCAGCCGCCGGAACAGCTCCAGCTCCGCCTCGATGTAGGCGGCGATATCGGCGTCGGTATAGGTGGCGTCCTTGCGCTCCATCGCCTCCATCCACTGGGCGCCGGGGATGGTGTGCAAGGCGTGGAAGGTCAGGTTGGGCGTCGCCGTGACCAGTTTCTCGTATTTGCCGTCGCAGGCGAAGTGGATGTCATAGCGCCCCGGGTCGAGCGCCGCGGCGAGGGTCAGCATGCGGCCGATGTGGGCGAGCGAAACCCCCTCGCCGATAAGCAGGATGCATGGGCGCGACGTCACTTAACCCTCGGACCTGATCTGGGACGGGTGAGGCCTGACCTTAACCCCGCCAGGTTAATCTGTGGAAAACCCCGCTTGCAGGCTAGGATTCGCCCCGAACGCACCCGCCAAGCGGTCGCGCACCCGGCGCGACGCCGTGCGTCGCCAGCCGGGTCCGCAGGCCGTCGATGATCACCGACAACCCGAACTCGAAGCCGGATTCCGGTCCGCCCTTCAAGGTCGGCGGCGCGGGCCGCCCGACCGCGGCCTGTTCGTCCATGGTCCAGCCGAAGGTGAACTGGCGGATGGTGATCAGCGCCCAGATGGCGTCCGGCCAGCCGAAACCCGCCGCCTCCAGATGATCGAAGATGATCTTGGCCCCCATTCGCCCGTGCTGCTGAGTGGGCCGGAAACCGGCCAGCAGTCTGGCCCCGTCCCGATAGGACAACATCTCCTTGCGCAGGCTCCGGGCCCCGGCGGTCAGCCAGTCGGCCCAATCCTGGTCCGGCTCGGGCCGCAGGAAGGAGTCGGCGAGGAGCGCCAGCGCCATCTCGTCGATCAGTTCCTGTTTGTTCTTGAAATGCCAGTAGAGGGCAGGCCCCTGCACCCCCAGTTCCTTGGCGAGCCGGCGGATCGTCAGCCCGTCGAAACCCACCTCGTTGAGGAGGTTCAACGCCGCCCGGACCACCATGGTGCGCTCAAGTCGCATAGGTTACAGCTCCCGCCTCCACGATCCGCGATTGACCATTTAACGCCGTTAAGGCAAACGACTTAAGTCGTAGTTCCGCCAAACACAACAATGTTTAGGCGCCTGATGGGGGATGGTCGCGTGCCGCGGCTCATGTGCAAGCGTTCGAATGAAGGTTGGCGTCGCGCCCGTCACCTCGGGTTGGCGGCTGCATGGACGCCGGCGTTGTTCGGCGCTCTGACCGTTTCCGCCTGCGCGTCCAGTCGTCCCCTGCCTGCGCCCCAGGTGCAGCCGCCCGCCGCCTACGAGGCGCCGCGGGGGCCGGCGGGTCTATCCGAAGCCGCCCTCGACCAATGGTGGACCCTCTACGGCGACACCCAGCTTGAACAGCTGGTGGCGCGCGCCCTCGCCAGCAGCCCCGACGCCCGCGACGCCATCGCCAAGCTGGAGCAGGCGGCCGCCGTACGCGATCAGGCCATCGCCCAGCTCTACCTGCCCACGTCCACCGCATCGGGGACGGGAAGCGTCACCCGTACCGATGTGCTTTCCGGCGGCAGCCCGTTCGCCCAGGGGGGCACGGCCACCTCGCTCAGCGGAACCTTCAGCGCCAGTTGGGAGGTCGACGTGTGGGGCCGGCGGTCCGCGGCGCGAGAGTCCACCAACGCCGACTTCTACACCGCGGCCATGACCTTCGAGGCCACCCGCACCAGCCTCGCCGCCAGCGTCGCCCAGGGGCTGTTCCAGGCCCGCGGCATCGCCCTGCAGCTTCGCGACGCGGTCGAGACCGCCCGCATCAACCGCGAACTCGCCCGCATCGCCCAGGTGAAGGCCAACACCGGCCTCGGCGCCCGCGCCGACATGGACCAGACCGCCGCCAACGCCCAGGCGGCCGACGCCCAGGTGGAGAGCCTGACCGCCCAGCTCACCGCCGCCCGCCGCGGGCTGCTGGTGCTGATCGGCCAGGGGTTCGATCCCCTGGACAGCCTGACCGCCACGGCGACGGTGGGCGCCGCGCCGCCGACGCCGGACACCTTGCCGGGAGAGTTGCTGCGCCGCCGCCCCGACGTGCGCGCCGCCGAAAGCCGCCTCGCCTCGGCGACCGCCGCGCTGAAGGTGAACGAACTGGCGCTGCTGCCGACCTTCAAGCTCAATCCCGGGGTCACCCTGACCAAGACCACCGGGCCCTTCGCCGCCACCTCCACGGCCTGGAGCATCGGCGCCAACCTCACCGCACCCGTGCTGGACCGGCCGCGCCTGCTCGCGGCCATCCGCGCCCAGCACGCCGTCGCCGAACAGACGGTGATCGCCTACGAGAAGGCGGTGCAGACGGCCTATGGCGATGTCGAGACCGCGCTGGTCTATCTCGACTCCGACCGCCGCCGGGTGGCGATCCTCACCGAGGCCGAGGCGCGGGCCCGTTCCGCCGCCGAGAAGGCGCGGCTGGGGTATTCGCGGGGGGTCAACGATCTGACCACCGCCCTGCAGGCCGAGACATCGTGGCGCAATGTGCGCACGCAATTGACCAATGCGCAGGCGACGCTGATGCAGCGCTCCGTGCAGGTATTCAAATCATTGGGCGGGGGCTGGACGCCCGACCGGCCGGCCGCGGCGTCGCCGCAGGCGAGCCTGGTCGCGAGCGTCGCCGAGGGGGCGAAATGAACGGGCGTATGATCAAGACGCATGCCGGCGGGCTGATCCTGCTGGCGAGCGCGCTGGCGGTGACGAGTTGCGGCCGCCCGTCCGGCGGACCGCCGGGCGCCGGACGGGCCGACGCGGCGAAGGCGCCGGCCGCCTCGCCCGTGCGCAACGGCGATCCGCGCACCGTACGCGTGGTGCAGGTCCAGAGCCGCCAGTTTGGCGGCGGCCTCGCCTCGTCCGGCGTGCTGGTGTCGCGCGAAGAAGCGGCGGTGGGCTCGGAGCTGTCCGGCTACCGCGTGGCCAAGGTCTATTTCGAGCAGGGCGCCTGGGTGAAGCAGGGCGAGCCCCTGGTCCAGCTCGACGACACCCTGCTGCAGTCTCAGATCGCCCAGCAGACGGCGCTTGCGGCCCAGGCCGATACGCAGGCCAAGCGGGTCGACGGCCTCGACGAAGAAGGTGTGCTGTCGCAGGAACAACTTGAGACCCGCCGCAGCCAGGCGGTGGTGCAGCGCGCCATCCTCAATGACCTGAAGACCCGCCAGGCGCGCCTCACTATCCGCGCCCCGGTGGGCGGCCGGGTGCTGGAACGCACCGTGCGGCCCGGCGACATCGCCTCCGCCGGCGGCGCCACGCCCATGTTCCGGCTGGTGCGCGACGGCCTCGTCGAGCTCAACGCCGAGGTCGCCGAAGAGGACCTGTTCAACATCAAGGTCGGCGATCCGGTCACCGTCTCCCTGCCGAGCGGCGCCACCATCGCCGGCAAGGTCCGCCTGATCGACCCCTTGGTGGACAACCAGACCAAGCTCGGCCGCGTCCGTGTGAGCCTGCCGGTGCGGGACGACCTGCGGCCGGGGGGCTTCGGCCGCGCGATCTTCATCGGCTCCAGCCTTGCCGAACGCACCGTGCCCGAGACCGCGATCCGCTATGACGCCGACGGCGCGTCGGTGATGGTGCTGGACGCCAACAACCGGGTCAGCCAAGTGCCGGTTCAGGCCGGCCGCCGCGCCGACGGCTACGTCGAACTGTTGCAGGGCCCGCAGAAGGGTGCGCGGGTACTGCTCGGCGCCGCCTCCTTCGTGCTGCCCGGGGACACCGTCAAGCCGGTGGCGCCCCTGGCCCCGGCCGCCCCCGCCGCCGCCGCGCCCCAGGCCCGCTGATGGCCCAGCTCCGCATATCGGCCTGGGGGATCCGCAACCCGGTTCCGGTCGCCATCCTGTTCATCGCCTTGGTGCTGGTGGGCATAGCCGCCTACATGCAGCTGCCGATCAAGCAGCGCCCAAACGTCACCTTCCCGGCGATCACCGTCACCGTCACCCAGAACGGCGCCGCGCCGTCGGAGATGGAGACCCAGATCACCCGGCCGATCGAGAACGCCCTCGCCGGCCTGCCCAACGTCGAGACCATCCAGTCGACCGTCAGCCGCGGCGCCTCGCGCACCGTGATCGAGTTCCCGCTGAACATCGACATGCAGAAGATGACCGACGACGTGCGCACGCGGGTCGAGCAGACCCGGGTGCAGTTGCCGCGGGACATCGATCCGCCCACCGTTCAGCGGGCGGACATCGATAGCGAGGCCATCCTCAACTATGCGGTCTCTGCCCCCGCCATGTCGGATGTGGAGCTGTCCTGGTTCCTGGACGACACCATCGCCCGCACCCTGCAGGGCGAAGAGGGCGTGGCCCAGGTGCAGCGGGTCGGCGGCGTCAACCGCGAGATCAACGTCATCCTGGACCCGCAGAAGCTGGCGGCGTTCGGCCTGACCGCGCCGCAGATCAACGACGCCCTGCGCAGCTTCAGCGCCGACTCCACCGGCGGCCAGGCCGAGATCGGCGGCCGGCGCCAGACCCTGCGCGTGCTCGGCACCCCGGAGAGCGTGGCGCGCCTGCGCGACACCCAGATCCCCATCACCGGGGGGCGCTACATCCGCCTGTCCGACGTGGCCCAGGTCGGCGACGGGGCCAGCGAAGTGCAGGGCCTCGCCCGTCTGGACGACCGCCCCGTGGTGGCCTTCCAGTTGATGAAGACGCGGGATTCCTCCGACATCCAGGTCGAGGACCGGGTGGCCAAGGCCATCACGCGGATGGAGGCCGAATACCCCGACGTCAAGTTCACCAAGATCCTGTCGACGGTGGACCAGACCCGGGCCAACTACACCGCCACTCTCGACACCCTGCTGGAGGGGATGCTGCTGGCGGCGCTGGTGGTGTTCGCATTCCTGAGGGAATGGCGGGCGACCCTGATCACCGCCGTGGCCATGCCCGTGTCGTTGATCCCGACCTTCGCGGCCATGGTCATCTTCGGCTTCTCGCTCAACACCATCACCCTGCTGGCGCTGACCCTGGTGATCGGCATCCTGGTCGACGACGCCATCGTCGAGATCGAGAACATCCAGAAGCGGATCGACACCGGCCAGCGGCCCTATCACGCGGCCATCGAGGGCGCCGACGCCATCGGTCTGGCGGTGGTGGCCACCACCTGCACCATCGTGGTGGTGTTCCTGCCGGTGTCGTTCATGCCGGGCATCCCCGGGCAGTTCTTCAAGGAGTTCGGCCTGACCGTCTCGGTGGCGGTGCTGTTCTCGCTGCTGACCGCGCGCCTGCTGACGCCGCTGATGGCCGCCTATCTGCTCAAGCCGGCGCCGCATCCCCATGAGCGCGGCCCGCTGAAAGGCCCCTATCGGGTGGTGCTGGACTGGGCGCTGACCCATCGATGGCTGGCGCTGATCATCGGCACGGTGATCTTCGCCGGCTCCCTGTCGCTGATCATCATCCTGCCCAAGGGGCTGCAGCCCCCGCAGAACCCGGACTACTACTACATCAACGTGCAGGGGCCGCCCGGCGCGACCCCCGACGCGATGGAAGAGATCGTCGCCAACATCGGCAAGCTGGTGCGCCAGCGGCCGGAGACGGACCATGTGTTCGCCACCATCGGGGCGGCCTCCGGCGGCAGCTTCTTCGGCGGCGGCGGCGCCTCCAGCATGAGCCAGGCCACCGTCATCGTGGTCATCAAGAACAAGCGCGACCTGTCGGTCGTCCAGATCAAGGACAAGCTGCGTCCGCACCTCGGCAGCATTCCCGACGCGCGGGTGACCTTCGATTCCGGGGGCTTCGGCTCCGACGCGGTGCAGATCACCCTGACCAGCGACAACGGCCCCCTGCTGGACAAGACCGCCCTGCAGCTCCAGCGCGAGATGGGCGCCGTGCCCAGCATCGCCAATCCCAACCCCTCCGCCCCGCCGGTCGGCCCCGAGATCGTCATCCGGCCCAAGCCGGACGAGGCCTCGCGCCTCGGCGTCTCAATCGAAACCATCGCCTCGGCCGCGCGGGTGGCCACCATCGGCGACATCGACGCCAACGTCGCCAAATACAACGACGGGTCCCAGCGGGTGCCGATCCGGGTGCGGCTGCCGCAACAGGCGCGGATGGACCTCGCCACCATCCGCAGCCTCAAGCTGCCCACCTCCAGCGGCAAGACCACCACCCTCGGCAGCGTCGCGGACGTGACCTTCCAGGCCGGCCCTGCGCAGATCCTGCGGTTCGACCGGTCCCGCCGGGTCAGCGTCCAGGCGGACCGGGTGGGCGGGGTCCAGCTCGGCCAGGCCGTGGCCGAGATCAACCGCACGCCGATCATGCGCAACCTGCCGCCGGGGGTGCGCCAAGCCTCCTTCGGCGAGAACCGGATCTTCGCTCAGTTGATCTCCGGCCTGCTGATGGCCATCGCCGCCGGCCTGTTGTTGATCTACGCGGTCATGACCCTGCTGTTCCAAAGCTTCTTCAAGCCGATCGTGATCCTGTCGGCACTGCCGCTGGCCATCGGCGGGGCCTTCCTCGCCCTGCTGGCCCTCGGCATGTCCCTCAGCATGCCCTCGCTGATCGGCCTGCTGATGCTGCTGGGTCTGGCGGCGAAGAACTCCATCCTGCTGGTGGAGTACGCCATCGAGCAGGAGCGGGCCGGGGCGAGCCAGCGTGACGCGCTGATCGAGGCCTGCCGAGAGCGGGCGAGGCCGATCATCATGACCACCCTGGCCATGCAGGCCGGGATGCTGCCGACTGCCCTCGGGATCGGGGCGGGGGCGGAATTCCGCCAGCCGATGGCCATCGCCGTGATCGGCGGCCTCCTGACCTCCACCGTGCTGTCGCTGGTGCTGGTGCCGGTGGTCTACGAGTTCGTCGACGATATCGAGCGGTGGCTGACCCCCAAGTTCGGCCGCTTCATCACCCCGCGGGCAGACCCGGCGGCCGCGGAGTAGTGACGGCGCCCCGATTGCATCCCTCCCCCTATCGGACAGGGCGGCAGGGATGGGGGCGCCAATATGGATCACTCTTCGGGTACGGCAGGCTACAAGCTGCTGGCGGTCGCCTGGCTGATCGGCGCAGGCCTGCCTTTCGTCCTGGGGGCCAGTCTGGTCACCATCATCCTATGGCTGTCGCTGCTGACCGCGGTGGGCCTGATGGTCGTCATCCTGGCCCGGGTGGCCGCCCCGCCGCGGCCCGGTCAAAGCGACCTTCTCAAGGACCACTGAACGGCGGGGAGACTTCGGGTGACTCGTAGATCGGCGCCCGATCTGATTATATTTTAATCAGATGTGACTATTTATCAGTCACACTACGTCACACACAACGATGCCTGCGGCGGGTAACACTAAGGCCCGTCAGCGCCTGACAGATCGAAACCCCTTCGCATCCAGGCGCTTCCTTGGAGGAGCATCGAGATGAAGACCGCGTTTTTCGTCGCATCGGCGGTGCTGGCGGTGACTATTTCCGCGCCAGCCCAGGCGCAGATCAAGGCCGGCATCGCTCCCAAAGCCAAGTCGGTGGTCCTCGCCGAGCGGGCGGCCAAGGCGGAGCGCGAGCAGCAGCTCGCGTCCGCCAACGAGTCCCAGCAGCGCCACGATCAGGCGTTCGCCAGGATGGACACCAATGGCGACGGCCGCATCAGCCCGGAGGAGTACCGGGCCGCAGGGGCCGTGCAGGAAGCGCATGAGGACCACCTCGGCCAGCGCGGGCCCCAATCTCGCTGAAATTCGGCTCCCTGAGGGGCCCGGCGCGCCGACCTATCTGCTCCGCTTCAGAGGCCAGAAGTCGAAATAGCCGGAAAAGGCGATGACCAGCGGGAAGGTGATCCCCAGCATCGCCGTCGCCACCCATAGCTCGAGATCATAGGCGGGCGCCCCCGACGCCAGGGGGCCGCCCGCCACCCACGGCGCGACCGCCGCGTAGAGGGCGTAAAGGGCGAACATCACCGCCGCGGCGCAGACGATCAGCAGCGCGCCCTTCAACGGCTGGGCCATGCCGGCGAACAGGCGGTTCTCGGTCATCGCGGTGATGACGAAGAAGCCGAAGATGAAGCTGACCGGGAAGCGCACCATGAACACCACCGGGTCCATGCCCAGGCTGGTCGCGCTCCACATCGCCAGCGCCGCCAGGGCCAGCACCACCACGCTGCCGAGGGCGGAGACCGCGACCGGGCCGCGGGCGACGAGGCTGACCGGCCAGAAGTCGAGCAGCAGCAGCGCCATGATGCAACCGACGCTGGTCACCCCGAACACCAGCGGCGTCCAGGCGTTGAGCAGGCCCTTGGGGTCCAGCGCCTCCACATAGACCGGCGCACCGGCCAGGAAGCCGAAGTTGAACAGCAGATGGAACAGCACCCAGGCGACACCGTAGCTGACCACCAGCACCCCCAGCCCGAGGGCCGGCGGCGACTTCAGGAACAGGGTCAGCGGCCAGCAGCGCCACAGCAGAACCAGCCACAGGCACACGATGATGGAGGCGATGGTGTACATCACCGTCATCGGCGGCGGCGGGCCGAAGCCCCGGCCCACCCCGTATTGGATCCAGGCATAGCAGACCGCGCCGACGACGATGGTCAGCAGGGTCAGCAGCAGGCCCTTGACCGGCTGGGGCTGGCGCGCGGCCACGGGCGGCCAATGGGTGTGCCACACCGGCCCGATCACCACCTGCGCCGGCACGCAGGCCATCCAGGCCACCCCCACCCAGGTGGTGAGCACCAGCGGCGACGCCGAGCCGCAGATCGCCAAGGCCAGGGCGATGACGATCGCCAGAGCCACGATCGGCCGTATGAAAGACGCCGCAGCGCCGGAACCGGCGTTGGTCATGAAGCCCTCCCCTTTTTGCGTTTCCGCGCGCCTTGTCGAGCGGCGCGCTTGGCTGGCATGAGGCCAGAGAACGCAGTGTCGCGATAGAGGCTAGGCTGGGGCCGTCAGCGCGCAGCCCCGATAGCGAAGCGCCGCCTAGCCCGACAGGGAATTGGGCCGGGCGGTATCGAGGCGCCTGGACGAAGATCCGTCCACGGCCAAGCTCTTGCGGAACCTGGGCTGCACGCAGGCATTGAACAGCCGTCGCCCCCGGTCGCCGCGCGGGGCCGCCGGGTTGGGGAGTTGCCGATGCCGAAAACCACGCCGATGCTCCGCGTTGCGGGTCCGTTGCTCGCCGCCGTCGCGCTTGCCGCCTGCTCCTCCAGCGGGCCGAAGATGCCCAAGGTCGGCAAGCCTGACATAGCGCCATCGGACGTCGCCAACGCGGCTTCCCAGCCGGTGCGCGACCTCAATCTGATGGGGGACGAACCGGGCGACTATCTGGTGACGGTCGTCAACGATCCCTATTCGGTCCCGCCGCCCGACTGCTCGGCGCTCAACGGCGAGATCGCCCGGCTGGACGAGATCCTGGGCGCGGACGTCGACGCACCGCGCAAGTCCGACGACGACATGGTGGGCGCCATCACCCTGGCGGCGGTGCGAAACGTCACCCGCTTGCCGTTCCGGGGCGTCATTCGCGAAGTCACCGGCGCCGCGCCGAAGGAGCGGGCCATGCGTCAGGCCCTGCTCGCCGGAGCCGTGCGGCGCGCCTACCTGAAGGGCATGCGCGTCACGCTCAAATGCACCGTGGCCGAGCCGGAAGGCCCGGCCCGCCCACCCATGCCGCCGCCGACGGTCGATTAGAGCGCGTCAGGGTTAGATGGAAGCCGGTTAACCCGTCCGGCGCGCTCTGAAACGAAAAGGCGCTAGTCCTTTGCACGCTCCACGTAGGAGCCGTCTTCGGTCATCACCACAATCTTGGTGCCGGGGGTGATGTAGGTCGGCACCATGCAGCGCAGGCCGTTGTTCAGCAGCGCAGGCTTGTAGGAGCCCGACGCTGTCTGGCCCTTCACCGCAGGTTCGGTCTCGGTCACTTCGAGCGTCACGCGCGCCGGCAGTTCGAGGGCGATCGGCAGGCCGTCGTGGATCGACAGCATCACCGACATGCCGTCCTGCAGATAGGCTGCCAGATCGCCGACCATTTCCGGGGTGGCGACATACTGGTCGTAGCTTTCCGGGTTCATGAAGTGGAACCCGTCACCGTCCTGATAGAGGAAGGTGTGGTCGCGCTGGTCGACAAAGGCCCGCTCCACCTGCTCGGTGGTGCGATAGCGTTCCGACACCTTCACCCCGTCCGAGATGCGGCGCATGTCGAGCTGGGTGACGGGGGTGCCTTTCCCGGGGTGGATGTTCTCGGCTTTCAGGACGACATAGAGCTTGCCGTCCATGTCGACGACGGACCCCTTCCGGAGCGAACTGGCGATGACCTTCACGTCTTCTATCCTCGGAGCTTGATTGGGGGCGGGAAGGCCCCTCGCGTCTTTGCGCTGTGATCGTGGTTGCTGCGCTCCTATACCGATTGGCGCTGGGATCGCCAGTCTCTTCGCCGCAGGAGGCGCCGGAAGCGGCGTCACGACGCGGCCATCTCGAGGTCGCCGCCCGCGTGTCCGCCCCTCCCCCTCCGCCCTGGTGGCGACCCGACATCCATGAGGACCGGCGCCCGTTGCTGATCGCCCGCAACCGCATCCTGGCGGCGACCCGGCGCTGGCTGGAGGCGCAAGGTTTCGTCGAGGTGGACGCCGCGGCTCTACAGATATCCCCTGGCAACGAGGCGCATCTGCACGCCTTCGCCACCGAGGCGGTGGCCGCAGACGGCGCCCGGTCCCCGCTTTATCTGCACACCTCCCCGGAGTTCGCCTGCAAGAAGCTGCTGGCGGCGGGGGAGCGGCGGATATTCGACTTCGCTAAGGTGTGGCGCAACCGAGAGCGCGGGCCGCTGCACCATCCCGAGTTCACCATGCTGGAATGGTATCGCGCAGAAGCCCCCTACGAGGCGTTGATGCAGGACTGCGCGGACCTGCTGGCCCTGGCGGCCGAGACCACGGGCGCCCGCAGCTTTTCGTTCCGAGGCAAGGCGGCCGACCCCTTCGCGGAGCCCGAACGGCTGACGGTGGCCGAGGCGTTCTCCCGGTTCGCCGGGGTCGACCTCCTCGCCAGCATCGATCCCGCCGGCGGGACGGACCGTGACATCCTGGCCGAAGCCGCGATACGGGCCGGAGTGCGGGTCGCGGGCGACGACACCTGGGCGGACGTGTTCAGCCGGGTGCTTGTGCAGTTCGTGGAGCCGCGGCTGGGGGTCGGGCGGGCCACCATCCTGTGCGAATATCCGGCGGCGGAGGCGGCCTTGGCCCGCCCCAAGCCCGGCGATCCGCGGGTGGCCGAACGGTTCGAGCTCTATGCCTGCGGGGTGGAGCTGGCCAACGCCTTCGGAGAGCTGACCGACGCCGACGAACAGCGTCGCCGCTTCGAGACGGAGATGGCGGAAAAGGCGCGGGTCTACGGCGAGCGCTACCCCATCGACGAGGATTTCCTGGCGGCGCTAGCCCACATGCCCGCGGCCAGCGGCTGCGCCCTCGGCTTCGACCGGCTGGCCATGCTGGCCACCGGCGCCCAGAGGATCGATCAGGTGATCTGGACGCCGGTGGCGGAGGTGTAGGGAAGGCGCGAGGGTCTTTCCGCCGTCGATCTACTGGCCCCATCATCCTAGGCCTTGCGCCCAGGATGACGGCGGGTGGGGTGTGGGGCCTGCGGGAGGCAGGTCCCACCGTTTCCTTACAGAACCCCCAGCATGCTCGCCACCAGGGGGTGGCGCACGATGTCCGGCTCGGCGAGGCGGACCACCGCGACACCCTCCAGCGCCTCCAGCCGGTCCACCACATCGGCCAGGCCCGACACCCCCGGCAGCAGGTCCGACTGGTTCGGGTCCCCGGTCACCACCATGGTCGAGCTCCAGCCCAGGCGGGTCAGCAGCATCTTGAGCTGGCCGTAGGTGCAGTTCTGCGCCTCGTCGATCACCACGAAGGCGTTGTTGAGGGTGCGGCCGCGCATGAAGCCCACGGGGGCGATCTCGATCTGCCCCTCGGCCATCATCATCTTCACCCGCTTCATCGACAGCCGGTCGGATAGGGCGTCGTAGAGGGGCCGCAGATAGGGGGCGAGCTTGTCCTCCATCTCGCCGGGCAGGAAGCCGAGGGATTCCCCCGCCTCCACCGCCGGGCGCGACAGCACGATCCGCCCGGTGCGGCCGGCCTCCAGCGCCTCCACCGCCTTGGCGATGGCGAGGTAGGTCTTGCCGGTGCCGGCGGGGCCGACCGCGGCGACAAGGCTCTTGGTGTCGATGGCCTCCATCAGCCGGGCCTGGCCGAGGGACTTCGGCTTGATGGTCTTGAGATAGCCCTGGGCCCTGTCCAGCTCGCCTGCGCCGGCGCCGCCCTGCGCGCGCAGCGGCGACCAGCCGCGCTCCACGGGCAGCCGGCGAATCTTCGCGGGGTCGTTGAACTCCGTCGCGTCGAACTCGCCTTCACGCACCGAACGCTTCAAAGCACGCTTGGTCATCAGAGCCTCCAAGGGCAGGAGCTGGAAACAAAAAAGGCGCGACCGGCAGGTCGCGCCTCGATGGCGGTGTGGGAACGGGTGGATGCGGGGGGCGAAGGTCGCCGCAATCGCTCACTCCATACCAATAGGGGACCCAAGGTCCCTTGCGACTCGGAAACGCCCGAATCGCTCTACGAGTTCAGCCTATTAGGCTTTCCAACTCATTAACAAGAGAACTCGCGAGCCGGATCGACTGTTATGCGACAGGTTTATGACTTAGGTAATCGCCGCGTTCAATTGCCGCCTGCGGGCGAATACTGGATCGCCCCCTCAGCAACGGTGCTGGGGAATGTAATCCTGAGGAAGAACGCCAGCGTCTGGTTCGGGGCGGTGCTGCGGGGCGACAATGATCCGATCGTCGTCGGCGAGAACACCAATATCCAGGACGGGGCGGTCCTCCATACTGACGACGGGGTTCAGCTCACCCTGGGGGCGGGCGTGACCGTCGGGCACCTGGCGATGCTGCATGGCTGCACCGTGGGGGACAATAGCCTCATAGGCATCGGCGCGGTGGTGCTGAACGGCGCCCAAATCGGCCGCAACTGCCTGATCGGCGCCCGCGCCTTGATCACCGAGGGCAAGGTGATCCCGGACAACAGCCTCGTCATCGGCGCCCCCGGCAAGGTGGCGCGGGACCTGAGCGAGGCGGAGATCGAGGGCCTACGCCATTCCGCCGACCACTATGTGCAGAACTGGAAGCGGTTCGCTGCGGATCTGCGCGCGCGGGAGGTCTGAGCCTCCCGCACAAAGCGCATCAAGCGTCGAGCAAGGGCGCGAACCCGCCGTAGATCATCCGCTTGCCGTCGTACGGCTGCTTCATCTCGTGCATGCGGGGGTCGGCCATTACCTTGTTCCAGCCCTCGTCCCGCGCCGCCCTGGATGGCCATTCGACCCAGCCGTAGGCGACCGTCTCGCCGCTCTGCGCCTTCACCGCGCCCCTGAAATCGGTGACCTTGCCCTCCGGCACGTCGTCACCCCAGGCGTCGAGCACCCGTACCGCGCCGTATTCGGTGAAGAGCGGCCCGATCTTGGCGCAGAACGCCTCATAGTCCGCCTTGGAGCCCTCCGGCACGGGAATCACGGTGGCGTCGACATAGTTCATGCCGCCGCCGGCCTGCTCGTCATGCAGCACCGCAAAGCCGCCGTAGATCATGCGCCGCCCGTCGAACGGCATCGACGCCCCCATCGCCTTCATGCGCGGGTCGCTCATCATCTTCGCGTTGGCCGCGTCGCGCACCTGCTTGCTGGGGTATTCGAGCCAGGAGAAGACGATCACCTCGTCCGCCTCGGCCTTCACCGCCATCTTGAAGTCGGTGACCTTGCCGTCCGGCACCGTATCGCCCCAGGTCTCGACCATGCGGGTCGCGCCGAATTCCTTGAACAGATGGGCGGAGTCCGCCGCATGCCGTCGGTAGGCTTCCTTGTTGGCGGCGGGGACCGCCGCAACGAACCCTTCGATATAGGCCATGACACCTCTCCTCCTATGAGCCGGCGACGTCCTAGGTCTCCACTTCGGTCATCTTCGCCACGCCAACGACCGTCAGGGCCGCTTTCAGTTCCTCCAGAGCGGCGGCCACCTCGTCCGCATCGCGGCCGCGGATGACGAGGTTGGCGCCGTAGCCCCCGTCGCCGAAGAAGGGATAGCTGCCGAGGGTCAAGGCGGTGTGGGCCCTGGCCACCGCTTCCAGGGGCTCGGCGATCACCCCCTCCCCCGAGCCCTCGACCTTCAGGGTGCGGGCGACGACCACCTTGCCGCCCTGCAGCCTCCAGCCAATGTCCTCCAGCATGCCGCGCATGATCAGGGGCACCCCCGCGAGCACGAAGACATTGCCGATCTGGAAGCCCGGCGGGCCGCCGACGATGTTCTTGATCTTGCTCCCCCCCTCGGGGATGCGCGCCATCCGCCGCCGGGCCGCGTTCAGCGGCAGACGGGCGGCCATCTCGTCGAGAATTTCCTGGTCCTCGTGGAGCGCGACGCCGAAGGCCTCGGCCACGCAGTCGGCGGTGATGTCGTCATGGGTCGGCCCGATGCCGCCGGTCGTGAAGACATAGGTGTAGCGGGTGCGCAGATGATTCAGGGCCGTGACGATCTCCTCGGAGATGTCCCCCACCACCCGGGCTTCGGCGAGGTCGATCCCGTGCGCCGCCACGAACTTGGCGATGGCGTTGAGGTTCACGTCCTGAGTGCGGCCCGAGAGGATCTCGTCGCCGATGATCAGGACCGCCGCCGTGACCCGCCCATCTGGTTGCATCAGGCTCTTCCCCCAGCCTACTGGCTGTTTCTGACGGCAAACTGAGTAGAAGCCCTATGGAATTCCCGCAACCGCTGATCCGCGGCCGCCTGATCCAGCGCTACAAGCGCTTCCTCGCCGACGTCGCCTTCGACGACGGGACGGAGGCGACGGTGCATGTGCCCAACCCGGGCGCCATGCTGGGAGTGAACATGCCCGGTCTGGCGGTGTGGGTGTCCCGCTCGGACTCCAAGACCCGCAAACTGCCCCACACTCTGGAGATGGTGGAGGCGGACGGCGCCCTCGTGGGCGTCAACACCATGCATCCCAACCGGCTGGCGGCCGAGGCGCTGGCGGCCGGCGCCATCCCCGAGTTCGCCGGCTACGACACCGTCCGTCCGGAGGTGAAGTATGGCGCCGCCAGCCGCGTCGACTTCCTGCTGACCGCCCACGACCGCCCGCCGGTCTGGCTGGAGATCAAGAACTGCCAGCTCTCACGCACGCAAGGCCTGGCTGAATTCCCCGACTGCGTCGCCGCGCGCTCGGCCAAGCATCTGCGGGAACTGGAGGCGATGGTCGCGGCCGGCGACCGGGCGGCGGTGCTGTTTACCGTCCAGCGCGAGGACTGCGACACCTTCTCCGCCTGCCACGACCTCGACCCGGTGTTCGCCAAGGCGCTCGATCACGCCGCCGACGCGGGCGTCGAGGTGCTGGCCTACCGCTGCGCGATGAGCCCCGAGGCGATCCGCCTC
>Ga0182736_1000885_pt1 | contig 36415 bp, 40 predicted proteins | sample eDN5th30CKraftBY_FD_128882 | JGI IMG/M metagenome (GOLD analysis project Ga0182736, IMG submission 128882) | Enriched backyard soil microbial communities from Emeryville, California, USA - eDNA 5th pass 30_C Kraft BY (version 2) (version 2) | ecosystem: Environmental > Terrestrial > Soil >...
CGCCGCGGCCGCGCGCGGCGCCGGCGCTCGCCAGCCGCCGAGCTCGCCGGCGAGCGCGCGCAGCGCCTCACGCGCATCCGCGACCACCGGCAGCGCGCCGAGCTTGTGTGCGTCCGGCTCGAGGACATTGATCGCGACGAACCGCACGTCCTCCGCGGCGAACAGCGAGTGCGACGCGGTCGTGAAGTCGCTCAACCGCGTGCCGACACACAGCACGACGTCGGCGTCACGCGCCAGGTCGTTCGCGGCCCGCGTGCCGTTCACGCCGATCCCGCCCAGCGCCAGCGGCCCGTGGTAGCTGCCCTTCCCGGCCGACGTCTCCGCGACCGGCAGGCCGGCCGCCGCGGCGAAGTCCCGCAGCGCCTCCTCGGCGCCGGAGTGCCAGACGCCGCCACCGGCGAGCACCAGCGGGCGCTCGGCCGTGCGCAGCACGCGGGCCGCGGCCTCGATCGCGCGCCGTTCCGGCGGGCGGCGGGCGACGGTCCACGTGCGTTCCGCGAAGAAGCCGGCGGGAAAGTCGTACGCCTCGCCCTGCACGTCCTGGTGCAGGGCGATCGTGACCGCCCCGGTGGTCGCGGGATCGAGCAGGATGCGGAGCGCCTCGGGCAGTGCGGTGAGCAGTTGCTCGGGCCGGGCGATGCGGTCGAAGAAGCGGCTCACCGGCCGCAGGCACTCGTTGACCGACCAGTCGGCGTACTCCGGGTGCTCGAGCTGCTGCAGGACCGGACCCTGGCGCCGGGTCGCGTACGTGTCGGCCGGCAGCAGCAGGACCGGCAGGCGGTTCGTCGTCGCGGTGGCGGCGCCGGTCACCAGGTTGGTGGAGCCCGGTCCGATCGACGCGGTGCACGCCAGCGTCGACAGCCGCCGCGTCGCCTTGGCGTACCCGAGCGCGACGTGCACCATCGACTGCTCGTGCTTCGGCGAGAGGTACGGCAGCTCCGCCACGCCTTCCACCAGCGCCTCGCCCAGGCCGCACACGTTCCCGTGGCCGAAGATCCCGAACATCGCGGGGATCGCCCGCCGGCGCTCGCCGTCGCGCTCGGAGAACTGCACCTGCAGATAGCGCACGAGCGCCTGGCTCGTGGTCAACCGCACCGTGGCGCTCACGCCGGTACCCCCAATCCCGCCGTTTCCAATGCGCACCGACTCGCGACCAGATCCGCCACCGGATCCCCGCCCGGACGCCGGTCCTGCTCGACCGTGGCCCACGCCAGCGGCGGCAGCGCCCGCGCGAGCGCGCTCAGGTCCACGCAGCCCGTGCCGAGTGGGCAGAAGACGCCGGCCGCGACGGCGTCCCAGAAGCTCAGCCCGCGCGCCAGCACGCGCGGCTCGACGTCCTTGAGATGCAGCAGCGCGACGCGGTCGCCGAGCCGGCGCAGCCACTCGACCGGGTCCAGCCGCGCGTAGGCGAGGTGGCCGGTGTCGAGGCAGATCGGCGCGAGCTCGGCCGCCTGCTCGATCTCGGCCGCGAACTCGATGTGGGTGCCGGCGTGCGGATGGACGGCGGCGGTGAGGCCCGCGGCGCCCGCGACGTCGGCCAGCGTCCGGATGGCCCGCGCGACCGCGCGCCGTTCGTCGGCGGTCGGCGCGGGTGCGCGCTCGGCGCGGCCGGCGGCGGCCGCCCGGCCTGGATCGATCTGGTCGATCACGATCAGGTGCGTGCCGCCGGCGGGGGCGACGAGCTCCGCGACACGATGCGCGGCGACGACGATCCGCGGCAGCTCCTTCGGCCGGTGCAGCGGCTCGAACACGAACCCGGCGATCAGCTGCAGGTCGCGGCTCGCCAGCTCGTTCCGCAGCCGTCCGGGGTCGGTCGGCAGGTACCCGAGCGGGCCGAGCTCGACGCCGGCGTAACCCGCGGTGCGCGCGCCGTCGAGCACGACGTCCCACGGCGGGTTGCCCGGCGTGTCGGCGAAGTCGACGCCCCAGGACACGGGGCCGGTGGCCAGGCGCGGCGTCATTGTGCCGTCCACCCGCCGTCGACCAGCAGGCTCGTACCGGTCATCAGCGATGCGGCGGGCGACGCCGCGAACGCCACGGCCTGGGCCACTTCACGGGGCGTGCCGAGGCGGCCCAGCGGGATCCGGCGGACGATCGCGTCGCGCGCGTCCGGAGCCGCCAGGAACGGCGCGGTCATCGGCGTCTCGACGAAGGTGGGCGCGACCGCGTTGACCCGGATGCCGTGTGGCGCGAGCTCCAGCGCCAGTGCCTTGGTCAGACCCTCGAGTGCGTGCTTGGCCATGCAGTACACGGTGCGGGCGGGCGCTCCGATGTGGCCCATCTGCGACGTCACGAACACGATCGAGCCGTGCACGCCACGCTCGAGCATCCGCGCCGCGACGGCCTGGGCCGCGACGAACGCGCCGCGGACGTTGAGGCTCCAGGACCATTCGAGCCCGCGCTCGTCGACGTCCAGGAAGGGCTGCGGCCGGTTCCCGCCCGCGCACGTGACGAGCACGTCGACTGGCGGCAGCGCGCCGATCAGCGCCCGCAGGCCCGCGCCGTCGGTGACGTCGCAGACCTCCGCCCGCCCGCCGGTCCGGCGCGCGACGTCGCGCAGCGGCCCGAGCCGGCGGCCGACCAGCACGAGCGACGCGCCCGCCTCGGCCAGGGCCACGGCGCAGGCGCTCCCGAGGCCGCCTCCGGCGCCGGTGACGAGCGCGACACGACCGTCGAGCGCGCCGCTCACTGCGCCGCCCCGGCCCGCTCGAGGCGCAGCTCTGCGGTGCGCGCGTGGCCGCCGAAGCCCTCGGCGTGCGAGATCGCCGCCACCGCGGGTGCGACGCGGCGGGTGCCTTCCTCGGTCAGCTCCTGGAACGTCAGCGTCTTGAGGAACTTGCCGACCCACAGCCCGCCCGTGTAGCGAGCCGCTCCCGCGGTCGGCAGGACGTGGTTGGTGCCGACGGCCTTGTCACCGTAGGCGACCGTCGAGTCGGCGCCGACGAACAGCGAGCCGTAGTTGCGCAGGGCGCCGGCGTACGCGTCCAGCTCGTGTGCGGCGACCTGCAGCTCGAGGTGCTCCGGCGCGAGCTGGTCGGAGAGCTCGACCGCCTCGTCCCGGTCGCGCGCGACGAGCACGCGGCCCTCCCGCTGCCACGCTTCGGCGGCGATCTCGCGCGTCGGCCAGTCGAGCAGGGCGCGCTCGACCGCGTCGACGACCGCGAGCCCGAGCTCGCGTGACGTGGTGATGAGCACCGCCGGCGACGTCGGCCCGTGCTCGGCTTGACCGAGCAGGTCGGCCGCGACCAGGTCGGCGTCGGCGGTGTCGTCGGCGATCACGACCACCTCGGTCGGTCCGGCGAGCAGGTCGATCCCGACGCGGCCGAAGAGCTGGCGCTTGGCTTCGGCGACGTACGCGTTGCCGGCGCCGACGATCAGGTCGACCGGCTCGACGCCGAGCAGCCCGAAGGCCATCGTCGCCAGCGCCTGCACGCCACCCAGGCAGACGATCTCGTCCGCGCCGGAGGCGTCCATCGCGTACAGCATCGCCGGGTGGATGCCCTTCCCGGCGCGGGGCGGGGCGCACGCGACGACGCGGCCCACGCCCGCGACCTTGGGCACCGCCACCGTCATGAACGACGAGGCCAGCATCGGGTACCGCCCACCGGGCACGTACGCACCGCTGGCGGTGACCGGGACGTGGCGGTGCCCGAGCACGACACCCGGCAGCGTCTCCACGCGCAGGTCCTGCAGCGTGTCGCGCTGGCGCGAAGCGAACGCGCGCACCTGGTCGAGCGCGAAGGCGATGTGGGTCTTGAGCTCGTCGTCAAGCTCGTCGGCGGCGTGCAGGATGGCCGCCGCGCCGACGCGGAAGTCGGGCGGATCCCACCCGTCGAGCGAACGCGAGTACTCGCGGACGGCGCGCTCGCCGTCGCGCTCGATGCGCAGCAGCATCTCGCTCACGTCGCGCCGGATGCGCGCGTCGTCCTGCGCTCGCGACTCCGCCGCCTCCTTCAGCACCTCAGCCATGTCCTCGTCCTCCGAGCGCGTCCGCGACGGTCCCGGCGGCAGCGCGGACGCGAGCGCCGAGCCGGTCAAGATCGGTCTCTTGCAGCACCGGCATCGGCAGCGTCAGCGCGAGCGCGGCCGGAACCTCGCCCGCGGGGTCGCGCACCGGCGCGGCCACGCTTCCGAGGCCTTCTGCATACTCCTCGCGCTCGAGCGCGTACCCGCGTTCGCGAATCTCGGCCACCTCGCGCCGGAGGCGCTCGGGATCCGTGACCGTGTGGGCGGTGACGGGCTCGAGCAGCACGTCCAGCACGCTCTCGCGCCACGCGTCGCGGTACGCCAGCAGGACCTTGCCGGAGGCGGTCGCGTGCGCGGGCACCAGCTCGCGCAGGTGCGGGCGGGCCTCTTCGCTGCCGGCACGGTGAACGAGACACAGGGCCGACGTGTAGCTCGGGATCGCGAGGTGCACGACGCCGCCCGTCTGCTCGAACAGCTCCGTCACCGCGGGCGTCGCGGCGCGCGTCAGCGGCGAGCGCTCGGCGAGCTGCGCGGCCAGGGCCACGAGCCGCATCGTCGGCGCGTAGTCGCGGCGGCGGCCCTCGCTGCGGCTGACCCAGCCGTCGGCGACGAGCCGCGCCAGCAGCCGGCGCGCGGTGCGCGGGTGGATCTGCAGCGCTTCCGCGAGCTGGGCGGCGGAGGATGGCTGGAACGCCAGCACCTCCATCGCCTGCATCGTGCGGGTCACGAACAGCGCCTCACCAGCGGCCATCGATGCCTCCAGCGCCGGGCGCCGGCGTCCCGATGCTCGCCAGCCCTTCGCGGGCGGCCGCCGCGACGTCGTCGGCGATGCGTGCGGCCAGCTTGATGTCGACGCCGCACACGAGCAGGTCCGGCGGTCGCGAGCACAGACGCAGCAGGGCCGCCGGCTCACCGCCGGCCAGGCCGAACCCGGCGCCTGCCGCCCGCGCCGCCGCCTCGACTTCGGCGACGGCCGCCGGGAGCGCGGGCGCCGGCACGCGCAGCCCGAGGTCGGCGGTGCCGATCACGAGCAGATCCACGTGGCCGGCGATCGCGGGTGCCGCGCGGACCCCGGCGGGCGACTCGATCTGGGCGATCAGGCGCGGCACCGGCGGGCGCTGCCCGTCCCGGCCCGCGCGCCGCGGCCCGTAGCCGCGCTCGCCTTCCGGCGGGTAGCGCAGGCGCCGGGCGAGCCCGGCGACCGCCTCCGGATCCTCCGCCTGCGGCAGCACGATGGCGTCCGCCCCGGCGTCGAGCGCAGGTGCGAGCGCCTCGCTGGCCGCTCGTGTGATCCGCACGTGCGCCTCGCACCCGGCGGCGCGCAGCGCGACGGTCAGCGGCGCGACGTCCCGCGCGCTGAGCGAGCCGTGCTCGAGGTCGATCCAGGCGGCATCGAACGCGTACCCCATCGTCTCGGCCAGCACGACGTCGGGCAACGAGATCACCGTGGCCAGGTGGGTCATCCGATCGCCTCCGGCGTCTGCAGCACAGCGGGGTTGGCGACGAGCCCGGGATCGACGGCGCCGTCGAGGGTGGCGAGCACGCTGGCGGTCGCCATCTCGACCATCCGCGCGATCGACGTCGTGCTGAGACCGCCGATATGCGGCGTGAGCGTGACGTTGGGCAGCTCGAGCAGGCGCGGCGGGACCGCGGGCTCGTCGGCGAAGACGTCGAGCGCGGCGGCGCGCAGGCGTCCGGTCGTGAGCGCGTCGATCAGCGCCGCCTCGTCGACGAGGCCGCCGCGCGACGCGTTGACCAGGGTCGCCTCCGGACGCATGCACGCGAGCTCGCGCGCGCCGATCAGGCCGCGCGTCGCCGCGCTCAGCGGCAGATGCAGCGAGATCACGTCCGCCCGCTCGAGCAGCTCGGCGAGCGTGACGAGCTCCGCGTCGGGCTCCTCGCGCACGGCCGGATCGCAGACGAGCAGGCGCACGCCGAACCCGCGCAGCCGCCGCGCGACGGCGCGCCCGATGGCGCCGTGGCCGATGAGGCCGACCGTGGTCCCGTGCAGATCCCAGGGGGTCATCGCGCTGCCGCGCTCCCACTCGCCGCGGCGCACGGACGCGTCGTGCTCGACGATCCGGCGCAGCGCCGCGAGGATCAGCGCCACCGCGTGGTCGGCGGTGGTCTCCCGGTTGGCGCCGGGAGTGACGGTCACGATCACGCCCTCCTCCGTGGCGGCGGGCAGGTCGATCGAGTCGGTGCCGACGCCGACCCTCGCCACGACCCGGAGCTGTTCGGCGGCCGCGAGCGTGGCGCGGTCGAACGGATCGGTGCTGACGATGGCGGCGACGGCGCCCCGCGCCAGCAGCCGCACTTCGTCCGCCGTCCGCGGCCCGGTCTTCGGGGCCAGCCGCACGCGCAGCCCCGCCTGGCGCAACCGCGCTCCGGCCTGGGGGCCGTCGAGGTCGAAGCCGGGCCAGGTCACCAGGACCTCTCCGCGCTCAGACATCGGCTTCATGCGCTGGCCGCTCCCCGGCACGATCCCGCGCGTACTCGCGCAGGTACTCCTCCACGGTGGCCAGATGCGCGCGCATGCTCTCGCGCGCGGTCTCGGCATCGCCCGCGGCGATCGCCGTGAGGATCTGCCGGTGCTCGGGGATCGATCGCACGAGCCGGACGTCCGGACGCGCCAGCGGCCGCCGCGCGGTCGCCAGGGCTCGATGGATCGGCTCGGTCATACACGCCAGGGCGCGGTTTCCGGTCGCGCGGATCACCGCGTCGTGGAACGCGATGTCGGCCTCGTGATAGAGGTCCTCGGCCGCGCCGCTGACGGCGGCGCGCTCGGCGGCGACGCGCATTCGCTCGAGCGCGTCGGAGAGCTCGGCCAGGTCGTCGGCGGACGCGCGCTCGGCGGCGAGGCCGGCGGCGGTGATCTCGAGGATCCGCCGGCATTCGAGGTACTCCCCCAACACGGTGGCGCCACGCGGCCCTTGGAGCACCGCCCGCAGGACGTCCGGGCTGAAGAGGTCCCAGTCCGCTTCGGGGGACACCGTGGCCCCGCGGCCGTGCTTGACGGTGACCAGTCCGCGCTCCTCGAGACCGCGGATGCATTCGCGGGCGACGCCGCGGCTGACCCGGAAGCGGCTCGCGAGATCCGTCTCTCGCGGAAGGCTCTCGCCCACGGCCAGGTGTCCGGAGACGATGTCCGCGATGAGGACCAGCATGAGCTGTCGGTGCAGGCGCGACATGCAGTGATTGGATCACTGATCGCCCTGCTCTGTCCAGCGTCAATTCAGTCTGTTTGCAGGCAAGTTTCTTATCTCGACATGTCGAGATACTTCGTGTCCACTCGGTCTTCGGGCGTACGTCGGCGGCCACGCCGCGGTCGCCCTTGCGGCTCGCCTGCATGACCGATGGCGCGGCCGGACGCCGGCGTCGAAAGTGCGCCTCCCCTACTGATGAGGAGGTCGAGATGGCCGACACGACGCTCACCGAACACTCCGGCGGGTTCCTCGTCGCCGACGCGGTGCCGCTGGCGACGCCGCCGCAGGGACACGTCGAGGCGGTCGCCGCGCGCGAGGACCGCTACGCGATCGACGTGGTGACGTCCGTCGACGAGCTCGTCGCGCGGCTGAGCCCCGCGCTGGGCGAGGATCGCGTCGGGATCGTGACCGACGAGACCGTCGCGGCCCTCTACGCCACCCGGCTGGTCGGCCGGCTGCGGCGCGGCGGCCGTGACGTGCTGATGTACACGCTCCCCGCCGGCGAGCGCACGAAGGATCGTGCGTCGGCCGACGCGCTCTGGGACTGGCTCGCGCGCGTCGACTTCGGGCGCCGGGACGTGCTGGTCGCGTTCGGCGGCGGCGTCATCTGCGACCTCACGGGCTGGGTGGCGAGCGCCTACATGCGCGGGCTGCCGTACGTCAACCTGCCGACGACGCTGCTCGGCATGGTCGACGGCGCGCTCGGCGGCAAGGTCGCGGTCAATCACGCCACGGCCAAGAACCTGCTGGGCGCCTTCCATCAGCCGCGAGCGGTGGTCTCCGACGTCTCGGTGCTCCGCTCGCTCGAGCGCCGCCATCTGTCGGCGGGCCTCGCGGAGGCGATCAAGAAGGCGATGATTGCGTCCCCCGACTACTTCACGCTGATCGAGCAGGACGTCGACAGCATCCTCGAGCGCGATCAGGCGGCGTTGTTCCGGCTCGTCGCGCACGCTTCGGTGATCAAGACGGTCCTGGTCGGGCGCGATCCGTATGAGCACGACCTGCGCCGACCGCTGAACTTCGGCCATACGATCGGCCATCCGCTCGAGACGGTCACGGGCTACGGGCCGCTGCTCCACGGCGAGGCGGTCGCCGTCGGCATGGTGGTCGCGTGCGAGCTCGCCGTCCGCCGCGGGCTGCTGGACCGCGCGCTGCTCGAGCGGCTGGTCGCGCTGCTGCGCCGCGCACAGCTGCCGACGACGCTGGCGGAGCTGCGGGCGCCGGTCGAGCCCGGCGCCGTGCTGGCCGCGATGGGCAAGGTGCGCCAGATCCGGGCCGGGAGCCTGCGCTGGGTGCTGCCGACCGAGGTGGGTGCGACGCTGATCGTCGACGACGTCGAAGACCGGGAAGTGCGCGACGCGCTGCGCGCGCGGCACTCGGCGTCATGAGCGTCGCGGTCAGGCTCGACCGCCGGCGCCCGGCGCGGGAGCTCGCCGCCACCGCGGCGGCTGCCCTCCGGCTCGCCGACTGGCGCCTGTCCGCGCCACCGTGGCCGGGCTTCCCGGCGCCGTTCGCCGGCCAGCACGGGCGGGCAGCCGCGCTCGCCGCGCTGGTGGCGGACTTCCAACCGGACGCGATCGTGGAGACCGGCACGTTCCTCGGCCTGACCACGCGCGCGCTCGCGGCGTGGGGACGGCCGGTCTATTCGATCGAGCTCAAGCCGGCGTTCTTCCATCTCGCCCGCGCCCATACGCGCCGAGCCGCCGGCGTGACCCTGCTGTGCGCGGACTCGGTCGCCGGGCTGCGCTGGCTGCGGGACCATCCACGCCCGCGGCGTCCCCTGGCGTACCTCGACGCCCACTGGGAAGCACGGCTGCCGCTGCACGAGGAGCTCATGACGCTCCAGGCCGGCTGGGACGACGTGCTGGTCGTGATCGACGACTGCCGCGTGCCCGACGACGCCGGCTACGGCTACGACACGTACGCCGGCATCGCGATCGACGCGAGCCTGCTGGAGCTGCCGCCGACCGCTCGCGTCGCGTATCCGGCGCTCCCCGCGCCGGCCGAGGGCGGCGCCCGGCGGGGCACGCTGTACGCCGCCTGGGGCCCGTCCGCGATCCGCGCGCTGGAGACGGCGCGCGAACAGGGCCATGTGCGCGCGGCCGCCTGAGGCCCCGCTGGCCCACGTCGGGGTCGCGGTCGCCGACCTGGACGTCGCCCTGCGCTTCTACCGTGAGGCGCTCGGGTGGGAGCTGCGGCACGGCCCGCGCACCGTGGTCGCGGGTCCGCAGGAGCACGACGTCCTGGGCCAGGGCGTGCGGACGTTCCGCCAGGCGCACGTGGCCGCGCCGGGCGGCGGTGCACTGCTCGAGCTGTTCGAGTTCCGGGCCCCGCACCGCCCCGGCGACCGCTGGCGTCCGGGGCCGTTTCACCTGTGCGTGGTCGACCCGGACGCCGGCGGCCGGATCGCGGCGATCGAGCGTGCGGGAGGACGGCAGCTCAGCGCGCTGTGGCCCCATCGTCCCGGCGCGCGGACCGCGCTGTGCTACTGCGCCGCTCCCGACGGTCACCTGGTCGAGGTCGCCACGCACGACGACGCGCGGGTCTACCGATGAGCGCCCCGGTCGGCGTCGCTCTCGTCGGCACCGGGCTGATGGGGCGGATGCATTCCTACGCCCTGCGGGCGGCCGGCGCGCTCGATCCCGGCGCGCGGGCGCGCCTGGTCGTCGTCTGCGGCCGCGACCGCGCACGCCGCGAAGCGCTCGCACGGGCGTTCGGCTGGGCGGCGACCTGCGCCGATCCCGCCGGCGCCGTGCGTGACGACGTGCAGCTCGTGATCGTGGCGTCGCGCAACCCCGATCACGTCGACGCCGTGCTGCCCGCCCTGGCGGCGGGCAAGGCGGTGCTGTGTGAGAAGCCGCTGGCCGGCTCGCTCGCCGGCGCGCGGGCGCTGCGCGACGCGGCGGCGCGGGCCGGAGTACCCGCCGCATGCGCGTTCAACTACCGGTTCGTGCCCGCGCTCGGCGTGGCCCAGCGGCTGATCGCGCGGGGGGAGCTGGGCGACATCCTGCATGCGCGCTCGCGCTTTCTGCTGGGTACCGCGCTCGACGCGGATCACGACGGTGGCTGGCGGCGCGACGACGGCGGCGTCGTCGACGATCTTGCGTCGCACCACGTCGACCTCGTGCGGTGGCTGGCCGGTGAGCCCGTCGCCGCGCTGGCGAGCGTGCGTGCGCTGCGGCCGGGCACCGCTGAGGACGTCGCATTGGCGGTGCTCGAGCTGGCCTCCGGCGGCCGCACGGTGCTCGAGGCGTCGCGCGCCGCCGGTGGGCACCAGTTGACGAGCGAGCTCGAGGTCGACGGCACGGACGGCACGCTGGCGTTCTCGCTGCAGTCCCCGAACGAGCTGCGGCTGCGGCGTGCGGGCGAGCAGCGCCTGCTCGCGACGACCCAGCCGAGCGATCCGTGGATGGAGCTCTGGTGGCCGGCCGGTCACCCGCTCGGCTGGGATCCGTCGTTCGTGCACCAGGCGCGGCTGATGCTGCGCTGCGTGGCCCGCGGTGAGACGCTCGGGCCGCCGGCGGCGAGCTTCGAAGACGGGTACCGATGCGCTGCCGTGTGCGACGCGGTGCAGCGCGCCGCGGCGACGCGCGCCGCCGCACCGGTGGGCGGCGACGGGCGCCAGCTCAGCGCGGTGCGATCGTGATGCGCAGCGGCAGCGCGCCGAGCTCACGCTCGGCCGGCGAGAAGATCCGGGCCGGCGCGCCGGCCAGCACCGGCGGGGCTGCCCGTGCGCGCAGGGCTTCCAGCGCCACACGCGCTTCGAGCCGCGCGAGCCCCGAGCCCGAGCAGAAGTGCAGCCCGGAACCGAACGCGAGATGGCGCCGCCGTTCGCGCTCGACGTCGAACCGCCCGGGATCGTCGTAGCGGCGCTCGTCGCGGTTCGCTGAGCCGAGCAGGAGCAGCACGCGTGCGCCGGCTGGGATCACGCCGTGCGGCGTGGCCGTCTGCCGCACCGCCACGCGCGCGACCCACTGGGCCGGCGCGTCGTAGCGCAGCGTCTCCTCGACGATGTCGGCGACCGGCACGCGGTCGTTCCAGACCAGCGCCGCCTGGTCGGGGTTCTCGGCGAGCGCGAGCAGCATCCCGCCGATCAGCGTCGACGTCGTCTTGACCCCGGCCGCGACCAGGATGAACGCGATGTCGATCACCTCGGCGTCGGTGATCTCGCCCGCCTCGTGCGCGGCGGCGAGCGTCGCGAGCGCCGCGGACGCTCCGTCGCGCCCGGCCGCCCGCAGGTACGCGCACAGCTCGGTGTAGCCAGCGGGGCCGGCGGCCGGCAGCTCGACGCGGCCGGGCACCCGGCTGAAGACCGCTTCGACGCCGGCCGCGATCGTCGCCTCGTCGGCCTCCGGCAGGCCGAGCAGCGCGCAGGTCACGAGCACGGGCAGGCGCCGTGCGTAGCCGGCGGCGAGGTCGGGCACGGTCGTGCCGGCCAGCTCGTCGAGCAGCGTCTCGGCGATCCGCCGTATGTCGGGCTCCATCCGCTCGACCGGCCTGCGGCCGAGGATGCCCCGCAGCACGCGGCGCAGCACGTCGTGACGCGCGGAGTCGCCGGCCACGTAGCCGGCCTCGCGGAGGCCGAGGTAGCGATCGAGCGGCGACAGGGAGACGAGCGAGCTGGCGAACGCCGCCCGGTCTTCGAGCGCGGCCAGGACGTCGTCGTGCCGCGCCAGCGCCCAGACGCCGAGCTCGGAGTTCAAGCTCAACGGCGCGTCGCGGCGCAGCGCCGCGTAGAGCGGATACGGGTCGGCGTGCGTGGCCGCGTCCGTCGGGTCGTAGTGAACGGCGACGATCGACATCCAGTGATCTAATCACATTCTTCCAGCGTCGCCGCTCCGGCCGGTAGCCTTAGCCAATAGCTCAACCTTTGGCCCGGCCAATGCCGCACGACGACATCCGCCACCTCCTTCAGCGGCGCGACCTTGCCGCCACGCGCTATCGCGCCGCGGTCAGCCGCCAGCTGGGGCTCGGCGACTCGGAGATGCTGGCCGTCGCGCACCTGGCCCAGCGCGGGCGGTTGACGCCCGGTGAGCTCGGCCACCTGCTCGACCTGTCCTCCGGCGGCGTCAGCGCGCTCGTGCAGCGCCTCGAGGAGCACGGCCACATCGTGCGCGAACCGCATCCGACCGACGGGCGCAGCAACGTCGTCCGGCTCTCGCCACCCATGATCGAGCGCACCGGCCACGCGCTCAGCCCGCTCGTCACCGACCTCGATCGCGTGATCGAGACCTTCGACGATGAGCAGCGGCGGGCGATCGTCGCGTTCCTCACCCGGGCCGCCGAGCTCAGCGAGCAGCACGCGGATCGGGCCTACGCGCAGCTCAGCGGAGGGGCGCGCCCGGCCCCGACGACCCCGGTGCCGTCGCTCTGGGGCTGACCGCCGCCGCGGTCAGCGGCCCTGGCCACCGATCTCCGCCAGCAGCTCCCCGGGCGGGATGGCGAGCGCGTCGGCGAGCTTGACGATCGTGTCCAGGCGTGGATTGCGGTGGCCGTTCTCCAGACGCGAGATCTCGGTCAGGTGCATGCCCGCACAGTGCGACAACTCCTCCTGCGACCACCCCGCAGCGTTCCTCCACCGCCGGAGGTTGGACCCGAACTGGACTTGCGCCCGCACCGGCGGCCATGCTCAGTGACAAGCGGACCCCGGTCTATAGCCAATACCTCAACCCGCGAGGGACAGCTTTGATCCGGCGCTCAGCCGGCGCGCCGCGCCGTGAGCCCGCCGTCGGCGAACAGCGTGGCGCCGGTGACGTAGCTCGCGTCGGGCGAAGCCAAAAACGCGATGACCGACGCGATCTCGCTCGGCGCCGCGATCCGGCCGAGGGCGACGCCGGCCGCCATCGCGCGCCCGGCCGCCGCCGGATCGTCCGCCCGGTCCATGCTCTCGCGCACCAGCCGCGTGTCCGTGAACCCCGGGCAGACGCAGTTGACGCGGATGCCGCGTGGGCCGTAGTCGAGCGCCAGGCTGCGCGTGAGCCCAGCCAGCCCGGCCTTGGCGGCGGCGTAGGGGAAGAAGCCCTCGAGCGTCGCGGCGGCGTGGATCGAGGAGACGTTGACGATCGCCCCTCCCCCGTTCGCCAGCATCGGCGGCAGCACGTGCTTGGCGCACAGCCACGCGGCCTTGAGGTCGACGGCGAAGAACGCGTCCCACTCCGCCTCGGTCATCGCCGCCGCGTCGTAGTTCGCGTTGCGGCCGGCGTTGTTGACCAGCACGGTCGGCGCCCCGAGGCGCTCCGTACAGCGTTCCACGAGCGCGGTGACGTCGGCTTCCGAGCCGACGTCGGCCGGCACGAAGAGCGCCCGCCCGAGCCTTGACAGCTCCTTCTGCACGCGGGCGCCGAGGTCCGGCTCCCTCCCGCAGAAGCAGACGGTGTAGCCGTCCGCGAGCAACCGGTGAGCGGTGGCTCGGCCGATGCCGCGAGTACCTCCGGTGACAAGTGCGACCATAGAGATATAATGACTGTATCAATGGTCATCGAGATCGTGGAACCAGCGGCGGACGAGCTCGGCGAATGCCCGGTCTGGCGTGCAGACGCCCAGGACCTGCTGCGCGTCGACATCAACGGGCCGGCGATCGTCGCCGCCGGCCGGCGCCGGCGGCTACCGGCGCCGGTGGGATTCGCGCTTCCGGCCCGCGACGGCGGGCTCGTCGCGGGCGTCGGGCTCGACCTCGTCCGGCTCGCCGACCTCGACGCGGCGCCCGAACGGCGCGCGCGGATCGGCGAGGCGCACGTGAACCGGTTCAACGACGCCGCCTGCGACGCCCATGGCCGCCTGTGGGCCGGCACCATGTCGACCACACGCGTCGCCGGGACCGCCGCGCTCTACCGCGTCGAGGCCGACAGTCCGCCCGCGCCGGCGATCGCCGGGGCGACGATCTCCAACGGGCTCGGCTGGAGCCTCGACGAAACGCGGATGTACTACATCGACTCGGTCACGCAGCGCGTCGACGCGCTCGACTTCGACGCCGAGCGCGGACGGCTCGGCCGGCGCCGCGCGTTCGCCCACGTCGAACCGGACGACGGACTGCCCGACGGGCTCTGCGTCGACGCCGAGGGCGGCGTCTGGGTGGCGCTGTTCGGCGGCGGCGCGATCCGCCGCTACCTCCCGTCCGGCCGGCTCGACGCGCACGTCCCGCTGCCGGTCAGCTGCCCGACCAGCCTCGCGTTCGGCGGGCCCGGGCTGGACGAGCTCTACGTGACGTCCTCGCGCCACCGGCTGACCGCGGCACAGCGGGCGGCCGAGCCGGCCGCGGGGTCGCTGCTGCGCCTGCGTCCCGGCGTCACCGGCCGGCTGACCCACGCGTTCGCCGGCGCCTAGCTCGAGCGTGGTCGCTGGCTGGGTCTAGAGCCGGCGCTGCGGCTCGAGCTCGCGCGCCAGCGCGAGCGTCGCCTCGTCCAGCACCGCCGGCTCGAGCTCCCCGTAGGCCGCGATCACCGCCGCCTCGGCGGCGTCGAGCGTGACGCCGGCGACCTCCTCGTCGACCGCGCCCGCGGTGGCCGCGTCCCACGGCAGGTCCAGCGCGCCGTAGACGTCGTCGAGGACCGCTCGGATGCCGGGCCCGTCGCCGACGACGATCGAGGCACCCAGCAGGGCGCCGCCGCGCACCAGGCGCTGGGCGGTGCCGACCAGCTTCACGCGGCCGCGGGCGTTGACGCTGTACTCGCCCGGGCAGTACTCGCCCGGGACCTCGCCCACGCGGGCGTCGACACCGAGCGCCCGCAGCGCGCCCGCGAGCCGGCTCCCCTCGGTGGCGAAGCGGGCGTGGGTGCCGGTGGCGGGGTCGTCGAGCGCCCACACCACGTCGATCGCCAGCGACCGCTCGTGGTAGGCGGCGGCGTGGCCGCCGGGCAGCCGCAGGACCGGCTCGTAGCCGTGCGCGCGGGCGGCGTCCGCGGCGCGGGCGTAGCCGGGGCGCAGCGTGTCCAGCTTCCCGAACGCGACCGCCGCGGCGGGCCGGTAGACGCGCAGCGTCGACGGGAGCTCGCGCGCGGCCACGCGCGTGAGCAGCGCGTGCGAGACCGCCAACTCGAGGGCGGCCGTACCGGCAGGCCCCGAGCGCACCAGTTGCACGCCCACTGATGCTACGAGAGCTTGAAGCGCATCATGACCTCGGTGCCGCCGTTCTCGGGCGTCCGGACGTCCGAGGAGTCCGCGACCTGGGCGATCAGGCCGAGTCCGAGGCCGAGCCCGGGCGAGTCGACGCGCGGTGCGAGCCCCGAGCCCTCGTCGCGCACGCAGATCGTCATGTGGTCGTCGGCACACGCCGCTTCGACCACCAGCCCGCCGGGCACGGGACGGTCCCGGTAGGCGTGCAGCACGACGTTGGTCGCGGCTTCGGACACGGCGAGCGCGATATCGCTCAGGAGCGCGCGATCCTCCACGTGGGCACGCGCCCACTCCAGCACTGCGCGGCGGGCCTGCATGGGGGTCTCGCGCGCGGCACCGAAGGACCACGCAGCTTGGGGCACGCAGCGCCGCTACCCCGTTGCACCGGTTTCAAACATCAGAAATCGAGGCGTATGCTCGCGGGGCGTCCGGCTCGCCCCGACAGCTCCGGCGGTACGCGATCCCGTTGCGGGGGGTCCGGGCCGGCTGCGGCTTCGCGGACCTCGAGCCGCTGCGAGCGATCGTCTCCTCCGCGCGGATCGTGGCCCTGGGCGAGGCGACGCACGGCACGCGCGAGTTCTTCCAGCTCAAGCACCGGCTGCTGGAGTTCCTCGTCCGCGAGCTGGGGTTCACGGCGTTCGCGCTCGAAGCCAACTGGCCCGAGGCCCAGGCCGTCGACGACTACGTGCGGCACGGCCGCGGCGATCCGGCGGCGGCGCTGGCCGGCCTGCGGTTCTGGACGTGGAACACCGAGGAGGTGCTCGCGCTGATCGAGTGGCTGCGCGCGTACAACGCCGGCGGCGGGCGCCCGGTGTCGTTCACCGGGTTCGACGCGCAGTTCAGCTCGGCCCTGCCGGGCCGGCGCCACGCCGAGCTCCGCCGCCAAGTGGAGGAGCTGCGCCGCGCCGGTGACGACGCCGCGGCGCGGTACGCGGCCCGCGACCGGGCGATGGCCGAGAACCTCGCGTGGATCCTCGAGGACGAGGCGAAGGTCGTGGTGTGGGCCCACAACGGGCACGTGACCCGCGACACGAGCCGGATCTTCGGCGGCGCCGCGGCGTCGATGGGCATGCACCTCGCGCGCCGGTTCGACATGGTCGTCGTCGGCTTCGCGTTCGGCGCGGGCGGGTTCCGAGCCGTGGTCGAGGACGAGCGCGGGCGCCGGCCGCGCGCCGTGTCGGTCGGCCCGCCGCCGGACGGCAGCCTTGACGCCGCGCTCCTGCAGACCGGCCTGCCGGCGTTCCTGCTCGACCTGCGAGACCCGCCGGCGTGGCTGCGCGAGCCGCAGGTCACGCGTGAGATCGGGGCGTTCTTCGAGACGCCCGAGGCGATGTGCCGGACCGTCGTCCCGGCCGCCAGCTACGACGTGCTCGCGTTCGTCGCCGCCACCACGCCCACGCGGCCTCAGCGCAGCGCGAGCTGACAGAGCCACTCGCGCGGGCCGCCGCACGCGCTCAGCAGGACGGCGACGATCCCGCCGGCGCCGTTGAGTACGGACATGTCGGTGCGGGCGATGTCCGCCACCCGGCCGGCGCGGTCGAGCAGGGCGGCGGCGAGCTCGGCGCGCAGCGCCTGCGCCTCGGGCAGCGCCGCGTGGCGTGCGAACGCGTCGGCGACGGCCAGCGTGCCGGCCATGCCGTGGCAGACCGCGAGCTCCTCCGACGCGTCGTGGATCGGGAAGCTGAAGTCGGGGTCGTAGACGCGGCAGAACGAGCGCATCGCCTCCTCGCCCAGCAGCCGCAGCGACCCGTCGCCGAGCACGCGGCCGGCGTCCCACAGCGCCCACGCCACGCCGGGGGTCCCGTAGCACCACGCCTGGCGGCGGTCCGCGCCCGCCGTCGGCTCGGCCGCGTCGCGCCCCACCGGCGGCCAGGTGATGAAGTCGCGCTCGGCCAGATAGGCCTCGCCGACGAGCCAGTCGCACGCCCGCCGCAGCGGCGGGCGGTACGCGTCGCCGAACGTCTCGACGGCGTGGCGCAGCGCAGACGCGACGCCGGTCACGCCGTGGCCCATGCCGGTGTTGATGCGGCCGATGTTGAACGCGCTCGGCGCGCTGATCTCCGAGCCGGCGCGCAGTCGCTCCAGCCCCGGCTCGTCGCACAGGCGGGCCAGGTGGACGGCGGCGGGAGCGGACGCGTCCGGGGTCCCGGAGAGGACGAGTCCGGACGGGCCGCGGAAGAGGTCGTAGTCGACCCAGGCGACCGCCGACGTCCTCCAGCGGGCGCCGGCGAGCACGCGGCGCGTCTGCGCTTCGAGCGCGTCCTGCAGCGGCGCGAAGCCGTCGTCGACCGCGATCAGCGCCCGGATCCCGGCGCTGAACCCGCCCAGCCCGCCGAACGCGCCCACCGCCTCGACGTGGTCGGCCAGCTCGTCGAACCAGCGGCGGGCCACGGCGGCGAAGCGGTCGTCGTCGATGGCCCCCAGCCCGTGCGCGACGCCAGCGAGCACCACCGGTCCCGCGTCGTGGCCGTAGATGGTCCGGGTGCCGTTGGCCGCCGTCGCGTAGTGCTCGAGAACGGCGTCCGCCAGGCCGGCGGCGTCGCTGCGCTGCACGTTCGATCGCCTCCTTGGGTCGCGCCGGCGAGGCCCGCGTCGGCGAGCCTCGCCATGGCGGTGGTCCGGTCCTACGAGCGGCCGGCGCGGAGCTGCTTGACGAGCGCGCCGCCCGACAGGCGCTCGGCCTCCCCCGGCAGCAGCACGGCCAGGAACCGGTCGCCCGGGCAGTGCGTGCAGTCGGTGTTGCAGTGCGTGCAGTCGGTGTCGCCTTCCAGCGCGCGTCCCGGGGTCCGGATCAGCTGCGCCTCCAGCTCCTGGATCCGGGCCGCGAGCGCCACGATGTCGGACCTGGCCACCTGGTCGCCGATGTCACTCATCGCCTGTGCCTTTCCTGGTGGGTTGAACTACTTTCCGGCTCTGAGCTGCTTGACCAGGGCAGCGCCCGACAGGCGATCGAACTCGCCCGGCAACAGCACGTTCAGGAACTGATCGCCGGGGCAGTGGGTGCAGTCGGTGTCACAGTGCGTGCAGTTGGTCTCCCCCTCCTCCAACCGGCCGGGCGTGCGGATGAGCTGCGCTTCGAGCTCCCGGATCCGCGACGCGAGGGCGACGACGTCGGATCTGGCGACCTGGTCGCCGATATCACTCATGGTGATCCCGTTTCTCTCGTGATGGCAGGGGTGCTGGGGACTCCGGCGCGCGGCGGTGGACCGCGGGCCGCCGCGGCCGCCCGCGCCGCCAGCGCGGTGGCCGGCGTGTCGTACGGGAGCCGGATCTGCAGCTGGGCGGCAAGGCGGTCGCCGGGGCGGTGCGCGCCGTCGGCGACCGGGAACTGGTCGGGCGCCGGCAGCAGCTCGCTCACGGTCAGCGGCGCGGGGCAGCGCTCCAGCGTGCGGAGCACGTGCACGCTGTCGAGGTCGCCCGGGAGCGGCGGCTGACGGTCGCCGCGCTCGACCTGGATCCAGCGCGGCAGCGCGTGGCGCTCGCGCAGGCGGACGAGGGCGCGCAGCTTCGCTCGCGGCGGCGCGTCGCGGTCCCACAGCGCGTCCGGCGGCAGGCGCCAGCGGGCGGGCGCGAGCACGAGGCCGCCGCTGAGCCGGATGCGCGGGACGGTGGAGCGGTCGGGCAGCTCGATGAGGCGGCGGAGCGCGCGCTGGGCGTCCCAGGGCAGCTCGATCGGCGCGGCGGCCAGGAGCACGCGCGCGAGCCGGTCCCACGGCGGCGAGAACGAGCGTGTGGCGTGGTAGACCGGCCAGAGCGGCTGGCCGTCGGCGTCGGCCTGCAGGCGGCCGTCGGCGGCGCGGCGGATCCGGATCGCACGCGGCGGGAGGTAGCGGGCCGGCGTTTGATCGGGCTGCAAATAGGCGGCGGTGTGGGGATCGCCGGTCCACGCGCTGGTGTAGAGCGGGCGCCGGACCGCGTTGGCCGCGCCGTCCTGCAGCGGCGGCAGGAGCAGCTCGACCAGCAGGTACCCGGTCAGCCGCTCGAGCTCGCGCAGGAACGCCCGGTAGGCCTCGACGTGCGGGACCGGGCCGTGCAGCTCGGCGAGCGCGGCGGCGAAGCGCGCGTCGAGCATGCCGGGCGGCCAGAGCTGCTCGAGCACGGCGGTGAAGCCGGCGCCCGGCGCGGGCACGCGGACGAGGCAGTCGACGGGCCAGGTGAGCGCCGCGGCGGGCGGCGCGCCGCAGGCGTCGAGCAGCGCGGCGTCGATGACGATGTCGCCGGCGTCCGCCTGCGCGGCGAGCGCGTGCGCGAGCGTTGCGAACCCCGCGTCGGCGCCGCCCTCGCCACGCGATCGCTCCGCGACGCTCCACCCCGCGCCGCTGTCGGCGCGGAGCAGGTCGGTCAGCGACCACGCGTCGCCCGGCGCCGGAGCGGCGACCTGGACGCGATCCGCGGCCAGGGCCACGATCCGGAGCACGTCGAGCGCCCCGGCCTGGATGGTGCGGGCGAGGTCGGTGGGGATTCCGGCGGCGGCGTGCCGGTACACGTCGACCCAGCCATCGTCCGCCGCGGCGAACGTGCCCGCCGGGTCGGCGCGCCGCGTGAGGCCGACGCGCGGCGGCGCGCTCGGCTGTAGAACGCCCAGCGCCACCAGATGGCGGACGAAGCCGCGCAGCGCCAGCCGCTCCTCCCCCGCGCCGCAGCCGAGCGCCGAGGCGACGTCAGCGAAGCTGCGCGAGCCGTCGGCCAGGACGTCGCAGACGGCGTCGAGCAGCGCCGTGCGCCGCACCGTGACGAGCCCGTGGTCCCGGCTCGCGTCGAGCGCGACGCACGTCAGCGCGCCGTCCGCTTCCCAGCGCAGCGGGTTCACGGCCAGCCGGGTCCCGGCCGCCGGCCAGTCGTCCGCCGGGCGCGTCAGGCCGACCCCGCCCGCGCGGACGTTCTCGACCCAGTGCGCGGCGAACCGCGCCGTCACCGCGGGCGCCCCGGCCGCCGAGTCGAGCTCGACCAGCGCGACGTGGCTGAGCCAGCCGCGCGGCGTCGTGGCGGTCGCGGCCCGCGCAATCCGCCGCCACTGGTGCTCGGCACGATGGCGGCGCGACTTGCGGCTGAGCCGCGCCGCGGGCCCGGACTCCGGCCCGAGCACGGCCCGCGCGACCGCGGACGCCTCGGCGATCCGGTCCGGCAGCCACAGGAGGCGGTCCAGCTCGCGCTCGAGGTCCACGTCCAGCTCGGAGGACGACGTCGCGAGCTCGCGGTCACGCGCGATCAGCGCCGCGAGCGCCTCGATCGACGCCGCGTCGGCCGCGGCCAGCGAACGCAGCCGCTCGGGCGGCACGTCCGCGATCGACGCGCCCCGGTGCAGGCGCCGGCGCAGCGCCAGCACGAACGCGCGGTCCTCGCGCGTCAACCGCGGATCCGGCACGAGCCGCGAGCCGATGCGCTCCGCCAGCGACACCGCGGCGGCATCGCGCGCGGACGCGGCGCGTTCGAGCCGCGCGACCGCGACCATCAGCTCCGGCGCCGCTCCGGCCAACCAGAACCGCACCGGCAGCCCCGCGACGCGCAGCAGGCCCGAGCACCCGAGAGCGTCAGCGGCCGTCATCGCCGATCCGTTCCGCGAGCGACTCGGCCAGCAGCGCCTGCAGACCGCCGGAGAGCGCCCCGCGGTTCCAGTGGAAGACCACGTGGACGGCGAGCGCCGCGCGCGGACCGAGCTCCGCGCCCCGCCGGCCGAAGTAGCCCGCGCGCCAGCCAGACGCCGCCGCCCGCAGGGCGCCCGCATACGGCTCGAGGATCTCCGCGACGCCCGGATCGACCACCGCGCCCGGATCAGCCCAGACCGCGCGCAGTGAACGAGCGACGTTCACATACTCCGGCGCCACTGCGTGCTCTGGCAACCGCCGGCCGGCATGCCGCCGGACCCCGTCCCAGACGCCGATGTCCTCCCACCCCACGACGCCCAACCCTTCAAACACCGGGCGCAGCATCGCCAGTGACAGCAACCACGCCGGCTGCTGTTCACTCAGTGCGTGGAAGTCCAGCCACACGAGCGAGTCAATGGTGAAAAGCGTGTGCGCAAACGTCATCGACCGCGGGCCGCCGAACAGCCGCTCCTCCGGCTCGTACACACCCGGCTCCACGCCGTCCACCAGCCCGTCACGCCGCCACCGCGCCACCTCGGCGTCGACGACGCCCGCGGGCGCGCCCTTGAACCGCAGCCGCAGCCCCGGCGGCTTGTGCATGAAGAAGAGCTCCTCGGCTCCCCCGGCGCCCAAGAGCTCCCGCGCAAAGCCGGCGATCCGCACGTAGAGCTCGCGGCGGCGCGCCCCGGCCGGGTGAACCCCGACCTGCGCCCACCCGTCATCGACCCCCACGCCGGAGCCGATGAGCGCGCGCACCTCGGCGACCGTCGCGGCGTCGATGCCGCCGTCCTCGTTCATGCGCTCGTCGATTAACCCTTCGAGCGCACGGAGACAGGCGTAAGCGTGACTCACGCCGGCGGGTTTCACCGCCAGAGCCATGCCGCCAACTCTCTCTGACTGTCAGGCCAATGTCAAGGCAAGACCGAACCGGTCAACGACCGTGTTTAACGGATAATCAACACACCGTGTAACACACCCAACGATTTACCGGCTTACGGGGCGAACCGCGATGACGACGGTCGCGAGCGCGGTCGGCGCGCCGTCCGGCGGCCCGATCTCGACGTCCCACAGCCACTCCAGCTCGCCCCGCGCGCGGCAGCGCGCCGACGCGACGATCACACCGGGCCCGGCCTCCCCCACGACGTACGTCGCGTTGCTCAGCCCGGACGGGAAGAAGCCGGCGTCGAGCACCTCGATCGCGGTCGCGGCCGACGCCAGCGACTCCGCGATCGCCGCGTAGACGCCGGCGGTCGGCGCGCACGCCAGCGTGGCCCGGGCCTGTGTCGGCGAGACGTACTCGAGCCCGTAGCGCGCGTCGAAGGCGTCCTCCGGCGCGACGACGAAATGCTCCCTCACAGGAACGCCCGAGCGGCCGCGAGCGTCGCGTCCGGCGCCTCGAGGTGCGGGGCGTGGCGGGCGTCGACGATCGCCCGCGTGAACGGCCCGGCGACGCCGCGCTCGATCGCGTCCACCTGCGCGAGCGTCCCGTACTGGTCGTGCTCGCCCTGGATCACCAGCGTCGGCGCCGTCACGTCCCCCAGCACGTCCTCGATGTTCCAGGCCCGGAACGCCGGTGCCAGCCAGATGTCGTTCCAGAGCCGGAACGTGCGCTCGGGGTCGCGGTGGTAGCGCCCCATGCGCTCGCGCAGGTCGGTCGTCTCGAACGTCGTGCGCGCCTGCTCAATGCTGGCGATCGTCACGTCCTCGACGAACACGTGCGGCGCCAGCAGGATCAGCCGGTCGACCGGGTGCCGCGCCGCGTGGATCAGCGCGATCGACGCGCCGTCACTGTGGCCGACCAGCACGGGACGCGAGATCCCGTGCGCCGCCAGCAGCTCGGGCAGCACGTCGAGCGCCTCCTCGTGCATGAACCGCGGCGTCCGGGGCCCGTCCGGGAGGTCGGACTGCCCGTGCCCGGCGCGCGAGTAGATCAGCGCGCGGCGCCCGGCGGCCAGCCGCGCCGGGAAGTCCCGCCAGAGCGCGACCGACCCGAGCCCCTCGTGCAGGAAGACGAGCGCGGGCTCCGCCCCGTCCAGCTCGACGACTTCGAGGTTCACGCCGCGGCCTGCCGCTTGACGGCCCGCAGCCGGCTGCGCAGGCCCGCGATCACCCGCTCCGCGTGCTCGGGCGCCCACAGCGCGGCAGCGCGCGAGCCCTCGGCGAGGATCGCGGCCTCGTCGTAGTCGAGATCGGCCAGGCAGCGGGCGCCGAAGCCGACGTGCCAGCGCTCGTCGCGCAGCACCAGCTCGGTCCCGGTCTTCAGCCCCGGCAGCCGGTCGTCGACCAGATCGAGCAGCGCGAGCTGGCCGGCGGTGAAGACGACGCCCTCCAGCACCATGTGGTAGAGCCCGACGGCCTCGCCGGGCGCGCGCCGCACCGCCTCCGGCAGGCGCGTCTCGAACAGCTCCAGGAACGCGTCCGAGCAGTGCGCGCGCGGGTCCTCCATGCCGATCGCGCGGGCGTAGCGGGCGAAGAACCGGGCGTGGCGCTCCTCGTCGCGCGCCTGCGCCTCGAAGCACGCCTGCGCCGGCCCGGCCGCGAACGGCCGCAGGTGCTCGGCGACCCCCGCCTCCCCCACGCAGAAGCCGGCGACCAGCTCGGTCAGCCGCGGCGTGGCGACGTCCGGCCAGGCGCGCGCGTCGGCGTCCAGCTCGATCGTCCGCTCGTCCCACTGCGCCTTGGCGGCGATCCGCAGGAAGTGCTCGTAGTCCGCGAACACGATCCGCGACCGTAGCATCGGGGTCATGTTGCGCACCGACAACGACGGCGGCGTCCTGACCGTCACGCTCGCTCGCCCCGAGCGCCGCAACGCGATCGACGGCGCGCTGGCCGCCGCGCTGCGCGACGCGCTCGAGGCGGCGGCGGACGATCCCGGCGTCCGTGCCCTGATCCTGACCGGCGAGGGCTCCGCGTTCTCGGCGGGCGGCGACCTCTCACGCTTCGAGCGCGACTGGGACCCGCGCGACTTCCGGCACGACTCGCACCGGCTGACCGCGCTGATCACGCTGCTGGAGCGGTTCGAGAAGCCGACCGTGGCGGCGATCAACGGCGTCGTGACCGGCGCGGGGACGCAGCTCGCGCTGGTCTGCGACGTGCGCCTGGCCGCGGCCTCGGCGCGGTTCGTCTACCGCGAGGGCCGGCTCGGGATCATCCCCAGCCACGGCGGCGTGACGCGGCTGGTGAAGCTGATCGGGCTCGCCCGCGCCCGCGACGTCCTGCTCGGCGGCGAGGGGCTGAGCGCGGAGGAGGCGCACGCGGCCGGGCTGATCACCGAAGTGGTCGCCGACGACGCGCTCGCGGACGCCGCCCGGGCGCGCGTGGCGCTGATGCTCAAGCGCTCGCCCCAGGCCTACGCGGCGGCCAAGCGGCTGCTGTGGCTGGCCGGTAACGTCGACCTGGAGAGCGGCATGGTGGCCGAGGGGCTCGCGCAGAGCCTGCTGATCGGAACCGAGGAGCACAAGCGGGCGGTGCGCGAACGATGATCGTCGAGTACGAGGGCAAGACCCCACGGGTCGCCGAGGGCGCGTTCGTCGCCCCGACGGCGGTCCTGATCGGGGACGTGGTGGTCGAAGCCGAGGCCTCGATCTGGTTCGGGGCCGTCCTGCGCGCCGACAACAGCTCGATCGTGATCGGCCGCGGCTCCAACGTCCAGGACAACTGCGTGCTGCACTGCGCGGACGAGCTGCCGACGATCGTGGGCGCGAACGTGACCGTCGGCCACATGGCGATGCTCGAAGGCTGCGTGATCGGCGACGGCGCGCTGATCGGGATGGGCGCGATCGTGCTGCAGCGGGCGAGCGTCGGGGCGGGCTCGCTGGTCGCCGCCGGCGCGGTCGTCGGCGAAGGGGCCGAGATCCCGGCGGGCGTGCTCGCCGCGGGCGTCCCGGCCCGGGTCAAGAAGGAGCTCGCCGGCAACTCGCAGCACTGGGTCGAGACGGCCGCGCAGGAGTACCGGGCGAAGCGGCTGCACTACATGACGTAGCGCGCTATGGCAGCGCGTCCCGGTCGACGGGGTCGCCAGAGACGAGCAGCGCGCGGGCGACCTCGAGGTCGTCGGACCGGTTGACCGCGAGCGCGCCCGCCAGCCGCGACCCGTCCACGTACCAGATCGTGAACTCGCCGTCGGCGATCGAGCCCCGCACGATCTCCTCGTCCCAGGACAGCGCCGGGCCGACGTACTCCATCCACGTCCAGTCCGACAGATCGGAGAAGAAGTACGGGACGACGTCGTGCGGGACGTCGCGGCCGAGCATGTTGCGGGCCGCGGTGCGGCCCTGGTTCTCGGCCACGTCCCAGTGCTCGATCCGCAGCCGCCGCCCGCCGTGCACGACGCTCTCGTACTCGGCGATGTCGCCGGCCGCGAACACGTCCGGCGCCGACGTCGCCAGCCGCGAGTCGGTGAGCACGCCGCCGCGCTCGCCGATCTCCAGCCCCGCGCGCGAGGCGAGCGTCACGTCCGGGATCACGCCCACGCCGACGACGACCGCGTCGCACTCCACGCGCAGCCCGCTCTCGGTGACCACGGCCGACACGCGCCCGTCGGCGCCTTCGAAGCGCGCGACGTCCTCGCCCGGGTGGACCTGCACGCCGTGGTCGGTCAGCGCCTTCTGGAAGTACTCGCCCGCGGTCGCGCCGAACCCGCGCTCGAGCGTCACCTGCTCCTGCATCACCAGCGCGCAGCGGCGCCCGATCGACGTCAGCGTCGCCGCCACCTCGGTGGCGATGTAGGACCCGCCGATCAGGACGACCCGCGAGCCCTCGGCCGTGTCGTCCCGGATCGAGTCCGCGTTGCCGAGCGCCCGCAGGTAGTGGATGCCGTCCAGCGCCGCGCCGTCCACCCGCAACCGGCGCACGTTGGACCCGGTGGCGAGGAGGAGCTTGCCGTAGCGCAGCTCCTCTTTGGACGCCAGCGTGACCGTCCGCGCCTCGACGTCGAGCTTCATCGCGCTCGTGCGCGTCAGCAGCTCGACGTCGTTGTCCGCGTACCACGCGGCATCGCCCAGCAGCACGTCCTTGCGGGACTTCTCGCCGCCGAGGTAGCCCTTCGACACCGCCGTCCGGTCGTACGGCGGGTCCGGGTCGCGCGACACGATCAGCACGCTCCCGGACGCTCCCTCCTCGCGCAGCGTGCGCGCCGCCGAGAACCCGGCGTCGCCCCCGCCCACGATCAGGAAGTCGATCTCACGCACCTTTGAACTCCGCTCTCCGCTTCTCCGCGAACGCGCTCAGGCCTTCCTGTGCGTCCGCCGTGGCGAACAGCTTCTCAATTCCGGCCCGCTCGCGCGCCAAGGCGTCCGCGATCGGCAGCTCCATGCCCTCGTAGGTCGCGCGCTTGATCTCGCCGATCGCCGCCGTGGCGCCGCCGGCCAGCCGCTCGGCGTAGGCCAGCGTCTCGGCCGCCGTGTCCCCCGCCGCGAACAGGCGGTTCAGGATGCCCAGCGCGTGCGCCTCGCCCGGCGAGACCGCCCGGCCCGTGACCATCAGGTCGAGCGCCTTGGCGACGCCGATCAGCCGCGGCAGCCGCTGCGTGCCGCCGTTGCCGGGGAGCAGCCCGAGCGTGACCTCCGGGACGCCCAGCTTGTACGTCCCGCGCGCGCCGAAGCGCAGGTCGCAGGCCAGCGCGATCTCCAGGCCGCCGCCCAGCGCGTGCCCCTCGATCTGCGCGATGAAGACCTTCGGGACCTCCGCGATCGCGGCCAGCGCGGCGTGCCCGCGCTCGATCATCTTCATGTTGCCGGCCGTGTCGTTGGCCAGGAACGCCTTGATGTCGGCCCCCGCGCAGAAGAACTTCTTCGACCCCGAGCGCACGATCACGGCCTTGACCGCGTCGTCGGCCGCGGCCGCGTCGACCGCCGCGCCCATCTCCTCCATAAAGGCGAAGTCGTAGGAGTTCGCCGGCGGCTTGTCCAGCGTGATGAACCCGACGGGCGCGCCGCCCTCGAACGTGACCGCCATTACTCGAGCCCTCCCACGACGACGCTGATGTCCTCGAGGTAGTAGTCGAGGCCCTCGATCCCGTGCTCCTTGCCGTACCCGGACTGCTTGACACCGCCGAACGGCAGCTCGTCGTAGCCGTAGTGGAACTGGTTGACCCACTTCATCCCGGCCTCGACCTCGTTGGCGACCCGGTGGATGATCCGCATGTCGTTGGTCCAGACCGACGCGCCGAGCCCGTACTCGCTGTCGTTGGCGCGCTCGATCGCCTCGTCGAGGCTCGACACGCGCCAGACCGGCAGCAGCGGGCCGAACGTCTCCTCGCGCGCGACGCGGGCGTCCTGCGCGGGGTTGGCCACGATCGTCGGCTGGACGAAGTAGCCGGGGCCGTCGACGTCGCCGCCGCCCAGCAGCAGCTCGCCGCCGCCGTCGAGCGCGTCCTGCAGCTGCTCGCGGATCTCGGTGCGGCCGTCGGCGGTGTGCAGCGGGCCGACCCGGATCGCCGGCTTCTCCGCCTTCTCCCAGCCGAGCCCGGGCTCGTACTTGGCGACCGTGCGGGTCAGCTGCTCGAGCAGCTCGTCGTAGACCTCGTCGAAGACGTAGATCCGCTTGCCGCCGAGGCACATCTGGCCGCAGTTCCAGAAGCGGCCGATCGCGATCCCGCGGGCGGCGGCCTTGACGTTGGCGTCCGGGGCGACGATGACGGGGTCGCTGCCGCCCAGCTCCATCGTCATCCGCTTGAGCTTGGGGGCGGCCAGGCCCATGATGTGGCGGCCGACCGCGGTCGAGCCCGTGAACGCCACGCGGCGGACCTGGTCGTGCGTGACCAGCGCGTCGCCGACCTCCGAGCCGCGGCCCGTGATCACGTTGACCACGCCGGCCGGGAACTCGGCCTCCAGCAGGAGGTCCGCGATCTTGAGCGTGGTCAGCGGCGTCGTCGCCGCCGGCTTGACCACGATCGTGTTGCCCGCCATCAGCGCCGGCGCGAGCTTGGTGCCGAGCAGCGTGAGCGGGAAGTTGTTCGGGACGATCGCGGCGACGACGCCCATCGGGCGGCGCAGGACCATGCCGTACGCCTTGCTCAGCGCGCTCGGCAGCGGCTGGTAGGAGCCGCGCACCTTGGTCGCGAGATCGGCGTAGTAGTTGAGGCCGTGGATCAGGTGGTGGACCTCGCCCGCCGCCTCGGTCACCGGCTTGCCCTGCTCGTGCACGAGGCTGAGCGTCAGGTCCTTGCGGTCGCGCTCGATCAGCCCGATCGCCTTGCGCAGGAGGTTCGCGCGGTCCTCCGCGTCGGTCTTCTGCCAGTCGGCGAACGCGCGGTGCGCGGCCTGCACCGCGGCGTCCACGTCCGCGGCCGTCCCGCGCGGGACGGTCTCGAGCGTCTCCTCGGTGGCGGGATCGACGACGGCGAGACCCTCGCGGGCCTGACCCTCCGTCTTCTCGCCCGCAATCAACATTGATGCCATTTCCAGGGTTCCTTTCCTCAAAGCAACCTAAAGGGGCCTGGCCCCTTTAGGGAACGTTTAGGCCAGGGAGCGGCCGCCGCAGGCGACCACCACCTGGCCCGTCACGTACGCCATCGCCGGCGACGCCAGCGCGGCGATCGTCTCCGCGATCTCCGCCGGCTCGGCCATGCGGCCGAGCGGGATGCTCGCGATCATCTTCTGCAGCACGTCCTCGGGCATCGCGGCGGTCATCTCGCTGGCGGTCAGCGAGGGCGCGATCGCGTTCACGCGCACCCGCGGCGCCAGCTCGAGCGCGAGCGCGCGGGTCATGCCGACCAGGCCGCCCTTGGAGGCGCTGTAGTTGAACTGGCCGAAGTTGCCGAGGTAGGCGCGCGAGGCCAGGCTGACGACGGACGCGCCCTCCGCGAACCGCGGGATCGCCGCCCGCGTGAGCTCGTACGCGGCGCCGAGGTTGACGCGCAGCACCGCCAGCAGCTGCTCCTCGGTCATCTTCACGATCCGCGCGTCGCGCGTGATCCCGGCGTTGTTGACCAGCACGGTGATCTCGCCCTCGACGGCCTCCAGGATCGCCGCGCGGTCAGCCGGGTCGGTGACGTCGGCGACGATCCCGCCCAGGTCCGCGACCGCCGGGTCGCGGTCGACCAGCAGGACCTCGTGGTCGGCGCGCAGGCGGTCCGCGACGGCGCGGCCGATCCCGCGCGCGGCGCCGGTGACGATCGCCGTCACACCTGCACCTTGCCCACGTGGGCCGCGTCGACCCGCACCAGCTCGCCCCTCACACCGCGCCCCGCCTCCAGCTGCGCCACCCAGTGGGCGACGTGCCCGGGGTCCGCCTCGGCGCCGATCGCGACCGCGTTCGCCGCGTGCTTCTCCGCCGCCAGCGTGCGCATGCCGCTCAGCAGCGCGTTCGCCAGCATCGCGCCCGGCGCGCCGCGCTGGCCGAGCAGGTGCTCCTGGGAGAGCACGAACACGATCGGCTCGCCGTCGCGGGCGGCGGCCTGGGCGCGCGCGAACGCGTCGCTCAAAGCGGCCTCGATGCCCGCGTAGTCGCTGACCTCCGGCGCCGTGAAGATCATGCCCGCAGCTTGTAGCGCTGGATCTTGCCCGTGGGCGTCTTGGGCAGCTCGTCCACGAACGCGATGAAATGCGGGAACTCGTAGCGGCGCAGGCGGGTCTTGCACCACTCCTGCAGCTCGGCCACGAGCGCCTCGTCGCCGGTCCCGTCGCGGCAGATCACGAACGCCTTCACCCGCGTCGTGTAGTCCGCGTCGATGCCGACCGCGGCCGCTTCGAGCACGCGCGGATGCTCGACCAGCGCGTTCTCGATCTCGATCGGCGACGCCCACAGCCCACCGATCTTGATCATGTCGTCGGCGCGGCCCTCGTAGACGTAGTTGCCGTCCGCGTCGGTCCGGTAGCGGTCGCCGGTGAAGAACCACGCGCCGTCGATCGCCGCCTTGGTCTTCTCGTGCTGGTGCCAGTAGTACGCGAGCGACGAGTCGCCCTTGACGTGCAGGTTGCCGACCTGGCCGGGCGCCACCGGCGCCCCGCGCTCGTCCAGCAGCGCCAGCTCGTAGCCCGGCACGGGCTTCCCGCTGGTGCCGGGCGCGACCGCGCCCGGGCGGTTGGAGCAGTAGATGTGCAGCATCTCGGTCGAGCCGATCCCGTCGACGATGTCCAGCCCGAACGTCTGCTGCCAGCGGCGCAGGACCTCGGGCGCGAGCGGCTCGGCCGCGCTCACGCACATGCGCACCGAGGACAGGTCGTGCTCGGCCGCGTCGGGCAGGTTGACCATCGCGCCGTAGAGCGTAGGCACGGAGAAGAACAGCGTGGCGCCGCGGGCGGTCTCCAGCAGGCCGCGCGGATCCGGCTTGCCGGGGCGCAGGACCGTGGTCGCGCCGACCGAGTACGGGAACGTCAGGTTGTTGCCGAGCCCGTACGCGTGGTAGAGCTTGGTCGAGCTGAACGTGACGTCGCGCTCGTGGATCCGGAGGATCTCGCGAGCGAACGTGTCGCACGTGTACGGGATGTCGTGGTGCAGGTGCACGACGCCCTTCGGGAAGCCGGTCGAGCCGCCGCTGAACAGCCAGAACGCCATGTCGTCCGGGTGCGTGTCGACCGGGTCGTTGAGGCCGGCGTGCGTATCCAGCAGCGCTTCGAACGCCGAGCGGGCCATGGCGCCCGGGATCCGCTCGACCAGCGCGTCCTCGGCCACGACCAGCTTCGCGTAGGAGTCGGTCGCGTAGTGGCGGAAGTTGTCGGTCGTGTCCAGGAAGGAGACCGGCACCGGGACCGCGCCGCCGCGCATCGCGCCCAGGAACAGCGCCGGGAACGCCGGCGTGTCGTCGAGCACCAGCAGCACGCGGTCCTCGCGGCCGACGCCGTGCTCGGCCAGCACGGTCTGCGCCGCGCAGATGCGCTCGTGCAACCGCGCGTACGTCAGCTCCTCACCCGCGCAGCGGATGGCGATCTTCTCCCCGCGACCGGCCTCGAGCTGCCGGTCGACGAGCGTCCCGGAATTCAGCACGGCGGCACCGTATCAATTCGTGACGGACTCGCCAGCACGGCGCGCGACTTGACCTCCAGCAGGCCGCGCGGGGTGAGCCGCAGCTCGGGCAGGAAGTCCCCGGACGCGAACAGCAGCGAGTACAGCGGGTCGTGGAACGGATGGCCCGCCCGCGCCATCGCCGCGGTCAGCTCGCGCTCGACGCGCAGCGCGGCGTCGAAGCCGCCGGCCGCGATCAGCCCGTCGATCTCCAGCGGCGCCTCCCACCCGCCGTCGAACGCGAAGCCGCCCCCGAGCTCGACCACCCGCCGCGCCGCGCGCGCCATCGCGGCCGGGTCGGTGCCGAGCACCAGCAGGTGCAGCGACGTCGTCGCGGTCGTGGCGAAGCCGGGCGTGTCCAGGAAGTGCTCCAGCACGCCGCGCGTGATCCAGCTGCCGTCGCGGGCCACCAGCGCCGCCTGCAGGTCGCCGGGGCGCACGTCGCGGTCGACGCGGCGGTTGATGACCGCGCTCTCGTAGCGGGCGACGGGCTGGACGCCGGTCAGCGGCGTGAACGCCTCCGGAGCGGTCAACCCGGGGCCGGCCGGCCAGTCGATGCGCGGCGGCGGCGCGAGCAGCGCGCCGCCGCGGGCCACGACCTCGCCGTCGACCACGACGCGCTCCGGGCGCCAGGCGCCGATCGCCTCCAGCACGTTGAACGTCGCGCGGCGGCCGGGCGCGATCCCGCCCAGCTCCTCGTCGAGGCCCAGGAACGTCGCGGGGTCGATCGTCGCCATCTGCAGCGCGCGCATCGGATCGACGCCGACCCGCGTCGCGATCTCCAGGCAGCCGGAGATCATGCCGCGCTCGGCGTAGAAGGACGGGACGGCGCCGTCGGTGGTGAACATCAGCCGGCGCGCGCTCGGCACGACGTCCAGCAGGTCGCGCAGCATCGGCTCGAGGTCCGGCCGCAGCGAGGACTGGCGCAGCATCGTCCACAGGCCGAGCCGCAGCCGCTGGCGCGCCTCCTCGCCCGTGATCGCCTCGTGGTCGGCGGAGATCCCGGCCGCGGCGAGCTCGTTCAAGCGCGCGTAGGACGCGCCCGCGTTGTGGCCCTCGACGCGCTTGCGCGCCCGCTTGGCGGCGGCGATCCCGCCGTCGAGCTCGCCCCGGATCGCCGCCGGCCAGTTCGTGATCTCCCCGGTCGCGACGACCTCCGGCCAGCGCAGCTGCTCGGCCACGGTCTCGACGTCGAACGCCTCCGCGGCGGTCTGCGGCGCCAGCCGCGCGACCCACTTGACGTGCGCGGGCGCGGCGTTCATGGCGTCCACGATCCCCCGCAGCCCCTCGACGCCGTGCGAGAGGAAGAAGAACAGGTTGTCGTAGACGAGCGTGGTCGTCCCGTCCGGCACGGCGGCTTCCAGCAGCGACGCGGGCGAGTACAGACACCACGGGTGCGCGTGCGGCTCGATGTAGCCGGGGACCAGCACCCGGCCGCGCACGTCCACGCGCTCGCCGTGCGCGTCCGGGCCGACGTGGACGATCCGCTCGCCCTCGATGACGACGTTGGCGTCGATCCACGTCCCGGTGTAGACGTCGGCGACCGTGCCGCCGACGTAGGTCACCATGCGCCGGGCGCGTACTCGGCGCGCAGGTCGCCGTAGCCGACCGGCTGGGCGCAGTGGCTGCAGACCAGGTGCGGGTCCGCCTCCGCGCCGCACGCCTTGTGGTAGAGGCGCACCGGCGGGTCGTCGACCTTGTAGCGGTCGCCCCACTCCATCAGCGCCAGCAGGACCGGGTACAGGTCCAGGCCCTTGCGCGTGAGCCGGTACTCGTGGCGGGGCGGGCGCTCGGAGTAGCGCGCGCGCTCGAACACGCCCTCGTCGACCAGCCGGTTGAGGCGCTCCGACAGCAGCGTGCGGCCGATCTGCAGGCGATCCTGGAACGTGTCGAAGCGGCTGGTGCCGCGAAACGCCTCGCGCAGGACCAGCATCGTCCAGCGGTCACCGAGCACCGACCACGTGCGCGCGACCGAGCAGTACACCTCGTCGAGGTCGCGGTGCCTCATGTCGGGCGAGGATAGTGTCCGCGGTCGTGGAAGACGTCCTGCGACGCCGCTCGGTCGGCGCCCCCGCCGCCCGTTCGACGCTGCTCACCGTGCTCGGCGAGTACCTGCTGCCGCGGCCCGCCGGAGTCTGGCAGGAGGCGCTGATCGGCTCGCTGCGGCTGCTCGGCTTCAGCGAGTCCGCGGCCCGCCAGGCGGTCGCCCGCAGCGCGCGCGAGGGCTGGCTGGCAGGCGAGCGCGTCGGCCGGCGGTCGCGGATGCGGCTGACGCCGACCTCGGCGGCGCTGCTGCGCGACGGCGCGCGGCGGATCTACGGGTTCGGCGGGCCGGTGAGCTGGGACGGGCGCTGGCTGCTGCTCGTCCTGCGCGTGCCCGAGCCGCGGCGTGAGCTGCGCCACCGGCTCACGACGCAGCTCGCGTGGGCCGGGTTCGGGTCGCTCGGCAACGGGCTCTGGATCACGCCGCACGTGGACCGCGAAGCGCTCGTGCAGGCGGAGGCGCCGGCGCAGCTGCTGTCGTTCCGAGCCGAGCTGGGCGCGCTCGGGGAGGTCTCGCGCGTGATCGACGAGGCGTGGAACCTGCCGGACCTGCGCGAGCACTACGCGCAGTTCATCGCCGACTTCGCGCCCTCGCGGCCGCGCTCGGCGGCGGCGACGTTCGCGACCCAGACGGCGATCGTGCACGCGTGGCGGCGGTTCCCGTTCATCGACCCGGACCTGCCGGACGACCTGCTCCCGGGCGACTGGCCGCGCGAGCGCGCGCACGCGCTGTTCCGCGAGCGCCACGAGCGCTGGGCGGACGCGGCCCAGGCGCACTTCGACACGCTGGCGGCGCCGTGAAGCGGATCTACGTCGCCTACGTGGGCGGCACGATCGGGATGCGGCCGGGCGCCGACGGCTACGAGCCGGCGCCGGGACATCTGACCGGGCAGGTCCGCGGGCGGCCGGAGCTCAACGAGCCGGAGGTGCCGGAGCTGACGATCGCCGAGTACGAGCCGCTGCTGGACTCGGCGAACATGCGGCCCGTGGACTGGCTGCGGATCGCGCGGGACATCGCCGAGCGGCGGGACGCGTTCGACGGGTTCGTCGTCCTGCACGGGACGGACACGATGGCCTACACGGCCTCGGCGCTCGCGTTCCTGCTGCGCGGGCTCGGGCGGCCGGTGGTCGTGACCGGGTCGCAGATCCCGCTCGGCGTGCTGCGCAGCGACGGGCGGCGGAACCTGCTGACCTCGGTGCTGGTCGCGGCGCGCGACGACGTGCGCGAGGTCTGCCTCGTGTTCGGCTCGCGGATCCTGCGCGGGTGCCGGGCGATCAAGGCCAGCGCGAGCGGCTTCGAGGCGTTCGAGTCGCCGAACGTCGCGGCTTTGGGCTCCGCGGGCGTGACGATCGAGGTCGACGGGGCGCGGCTGCGCACGGCGGCGCCGGCGCCGATCGCGCTGCCGGCCGCGCTCGACGCGCCGGTCGGGCTGCTGCGCCTGTACCCCGGGATGCCGGCGGCGCTGCTGGAGGCGGCGCTGGCGGCGCCGGTGCGTGGGCTCGTGCTCGAGGCCTACGGCGCCGGGACGGTGCCGGCCGCCGACCCGGAGGTCCTGCGGGTCCTGGCGGAAGGGGCCGCGCGGGGCGTCGTGATCCTGGTCGTGAGCCAGTGCGTGGACGGGCGGGTCGACCTCGGCGCGTACGCGTCGAGCGGGCCGCTGGTGCGGGCGGGCGCCGTCGGCGGGCTCGACATGACCACCGAGGCGGCGTACGCCAAGCTCGTCGTCCTGCTCTCGGAGGGACACCGTGCGGATGCGCTGCGCGAGCTGCTCGCGCGCGACCTGGCCGGCGAGCTGACGCCGTAGCCGGGTGTCCTCACGCGTACCCTGGACCGTTCGCGGGCCGGCGTTTCGGGCAAGCTGTGCAGTCGTGTCCACTCGCATCTTCCTGGCCGCGGTCGCGGCCGGCGTGCTCGCCTGCAGCTCCGTGGCGTTCGCCAAGACCATCACCGGCTCCAACGCCGCCGACCAGCTGACCGGCACCGACGGGCCGGACGTCATCAACGGGCTCGGCGGGCGGGACCTGATCCGCGGCCTGGGCGGCGACGACACGCTCACCGGCGACACCGGGCCGGACACGCTCGAGGGCGGCGCCGGCAACGACAGCCTCGACGGCGGCTCCGGCGACGACCGGCTCGACGGCGGGGACGGCAACGACAAGCTGATCGGCGGCTTCGGGCACGACACGCTGCTCGGCGGCGCGGGCGACGACACGCTCGAGGGCGGCGCGGCGCCGGACGTGCTGTGGGGCGGTGACGGCAACGACGTGCTCGACGGTGGCAGCGGCGGGGACGAGATCCACGGCGGCAACGGCAACGACGAGATCCACTCCGACACCGGGCCCGACGTGATCGACGCCGGGCCGGGCGACGACGTCATCCACCTCAACAGCGACCCGCCGAGCGCGATCCGCAGCATCGACTGCGGGGACGGCGACGACACCGTGTACAACTCGCCGCCGCCGAACGGCGTCAGCAACCGGCGGCTGCTGGCCGCTCAGCCGAACTGCGAGCACGTGATCGACCTCGCCGCCGACCGCGACCCGACGCGCGGCATCAGCTGGACGGGCAACGGCACCAAGCACGGCAGCGAGCGCAACGACCGGCTCAACGGCGGGCACGGCTCGAACAAGCTCTACGGCCAGGGCGGCGACGACGTGATCTGGGGCGACGCGGCGCACGACAGCGGCGGCGCCCGGGCGCGCGCGCAGAAGGACTTCCTGTCCGGCGGCGCGGGCGACGACACCCTCTACGGCGGCCGCGGCACGAACACGCTGCTCGGCGGCGACGGCAACGACTACCTGCAGGGCAACGGGCTGCGCTCGACGCTGCTGGGCGGGCGCGGCAACGACAACATCCGCGTCACCGGCGGCACCTCACGGGTCGACGCGGGCCCCGGCGACGACACCATCACCGCGATCTTCAACCGGGGCTCCGCGCGTGTGAAGTGCGGGCCGGGCAACGACACCGTCATCGTCTCGCGCTTCAAGGGCAACCGGCGCCGGGTCTCCGTCGCCAAGGACTGCGAGAAGCGCGTCAAGGGCTAAGCCGCGGGGCGCGGCGTGACGACGCGCCGGGCGCCGCGACGACGCGGCGGCCGCGACGACGCGGGCGCCGCGACGGGCGACGACGACGCGACGGGCGACGACGACGGTGCGATGGCGCGCGGCCCGCGGCGAAGCGAGCGGCGGCCGCGCGGGCGGCGCGACGCGACGCGCCTCCCCCGCGTCTCGTCGCACCGGAAAACGAAGGGTCACAAACCCGCCCACACGGCACATTCGCGACCACTCGCCACGCCAAATGGCGCGTTGCCGCTCACCGAGCGCGCCGGACGCGGCAGCGCGCGACGACGCGGCGGCCGGCCCGGCGACGACGCCACGGGCGGCGATGACGGTGCGATGGCGCGCGGCCCGCGGCGAAGCGAGCGGCGGCCGCGCGGGCGGCGCGACGGCGGCGTGCCTCCCCCGCGTCTCGTCGCACCGGAAAACGAAGGGTCACAAACCCGCCCACACGGCACATTCGCGACCACTCGCCACGCCAAATGGCGCGTTGCCGCTCAC
>Ga0182736_1000886_pt1 | contig 36382 bp, 21 predicted proteins | sample eDN5th30CKraftBY_FD_128882 | JGI IMG/M metagenome (GOLD analysis project Ga0182736, IMG submission 128882) | Enriched backyard soil microbial communities from Emeryville, California, USA - eDNA 5th pass 30_C Kraft BY (version 2) (version 2) | ecosystem: Environmental > Terrestrial > Soil >...
GCGGCAGGGCGAGCCGCCGCTGGACCTTCCCGATTTCCTCCTGTTTGCGCGCGAAGCGACGTCATTCCCCTGGCAGAGCCAGGCGCTGTGGATCTACTCGCAGCTCGTGCGGTGGCATATGGTTGAGCCGAATGCCGAGCGGCAGGCGCGTGCCGCCGCCGTTTTCCGGCCTGACATTTATCGCCGCGCGCTTGCCGGCAGCGATGCGCCCATGCCCGGCGCCAGCATGAAAGTGGAGGGCGCGGTGGCGGGGCCGCTGGCGCTCGGCGTGCCGCGCGGCGCGATCACGCTGGGGCCGGATGGCTTCTTCGATGGCCGCGCCTTCGACCCGGACCGGCTCGAGGCCTATCTGGACGAGCTGGGCTGGCCGCAGGGGCGCGTCTGATTTTGTGCCTTGCAACATGAAACGAATCGCGAGATAAGTTTTCCGTCGCGCAACGAGGCGTGACCCTTGGGCAGAAGGCTCCACCGATGGAGCCGGCGCTGCCCTCCCATATTTCGCAGCAAAGCCGCTGACCGGATTTCGCGCCCCGCGTGGATATCCGGCGTGCGGCTTTTTTCGTTTCACCGTCCTTCTGGGGAACGTGACATGGCTTCAGTCATACAAGGCGGGGAGGCCGGCGCAGCAAGCGCGGCCACCGGCCAACGCAGCTTCTGGCGCGCGGGGCACAGGCCCACGCTCATCGCCGCCTTGCTCTATTTCGACCTTGCGTTCATGGTCTGGGTCATCCTTGGCCCGCTGGCGCCTGATATTGCGCGGGCGCTCTCGCTCACACCGTCCCAGCAGGGCCTGATGGTCGCGACGCCGACGCTCATGGGCGCGCTGCTCCGTGTTGGGAATGGTCTGCTGGTCGACCGGATCGGCCCCAAGCGCGCGGGAGCGATCAGCCAGGTCATCGTCATCATCGGCTTGCTCGCGACCTGGTGGATGGGGATCGACAGCTTTGGCGGCCTGCTTGCCCTTGGCGTCATTCTCGGCTTTGCCGGGGCGAGCTTTGCCATCGCGCTGCCACTGGCCAGCCGCTGGTATCCTGCCGAGCATCAGGGCAAAGCGATGGGGCTGGCCGGCATGGGCAATTCCGGCACGGTGCTCGCCTCGCTGTTCGCGCCGACTCTCGCGCGGCTGTTCGGCTGGAACGCGGTGCTCGGCCTTGCCTGCATTCCTTTGACGGTGGTGTTCGTCGCCTATCTCCTGCTGGCAAAGGATGCGCCCGATCAGCCTCCGCCGCGGACGCTGACCGAATATTTCCGCCCCTTAAGGAGCGCCGACGCCTGGTGGCTGATGGCCTTCTATGCGGTGACGTTCGGCGGCTTTTCCGGCCTTGCCTCCTCGCTCAGCCTCTATTTCACCGACCAGTTCGCGCTGACTCCCGTGATGGCAGGCTATTGCACGGCGGTCTGTGTGTTCGCCGGGTCACTGGTGCGGCCGATGGGGGGCGCGCTGGCGGACCGGATCGGCGGCACCAATGCGCTCACCATGGTGCTGGCTGTGGCGACCCTCGCTCTCGCCGGCGTAAGTGCCGCGCCAACGCTGGGGAGCGCGCTCGGCTTGTTCGTGGTCGCCATGCTGGCATTGGGCACCGGCAATGGTGCGGTGTTCCAACTTGTGCCGCAGCGTTTCCGGCAGGAGATCGGCATCATGACCGGGCTTGTCGGCATGGCGGGAGGCGTCGGCGGTTTCTATCTCGCCTCGTCGCTTGGCTTTGCCCGGCAGCTCACCGGCAGCTTCGCCGCAGGCTTCCTGATTTTTGCGGCGCTGGCCCTCCTCGCGTTGATGGGCCTGACACTGGTGAAGGCGAAGTGGCGCGCCAACTGGGCCACGGCCGCCCGTATTTGACGCGAGGGTGGGTGAGGGCAGTGCTCTCACCCGCAGAGGGTCTTTCATTTTGTGCGGTGCAAAAATGGCTTGCGCGATGATCCGATCGCCGGCATGTTGCACCGCGAAGAGCAAGGTCGCTCTCCGATTTTCATAGCCGCGATGGGCCGCCGATGGCCCAGCAAGGCGCAGATATGATGGCAAAGCCGCCATCCAGGCTCCGTTTCAAAGCGGGGTCCGGATGGCGGCTTTTTCGTTCTGGAGCTGAAAGCATGGACGTCCACGACTATCGCAACAGGGACACGGATACGGTCCCGCTTGAAATATCGCCCGGCCAGGAGAGCGATCCGCGCGAGCATCTGGTGGTCGTGGGCAATGGCATGGCCGGCTGCCGCGCCATTGAGGAGCTGCTGGCGCGCGATGCGAAGCGCTACCGCATCACCATCATCGGCGCCGAGCCGCATGTGAACTATAACCGCATCATGCTCTCTCCTGTGCTGGCGGGTGAGAAGAGCTTCGATGAGATCGTCATCAACGGCGCGGACTGGTATGCGGAAAACGGGATCGCTCTGATCACCGGCGATCCGGTCTGCGCCATCGACCGCGTGGCCAAGGTCGTCACCTGCGCATCGGGCCAGCGCAGCGGCTATGACCGGCTGCTCATCGCCACGGGCTCCGATCCGTTCATCATCCCCGTGCCGGGCAAGGATCTGCCGGGCGTCATCAGCTTCCGCGACATGCACGATGTCGATGCCATGCTCGCGGCGGCGGAGGCCGGCAAGGCGGATGGCGGCGGCGCGGCGGTGGTGATCGGCGGCGGGCTGCTCGGGCTGGAGGCGGCGCATGGCCTCTCCCTGCGCGGCATGAAGGTGACGGTGCTTCACCTGCCCGGCACCCTCATGGAGCGGCAGCTTGACGAGGCGGCCGGGTGGCTGCTCAAGACCGCGCTGGAGGCCCGTGGCCAGACGATCCTCACCAACGCCGATACGGCGGAGGTTTACGGTGAGGGCAGGGTGGAAGGCGTGCGCCTCAAGGACGGGCGTGAGATACCGGCCAGCCTTGTGGTGATGGCGGTGGGCATCCGTCCCGCGGTCGGTCTTGCGCGCGACTGCGGGCTGGCGGTCGGCCGGGGCATCCAGGTGGACGATCATATGGTGACGTCCGACCCGTCGATCCTCGCGGTGGGCGAGTGCATCGAGCATGATGGCCAGATCTATGGCCTCGTCGCGCCGCTGTGGGACATGTGCCGCAGCCTTGCGGATGGCCTTGTGGGCGCCACAAATCCCTATCGCGGCTCCGTCACCTCGACCAAGCTCAAGGTGGCCGGGCTGGACGTCTTTTCCGCCGGTGATTTCTCGGGCGATGGCATGTGCGAGGACATCATCCTGCGCGATGCCTCGCGCGGCATCTACAAGCGCGTGGTGGTGAAGGATGACCGCATCGTCGGCGCGGTGCTCTATGGCGATACGGCGGACGGCAACTGGTATTTCGACCTGCTGAAGAAGGGCGAGCCTATCGCGGATATTCGCGATGCGCTCATCTTCGGTCAGGCCTTCGCCGCGGGAGGCGGCGCGGCGGACCCTAAGGCGGCCGTTGCAGCGCTCTCGGACGAGGCCGAGATTTGTGGCTGCAACGGCGTGTCCAAGGGCAAGGTGGTGGCCTGCATCGCGGCTGGCAACACGACGCTCGATGCCGTTCGGGCGAGTTGCAAGGCCTCGGCAAGCTGCGGCTCCTGCACCGGCTTGGTCGAGACGCTGCTCGCGCTCACCCTGGGCGCGGATTATTCCGGCGAGCGTGCGGTCAAGCCGGTCTGCGGCTGCACCAGCTTCGGCCATGACGATGTGCGCCGCGAGATCGTGGCCCAGCAATGCCGGTCGATCCCCGAGGTCATGCAGAAGATGCACTGGGGAACGCCCGATGGCTGCGCCAGCTGCCGCCCCGCGCTCAATTATTATCTGCTGTGCGCCTGGCCCGGCAGTTATGAGGACGATCAGCAAAGCCGCTTCGTCAACGAGCGGCTGCACGCCAATATCCAGAAGGATGGCACCTATTCCGTCGTTCCGCGCATGTGGGGCGGCCTCACCAACCCGCGCGAGTTGCGGGCGATTGCCGATGTGGTCGAGAAATATAACGCGCCGATGGTCAAGGTGACGGGTGGCCAGCGGCTCGACATCTTCGGCATCCGGAAGGAGGACCTGCCCGCCGTCTGGGCCGATCTCAATGCCGCCGGCATGGTTTCCGGCCACGCCTATGGCAAGGCGCTGCGCACGGTGAAGACCTGTGTCGGCGCGGAATGGTGCCGCTTCGGTACGCAGGATTCGACTGGCCTGGGCGTGAAGCTGGAGAAGATGAGCTGGGGCTCGTGGATGCCCCACAAGTTCAAGATCGCCGTCTCCGGCTGCCCGCGCAACTGCGCCGAGGCGACGATCAAGGATTTCGGCGTCGTCTGCGTGGACTCGGGCTATGAGCTGCATATCGGTGGCAATGGCGGCATCCATGTCCGTGCCACCGATCTGCTGTGCAAGGTGGCGACCGAGCGCGAGGCGCTGGAGCATTGCGCCGCCTTCATCCAGCTTTATCGGGAAGAGGCGCGCTATCTGGAGCGGACTGCGCCGTGGATCGAGCGCGTCGGCGTCGATTATGTCCGCGCCCGTATCGCCGATGACAAAGCCGGGCGCGCTGCTTTGGCGGCCCGCTTCCTCCACGCGCAAAGCTTCAGCCAGGATGATCCGTGGGCGGAGCGCGCCGCCGGTATCGGCCGCGAGCAGTACGCGCATATGGCGCAATTCAAACCCATCGTAGCGGAGACTGTGGCATGATTGGCGAGTGGCTCGATATTGGCTGGCTGAACGAGATTCCCATGCGCGGCAGCCGCACGGTGCCGGTGGCGGGCGGTGAAGAGATCGTGGTCTTCCGCACCGGCGACAACCGCGTGTTCGCGCTGGCCAACCGCTGTCCGCACAAGGGCGGGCCGCTCTCGCAAGGCATCGTCCATGGCCATCACGTCGCCTGCCCGCTCCACAATTGGACGATCGCGCTGGCCACCGGTGAGGCGCAGGGCGCCGATAAGGGGTGCACGCCGACAATCCCCGTGAAGGTGGATGGCGGGCGCATCCTCATCTGCCGTGCCGGCGCGCTCAAGGCGGCTGCATGAAAGGGGCGGGCGAGGGGAAAGGCCATTGAGCGCCGTCCGCACCACCTGCGCTTATTGCGGCGTCGGCTGCGGCATCCTCGCCACGGCGACGGGGGATCGCGCGGTCGAGATCAAGGGCGATCCCGATCATCCAGCCAATGCCGGGCGGCTCTGCTCCAAGGGCACGCATCTCGGCGAGACGGTGCGGCTCGACGGGCGGCTGCTCCATCCGATGATCGGCAAGCGCCGGGCAAGCTGGGACAGGGCGCTGACCCTCGTTGCGCAGCGTTTCCGCGAGACGATCGCGCGCCATGGGCCGGACAGCGTGGCCTTCTATGTCTCCGGGCAATTGCTGACGGAGGACTATTACGTCGCCAACAAGCTGATGAAGGGGTTCATCGGCTCGGCCAATATCGACACCAATTCGCGGCTCTGCATGTCCAGCGCGGTGGCGGGCTATCAGCGGGCCTTCGGCGAGGATGTGGTGCCCGCGAGCTATGCTGATCTGGATGCAGCGGACCTGATCGTGCTGGTGGGATCGAACACGGCGTGGTGCCATCCCATCGTGTATCAGCGGATCATGGCCGCGCGGGCGGAGCGCGGGGCCAAGCTGGTGGTCATCGACCCGCGCCGTACGGAAACATGCGAGGATGCCGATCTGCATCTGCCCCTGCGCCCCGGAACGGACGTGGCGCTGATGAACGGGTTGCTCGCGCATTGCCGGCGTGAAGGCCTGATCGACCATGCTTATCTGCGCGCCCATGTCGCGACGCCCGAAGACTTCTGGGAAGCGCTGGAGGTGGACCATGACCTGTGGAGCGTCGCGCGGACCTGCGATGTGTCGCCGGCCGACCTCCAGCGCTTCTACGAGATGTTTGCCGCCACGCCGCGCACCGTGACTCTGTTCAGCCAGGGCATCAACCAGTCGATGCGCGGCACGGACCAGGTGAACGCGATCATCAACGTCCATCTCGCCACCGGGCGGATCGGCAAGCCCGGCGCAGCGCCCTTCTCGATCACTGGCCAGCCCAATGCCATGGGCGGGCGTGAGGTGGGCGGACTCGCGTCGACGCTGGCTGTCCATCGCGGCTTTGGGAAGGCGGATATTGCCGAGGTCGGCCGCTTCTGGGGCGCTGAGCGCATGGCGACGCGGCCGGGCCTCAAGGCGGTCGACCTGTTTCGCGCCGTGGGTGAGGGACGGATCAAGGCATTGTGGATCATGGCGACCAACCCCGCCGTCTCGCTGCCCGATGCCGGCCGGGTGCGGCAGGCGCTGGCCGGCTGCCCCTTCGTCGTGGTGTCCGATGTGATCGCGCAAACGGATACCAGCCAATATGCCCATGTGCGCCTGCCCGCCGCCGGCTGGGGCGAGAAGGATGGCACCGTCACCAACAGTGAGCGGCGGATCAGCCGCCAGCGCCCGGTGCTGCCGCTGCCCGGCGAGGCACGGCCGGACTGGTGGATCGTCAAGGAAGTCGCGGGCCGCATGGGCTGGCGCACGGCTTTCAGCTATGATCGGCCGGCGGATGTCTGGCGCGAATATGCGCGGCTGACCGCCTATCGCAATGAGGGCGCGCGGCTGCTCGACCTGCGCGAGAAGGTGGCGATCGGCAATGCCGATTATGATGCGATGGCGCCGTTCCAATGGGGCGGGACGCCCTTCGCGGATGGGCGTTTCTCGACTGCGGACGGCAAGGCGCGATTGGTGGCGGTGACGCAGCGCGCGTCCGAGGCGGTGCTGCCGGCGTGGCCGATGCTGCTCAATACCGGCCGCTATCGCGACCAGTGGCACAGCATGACCCGCACCGGCCTCAGCCCCCGGCTGGCGCGTCACCGCGAGGAGCCGCTGGTGGAGATTCACCCGGATGATGCCGCCGCCAGCGGCTTGGCCGATCGCGCCATCGCCCGGATCGTGACGCCGCAGGGGGAGAGCCTGTTTCGGGTGGCGCACCAATCCGGCCAGCGCCGGGGCGAGTTGTTCACGCCGATCCATTGGACGGACCGTCAGGCGACAGGCGGGCGCACCGGCCTGCTGCCGCGCCCGCTGGTCGATCCGCATAGCGGCCAACCCGCTTTCAAGCAGACGCCCGCGCGGATCGAGGCGGTGGCGCTCGACTGGCAGGGCTTCCTGATCGTGCATGGCGAGGCTGCGGTGCCGGATTGCCTGTGGGCGACGAAGGTTGCGGTGCCGGGCGGCGCGCTGGTCGAACTGGCCGGGCGGGGCGATGCTCAGGGACTGGATGCGGCGCTTCCGCGCGGCGAACGGATCGAGGCCAGCGATCCGGCACGGGGGACGCGGCGCGTCGCGGTGCTGCGGGATGGCCGGCTGGTCGCGGCGCTCTTCATCACTGCAACCGGCGTGTTGCCCGCGCGTGACTGGCTGGTTTCCCAACTTGGCGAGGCACAGGGCGTGCAGGTGCTCGCCGGTCGGGCGCCGGGCGTTCAGGAAGATCGCGGCGCGATCGTCTGCGTCTGTTTCGATGTGGGCGCGCGGACCATCATCGCCGCGATCCGCGATCAGGCGCTGGCGGATGTCGCGGCGGTTGGCGCGGCCCTTGGGGCTGGCACCAATTGTGGCTCATGCCGCCCCGCCATCGCCCGGATCATCGCACAGCAACGCAAGGAGGCCGCCCATGGTTGAGGAATTTGCACCGGGCACCGTCTGGCTGGTCGGCGCGGGGCCGGGGGACCCGGATCTGCTCACGCGTAAAGCGGAGCGGTTGCTGGCGAAGGCGGATATCGTGTTTCATGATGCCCTGATCGGTGCGAGCGTGTTGGCGCTGGCGCCGCAGGCCGAGCAGGTGAGCGTCGGCAAGCGCGCCGGCCGCCATAGCAAGGATCAGGGCACGATCGACCGGCTGATCGTGCGGGCGGCGCTGGCTGGGCGCCGCGTGCTGCGCCTCAAGGGAGGCGATCCCGCCATCTTCGGGCGCTCGGCGGAGGAATTGGCCGCCTGCGCCGCGTATGGCGTGCCGGTGCGGATCTGTCCCGGTATCACGGCAGCGAGTGCGGCGGCGGCGAGCGGCCTCGCCTCGCTCACCTTGCGGGGCGCCGCGCGGCAACTCACATTTTTGACCGCCCATGTTCGCGCGGGCGAGACGACAGGGCATGACTGGAAGGAATTGGCGAGGGCAAAGGGCACGCTCGCTATTTATATGGGGCGGGCAGCGGCGGGCGCGATCATGCGCGACCTGATCGCTGCCGGCCGCGATCCCGCGACGCCGGTGCTGGTCGCTGTCAACGTGTCGCTCCCTGATGAACGCTTGCTACGCGGCCGGCTGGACAGCCTTTCGTTTCTGGTGCGGACCATCGGGCAGGACGATCCGACGCTGCTGCTGATCGGCGAGGCGGTGGCTGGTCATGCCATGACCGATCATGCGGCGCAGCAAATGGCTTGGCCCCAGATCGGTTTCTGAGGAGCGTTAACGCTCGGGGCGTGGCTATGTCCCACCGCCATAGCCAACGCCGATCATGATCGGCGCCATGTGCAGAGCCATTCGACCCGCGCTGACAAAGCTGGCGCCTCAACTCGTGGGCGGGGCTGTTCCGATGAGCGGGGCGATGGAGGCCCGCTCGATAATCTTGTAGGGCAGGATGCGCTGGCGAGGCTCCGTATCGGCGCCGGACTCGCCTGCGGAAAGCAGGCGGACTGCCGCGCTCGCCATCGCCCCGAAAGATTGCCGCACGGTCGTGAGGGCCGGCGCGGTGATGCGGGCGACGGCGGAATCGTCGAATCCGGCGATCGACAGCTGGTCCGGCACACGGATGCCGCGCCGGGTCGCCGCTGCGATCGCGCCGGCCGCCATATCGTCATTGGCGCAGAAAATGGCCGTAGGCGGTTTCGTCATGGCGAGCAGGGCCTGGGCCGCGCGATAGCCGGAGGCGAAGGTGAAGCCGCCTTGCTCGATCATGGGCTGGAGTGTTGCGTCGAAGGCAGCGAGCGCATCGCGATAGGCGCGCAGCCGGGCCGCGGCGGCGCGGTGGCCTGCCGGCCCCTGGACAAAGGCGATGCGGCGATGGCCCTGATCGAGCAGATAACGCGTCATGGCTGCCGCGCCGCCATATTCGTCAGTCGCGACCGACCGCGCGTTCGGCACGTCGAGGCCGGGCGCGATGAGGACATAGGGGATGCCGGAGGCGTCCAGGGCGTCGACCATCTCGATCCGGTCGCACAGCGGCGGGGCGACGATGATGCCGTCGATATCCGCGCGCGTGATACCGGCGGGCAGGGCGGGCGGCGGAGCATCGGCGGATGTATCGCAAATCTCGATGGTGAGCCGGTAGCCGGCCTTCTGGCAGGCCAGCATCGCCGCAAATTGCAGGTCGGAGAGGAAGGCGGGAAGATACCAGTCATCCTCCCCGTGCAGGTCCGTCATGCGGATCTCGATCAGCAGGGCGAGCGTGTAGGTGCGCTGCCCGGCCAGTGACCGCGCGGCGACGTTCGCGCGATAGTCGAGATCGGCGGCTGCCTTGAGGACCCGCTCGCGCAGGTCGGTGGCAACATGGGGATTGTTATTGAGGACGCGCGACACGGTCTTGAAGGAGACGCCTGCCCGGCGCGCCACGTCGATGATTGTGGGTCGGCCCTCGCGCGCTGCCATGTCGGTGATCTTTCTCGCCTGATTTTCGTGGCCCCGCCATTCATCCGGGGGATCATGACTGGCGCAGACATTTTGAATTGACAAGCGGGAGTCGTCCCTTCAGGAATGACAACGTTGTCATAACGATGTGGCGCGCGATCTGGCCGATGGCCCGTGTCGGCAACGCTGCAATAAGGCGACGGAGGAGAGAGGCGATGAGGCAGCGGTCCCTGTATCTGGCTATTGCGGCGGCAACTCTGGCTGCCAGCCCAGCCCCCGTTTACGCGGGAGAAGGCGCGCGCGTGGCGCTCGATAGCGGCACTGTCGCGGGCAATGAGGATGCCGGCATCCTCTCCTGGAAGGGGATTCCCTTTGCGGCGCCGCCGGTCGGCGCGCTGCGCTGGCGTGCGCCGCAGCCGGTCGCGCCATGGTCGGGCGTCCGCCAGACCACGACTTATGGGCATGATTGCATGCAGGTGCCGTTCCCCAGCGATGCCGCGCCGCTCGGCACCGCGCCGGCCGAAGATTGCCTTGTGCTCAATGTCTGGAAGCCGGCCAAGGTGGCGGCGGGCAAGAAGCTGCCGGTGATGGTGTGGATCTATGGCGGCGGGTTCGTGAATGGCGGTTCGTCTCCGCCCACTTATTCCGGGGCTGAGTTGGCCCGGCAAGGCATCATGGTGGTGAGTTTCAATTACCGGGTCGGCCGCTTCGGCACCTTCGCCCATCCGGCCCTCACCCGGGCCAATGAGGATGGCGGCCTCCTCGGCAACTACGGTTATATGGACCAGCTTGCGGCGCTCAAATGGGTCCAGCGCAATATTGCGGCCTTCGGCGGCGACCCGAATGACGTGACCATCGTGGGCGAGTCGGCCGGCGGCATGTCGGTCCATATGCTGGTGACGTCGCCCATGGCGAAGGGTCTGTTCACCAAGGCGGTGGTGATGTCCGGCGGCGATGGGAACGGCATGGGGGCGGACGGTCTTGCCCAGGCGGAGCGGATCGGCCTTGCCTTTGCCGGGAAGATGGGCATCGCCGCGGACGATCCGCAGGCGCTCGCCAAATTGCGGGCGCTGAGCGCGGAGCAGGTGACCGATGGGCTGAGCATGATGGCGTTGTTTGCGCCCGGCGGCGAGCGGACCTTCGCCAGCCCCTTCGCGGACGGCAAGCTGGCTGTCGATGCCGCCGCCGCTTATGCCTCGGGTAATTTCGCGCACGTCCCGATGATGATCGGCGCCACCAGCGCGGATATTGGCGGGCCGACCGGCATGATGGTGGCCGGCGCGCGGAATATCGCCGGTGAGGTCGCCGCGCAGGGCGTGCCCGCTTATCATTACCGCTTCTCCTACGTCGCGGATTCGATTGGCAAGCCCGGCGCTGGCCATGCAACGGATATTCCGTTCTTCTTCGACACGACGGCGCTCAAATATGAAGGCGCCACCACGCCGAAGGATATCGGCATGGGCAAGGCGATGAGCGGCTATCTGGTCAACTTCGTCAAGACGGGTAACCCGAATGGCAAAGGCCTGCCCGCCTGGCCGCGTTACGCAAAAGCAAGCGACCAGCTCATGGATTTTGCGGAGAATGGCAAGGCACAGCCGGAAAAGGACCCGCTGGGGGCGACGATCGACGCCGCCCCGGCCTCACCGCCGTCGCGCTGAGGTTGCTTTAAGGAAGGCGGAGAAAGCCGACTTAAGACAACGTTGCCAATGCTATATAACAACGCTGTCAAAAATATAAAACCGCCCATGAGGCAGGGATCTGAAAAGGAAGCGCGCATGGCCTCGATCCGGCCGGCGCCGGTTTGAGGAGGGGGATCAAATGCGGACATTGCAGACTCTATTGCGTGCCGGCGCCAGCCCTGCGGCCATGGCCTTGCTGGCATGTATGGCAGCGTTGCCGGGAACGGCTCTCGCGCAGGACGAGGCTCGGGACGAAGTAGCGCCGCCGTCAAAAAATGCTGCGCAGCAAGATGAATTGGACACGCAGGACATTGTCGTGACCGGCACGAATATTTCGGGCGTCAAGGCTGTCGGCAGCCAGGCGATCTCGATCGGCCGCACGGAATTGATGAGCATGGGCAAGTCCAGCCTCACCGAAGTGCTCCAGACCTTGCCGCAGGTGCAAAACGCGGCAGGCACGTTCAGTTCCGCCGCCAATGGCGGCAGCGGCAATGCCCAGGGCGGCGCTGGCGGCAACACCACGCGCGGCAATGCCATCAACTTCCGCGGCGTGGGGCAGGGCGCGACCCTGACCCTGGTCGATGGCCACCGCATCACGCCGAACGGCACCGCGACCGCGTTCACCGAGGCGAACCAGGTGCCGATGGCGGCCGTCGAGCGCATCGAGGTCATCGCCGACGGCGCATCGGCCATTTACGGATCGGACGCGATCGCCGGCGTCATCAATTATGTGCTGCGCAAGGACTTCACCGGCCTCGAGACGAGCGGCCGCTATACGTTCGGCGCCCATGGCAATGACGAATACGCCCTGAGTGCGACCGCCGGGCTGAACTGGAACCCGGATTTCGGCCGGGGCAGCATCATCGCCACTTTCGAATATGGCCATCGCTCGCCTTATGTGCGCGGCCGCAATCCCCGTCTGCGCGAGGACCAGCGGCCCTATGGCGGCAACGACAATCGGGTGAACGGCAATGCGGCGACCGTGCCGCTCAATGGCAATATCGTCATCCCGACCGCGGATGGCCTCACCAATGCCAACTTCCCGCAGGGCGGCGCCTATACTTATTATGCATTGCCCTACCGGACCGGCGGCGATGTGTTGCTGACGGTGGCTGATCTGCAGGAGGTCAGTGCAAATTGCGTCGGCGCGGCCACGCCGAGTTGCGCCAGCTATCCCAATGTCACCGACCGTTCGGACTATGAGGATTATATCGGCGGACAGAAGCGCTATCAGGCCGCCGTCTTCTTCAGCCAGGAGGTCGGTACTCTCGAATTTTACGATGAGTTCTTCTGGACGCGCACCAAGCAGTTCACCCGCACCTATGCGGGCGGTGTCCAGAGCACCAATCCGCTGATCGCGATCAATCCCGACAGTCCTTATTACCTGTTCCTGCCAAATGGCGTTCGCGAGCCGTTCCCCGGCGCTGGCTTCTCGGTGCCGATGCCCTATGACGTTCAGATCAATCTGCTGGCGCGGATGCCGGCCGGCGCACCGCGCTTCGGCAACCAGAATCCGGACGAGAGCTTCAACAATACGTTCGGCGTGAAGACGGGCCTGTTCTCCGACTGGCGCGGCGAGGCCTATTACACCTTCGGCCAGGACAAGAATTGCGGTGTTTGCTACCTCGGCAACTATATCACGCTCGAAACCACGGACCTCGCCGGCAATGCGGCGGTCAGCGCGTTGCAGCAACTCGTCAACCTGCCGCTCTCGGACCCGCTGCACGTCAATCCTTATTCGGCTGATCCGTTCACCCAGGCGCAACTCGATTATATCCTCGGCACCAATTCCCAATATGCGCAGAACTGGAGCCATGACGTGGTCGCAAAGGTGGATGGGAGCCTGTTCGACCTGCCCGCCGGGCCGCTCAAGATCGCGCTGGGCGGCGAATATTATTATGGCATCCAGAAGCTTCAGAACGATGCGAACCGGCCGCCGGACCTCGGCCCGGTTACAACGCCGGATGCCCGCGCCCGCAAGACGCGCACCCAGTGGGCCGCCTTCGCCGAGACATATGTGCCGCTCGTCGGGCGCGATATGGAAGTGCCGCTCGTCCAGTCGCTGACCTTCAGCGCGGCCCTGCGCTACGATCATTATTCGGACTTCGGCTCGACCACCAACGGCAAGCTCAGCGCCACCTGGGAGTTGAACGATTCCCTGCTCATCCGGGGATCATGGGGCACCTCGTTCCGCGCGCCCGGCCTGCCTGAGCTGAACGGCGGTGTCTTCTCGGTCGGGCTGGGGTCGTTCGCCATGCCCGGTGCCGATGTGACCGGAATCCCCGTGCAGCCGAACGGCATGGCCAATGTGCTCAACTATATCGGCAACAACCCCAATCTGAAGCCCGAGAAGGGTCGCAACTGGCAGGTCGGCGCGGATTTCACGCCGACGGCGCTTCCCGGCCTGCGGCTCTCGGCCACTTATTATAATATCAGCTACAAGAACAAGCTGGGTGGCTCCGGCGTCCCCACGGCGCTCTTCGGGGATGGCGGGCCTTTCGCTTCCGCCAATCTCATGAACCTCTATGGCGCCTATGTGATCCCCATCCACAATACCGATGTGACGGGAGGCGGCTGCACGCTCGATCCGGCGCTGGAGCCTTATACCAGCTTCCTCTATTCGGCGAACCTCGGCTTCAACCCGCGTGATTATTGCAACATCGATGTCGTGGTCGACGGGCGGAGCATCAGTGCGGCCGAGACGTTCCAGGATGGTCTCGATCTTTCCGCCCATTATGCCGCCAATGCCAAGGTAGGCACCTTCACCTTCGACCTCTCCGCGAGCAAGATCTTCAGCAACACCCAGCGCACGGTCGCCGGCGCGCCGCTGGTGAGCGTGCTCGATACCATCGCCAACCCGATAAGCTGGCGCGGGCGGGGCAGCATCGGTTTCGCCAGCGGGCCGTTCTCGGCGACGCTGATGGGCAATTATGTCGGCTCCTATACCAATGACAAGCCGATCACGATCCTCGGCGTCGTCCAGCCCGTCTCCCGGGTCGGGTCATGGACGACCTTCGACCTGAATCTTTCGGTCGGTTTCCCGCGCGGCGATGATCGCTATTCGGTGATGAACGGCATGCGCCTCGGCGTCACGGTCACCAACCTGTTCGACAAGGAGCCGCCGCTCGTCCAGTCGAGCATGTCGGGCAGCAGTTCGATCGACCTGTTCACGCACAATGCGCTGGGGCGGTTCTTCCAGGTGCAGTTGACCAAGGCGTTCTGACGGGTCAGGCGCAGGCGAACGTCTGTAACGGGAGGAGCCGGTTTCGGAGAAGGCCGAAATCGGCTCCTCCTCTTGTGCGTCAGGCCCGATGCGGGCCGGCGGAAACGGAGCCGCGGATGACAAGCTCGAAATCGAGTGAGACGGTCCGTGCCGGCCCGCCCTCGATGAGCATCCGGGTCGCGGTGCCTGCCATTTCCGCCGTCGGCTGGCGGACGGTCGTCAGCAGCGGGTGCAACGAGCGGGCGATGGGCGAATCGTCGAAGCCGGCGACCGAAAGCGCGCCCGGCAGGTCGATCCCGGCCTGATAGGCGGCGATCATGACCCCGGTCGCCATATCGTCATTGGACGCGAAGATCGCCGTGGGGCGGTTCCGCAGGGCCAGCAGCGTCTGTCCGGCCGACACGCCGGAAACGGTCGTGAAGGCGCCTTCCTGTATGAAGTCGGCCCTCATCGCGCCGCCGCATTCGCTCATGGCATGCAGAAAGCCGTCGCGCCGGCGGGCGGCGGCCGCATGCCCGGCGGGCGGCGCGATGAAGGCGATGTCGCGGTGGCCCTGCTCCCAGAGGTGGAAGGTCATCTGCGCGGCCGCGCGCCGGTCGTCTATGCCGACGCTGGGCGCCCGGCCCGGATAGAGATAGGGCGCAATCCGCACATAAGGGATGTCCAGCGCTTCCAGCTCCGTCATGATCCGGTCGTCATCGCTGAGCGGAGGGGAGAGCAGCACGCCATCCAGTCTCAGCGTGCCGACAGCATCGCGAATGACGGTGCGCACGTCCGGCCCGGCGGAGTCGATCTGCTCGATGACGAGATGATAGCCTGCGCGCTTGCAGGCTGCCATGGCGCCCATCTGCAATTCACTCACATAGTTGGAGCTTGGATTGTCGTAGATGAGGCCGATCAGATAGGAGCGGGCGCCGGCCAGCGCGCGCGCCGAGATGTTGGGCCGATAGTTGAGATCCGCCGCGGCGCGCTCGACCGCCTCGCGAATGGCGGCGCTGACGGCCGGTTCCTTATTGAGAACGCGCGACACGCTTTTGATTGATACGCCGGCGCGCTCCGCGACATGCCTGATGGTGATGCGCCGCTCGTTCCGGCCTGGCCTTTCCGGCCCGCTTTCATCCGTCACGCCGCTGCCTGCGCCTGTTTCACGGTCTCTCCTTCGTCTCCAACGCGGAGCCGGATGCCGGTGTCATTCCGCTCAGCCGCCATGCACCACCATGGAGGCGATCCGCCATCGAGGCAATGCGTGCGCGCCGGGGGCGCCATCTTCGCGGCATCGTTCCGCTGACGGCGAGCCAGGAGGAAGCGGGCGGAGCATCGCACGGGAGGACGCAGTGGGAGACGGGGTGGCATAATCAGCGCGATAGCGGATTGACAGCGTTGTCTCAATAGGATTGGATGGGGTTGAGAGAGGTGTCGGCGACTGGATCGGTGACGTCTCATAAGCACATGGCCGATTGGGCCGGGCAAGGGGAGAGGGGGCAATATGAGGATGGCGACGAGGGATAGGAGCATGCTGGCGGCGGTCTGCGCTCTTGCGATGCCGGCGAGCCTTGCCGCGCAACCCGTGCCCGCAACCGCATCCGGCGCAGGCACGGCGTCATGCGTGCCGCAAGGGATGTTTGCGCCGCCGCCGGCCTACAAGCCGGTGGAGCAGCTGCCCGATGGGCGTGTCACCTTCCGCGTCTGCGCTCCCGAAGCGCGCGAGGTGAAGGTCACGAGCACGGACATTGCCGATATCATCCCCATGGGCTTTCCGCCCGGCAGCCCCGTTGGCCTCGCCATGACGAAGGACGCGACCGGCCTGTGGAGCGTGACGACCGGCAAGCCGGTCCCGGCGGACACCTACCGCTTCAACTTCCAGGTCGATGGCGCGCGCGTGCCCAATCCGATGGGCACCAGCTGGTCCGAGGAGCGCATGGGCATCAACTCGACCTTCGAGGCGATGGGGCCGGAGGGCGCCTTCCAGAGCTACGACCAGACGGTGCCGCACGGCATCGTCTCTGAGATCGAATATTGGTCGACCTCGCTCGGCATCAAGCGCCGCGCCCATGTCTATACCCCGCCCGGCTACATGAACGGAGCCGCAACATATCCGGTGCTGTATCTGGTGCATGGCGCGGGTGACAGTGACGATAGCTGGACTAGTGTCGGCCGCGCCCACTATATTCTCGACAATCTGATCGCGGCGGGGAAGGCGAAGCCGATGATTGTCGTCATGCCGTTCGGCCACACGCCGGACCGGCCGGGCGCGGACATGTTGAACAATAACGACTTCGGCAATGATCTGCTCAAGGATTTGATACCCTATGTCGAGGGCCGGTTCCGCACGATCAACACGCCGGATGCGCGGGCCATGGCCGGCTTGTCGATGGGGGGCGCGCATACCATTCGCAACGGTCTCACCCATCCCGAGCTGTTCCATTCCATCGGTATCTTCTCGATGGGGCTGGGCATGGGCGGCGATACCAAACAGGTCGCGGATTATGAGGCGGCCAATGATGCCGCGCTGAAGCGGGGCGCGAAGGAATTCCGGCTCGTCTATTATGCGATGGGCAAGGATGATTTCCTTCATGGCACTGTCGCGCCCACCCGCGCCATGCTCGACAAATACGGCATTCGCTACACCTACAATGAGAGTCCGGGCGGCCACACCTGGATCAACTGGCGGCGCTATCTCAATGATTTTGCGCCGAGGCTGTTCAAATAGAGACGGCGGCAGGCGGCGCTTCGTGCGCCGGCTGCATTGTCGGTCGCCCATAAGCGCGGCCGCCGGAGCCTTGCATGATCGGGTCATGGGCCGGTGCAGCGCCCGCGATTCAGTTAATGGGGGAGGGGATTTATGAAGGGATGGACATTCGCCGCGCTGTTGATGGTGGGCACGGCGATCGCAACCTTGCCGGTTCCGAACGCGGTCGCGCAGGAAGCAGCGCGCTCCGCTGCGCAGGCGCAACCCTGGATGGATGCGCGCCTCCCGCCGGATCGCCGCGCGGCATTGCTGCTGGCGGCCATGACCTTCGATGAGAAGGTCGCGCTGCTGCATGGGCCGATGGCCATGCCCTTCGGCCCCTTCACCTTGCCGGAAGGGGCGGTCGGCTCGGCCGGCTATATTCCGGGCAATGCGCGCCTTGGCATCCCGGCGCTCAATGAGAGTGACGCCAGCCTCGGCGTCACCAACCCCATGCTGGTGCGTGGCGCGCAGGACATGGCGACGCCATTGCCCGCCAGCCTGTTGCTTGCGGCGACGTTCAACCCCGAGATTGCGTTCCGGGGCGGCGCGATGGTGGGGGATGAGGCGCGCGCCAAGGGGATCAACGTGCAGCTTGCCGGTGGCGCCAATCTGCTGCGCGACCCGCGCGGCGGCCGCAACTTCGAATATGCCGGGGAGGACCCGCTGCTTGCCGGGATCGTCGCGGGCGAGGCGATCCGCGGGATTCAGTCGGCCGGCGTGGTGTCCACCGTCAAGCATTTCTCGCTCAACGATCAGGAACATAAACGACTGACGGCGGATGCCGTGATTGGCGAGGCAGCGCACCGGGAGAGCGATCTGCTCGCCTTCCAGATCGCGATCGAGCGCGGCGATCCCGGCTCGGTGATGTGCGCCTATAATATGGTCAACGGCGTTTATGCCTGCGAGAATGACCAGCTTCTCAATCGCACGCTCAAACAGGATTGGGGCTATAAGGGCTGGGTGATGTCCGATTGGGGCGCGGTCCATTCGCTCGACGCCTTTGTGCACGGGCTGGACCAGCAATCGGGCGAGCAACTTGACCCGCAGGTGTTTTTCGACAAGCCGCTCAAGCAGGGCGTGGCCGATGGAGCCATATCGCAGGCGCGCGTGACGGATGCCGCCGGGCGGGTGCTGCGCGCGATGTTCGCAAATGGCCTGTTCGACAAGCCGGCCGCCAAGCATGAGATCGACTTCGCGGCGCATGCCGCCGTTGCGCAGGCGCAGGCCGAAGAAGGCATTGTGCTGCTCAAGAATGACGGCATCCTGCCGCTCGCCAGGGACGCGAAACGGATCGCGGTGATCGGCGCCCATGCCGAGGCGGGGGTACCCTCCGGCATGGGGTCGTCGCAGGTGACGGCGCCTTATCGCGAATCGCCGCTCCTGCCGGTGCGTGCGGTGCCGATCGGCGGGGAAGGGCAGATGGCGATGTGGGCCAATGTGATCTTCCACCCATCGCCGCCGCTCGCCGCGATCCGGGCGCGTGTCGATCCCGCAATCGCCCCGGCCGCCGGCCTCTATCCCTCCGGCAGCCCCGGCACGTCGGCGGACGCGCCGCCGGCCGCCAGCCCTTTGGCGCCGCCGACGCCGTCGCGCGTGACCTTCAATCCCGGCAACTATCCGGCCGCCGCGGCGCAGGAAGCGGCGGCGGCGGACCTTGCCATCGTGTTCGTCTATCAGCCCTCGGGCGAAGGGGACGATCTGCCCGATATGAGTCTGCCATTCGGGCAGGATGCGCTGATAGAGGCGGTGGCCGCCGCCAACCCCAACACCATCGTCGTGCTCCAGACGGGCAATCCGGTGCGGATGCCCTGGGCCGGCAAGGTGAAAGCCATCGTGCAGGGCTGGTATTCCGGCGCGCGTGGGGGCGAGGCAATCGCCCGCGTGCTGTTTGGCGAGGTGAACCCGTCCGGCCGCCTGCCGGTGACGTGGCCGGTGGATGAAAGCCAGCTTCCCCGGCCGGTCATTCCCGGCTGGGGGCAACCGGCCGATACGGTCGCCCGCATCGACTATATGATCGAGGGGTCGGACGTGGGCTATCGCTGGTTCGCGCGTGAGAACAAGGTGCCGCGCTACTGGTTCGGCCACGGCCTGAGCTATACGAACTTCGCCCATGCCAATCTCAGCGTTGCGGGCGGCAAGACGGTGACGGCCAGCGTCGACGTCACCAACACGGGCAAGCTGGCCGGCAAGGATGTTGTGCAGCTTTACCTCACCGCCAGGCCGGGCGGTCCGGCCCGGCGTTTGCTGGCCTTCCAGAAGGTCGATCTGGCGCCCGGCGAAACCCGGCGCATAACGCTGACGGCCGATGCGCGGCTGCTCGCCGATTTCGACGAGAGAGCGCATGGCTGGCGCATTGATGGCGGCAATTATGAGGTAGGTATCGGCGCCGATGCAGGCGATATCGCGTTACGCAAGGCCGTGCGCTTGCCAGCGGGCACGCGCAAACCATGAAGGGGGAAGGGGTGCAAACATGACCAGCGCCGACATGGCTCGACCCAGATTGCGGGCGATAGCCCTGGCGGCTTGCCTCGCCTTCGCTGTATCCGCTTGCAAGGCGGACTTGTCGTCGGATCGGGCGCAGCCCGATCTGGGGCTGCGCTCGAAGGCCGCCATCACGGTGGATGGCCATCGCTTCCGCGATCTCGATGGCGACGGCAAGCTGGCCCCTTATGAAGATTGGCGGCTCACGCCGGAGCAGCGCACCAAAGACCTTGTCGGGCGGATGAGCGTGGCGGAGAAGGTCGGCACGCTGATGCACGCGACGCTCCCCGGCAAGGGAGGAGCGCTGGGGCGCGGGCAGGGCTATGATCTCGGCGCGCTCGGCGATCTGGTGCGGGCCAGGCACGTCACCAGCTTCATCACGCGCCTGGCTCTGGCGCCCGCCGACCTCGCGCGGGAAAACAATGCCGCGCAGGCCGTGGCCGAAAACGCCCGGCTGGGTATTCCGCTGACGATCAGCACCGATCCGCGCAACCATTTCCAATATGTCCTCGGAGCCGGTGAGAATGCCAATGGCGTGACGCAGTGGCCCGAGCTGCTTGGTTTCGCTGCCCTGCGCGATCCCACCGTGGTGAAGGATTTCGCCGCGATCGCGCGCAAGGAGTATCGCGCGGTGGGCATCCATATGGCGCTCTCGCCGCAGCTCGATCTCTTTACCGAACCGCGCTGGCCGCGCGGCGCCGGCACGTTCGGCAGCGATCCCGCACTCGCCAGCGCGCTGGGCAAGGCCTATGTCGCCGGCTTGCAGGGCGGCGAGAACGGCCTCGCTCCGGATGGCGTGATGGCCGTGGTCAAGCACTGGGTCGGCTATGGCGCACAGCCCGAGGGGTTTGACGGGCATAACTATTATGGTCGTTTCGCACGTCCGGGCGCCAATCTCGGCCTCCATGTCCAGGCTTTTCGCGGGGCGCTGGAGGTCAAGGCGGCGGGGGTGATGCCGGCTTATCCGATCCTGGTCGACACCGCCCTGGACGGGCAGCCACTTGAGCAGGTCGGCCCCGGCTTCAGCAAGCAACTGCTGCAAGGGCTGTTGCGCGAGCGTGAGGGGTTCAAGGGCATTATCCTCTCCGATTGGGCGATCACCCGCGATTGCGATGCCCGCTGCGTGGCGCCGACTGCGGCGGCTCCCCAGCAGCCGGCGGACATCGCGACCTCATGGGGCGTCCAGGCTATCCCGGTCGGCGCGCGCTATGTGAAGGGGATCGAGGCCGGTATCGACCAGTTCGGCGGCACCGACGATGTCCAGCCGCTCATCGAGGCGGTGAACAAGGGCGACGTGTCCCAGGCCCGCATCGACCAGAGCGTCGCGCGCATCCTGCAACCCAAGTTCGAGATGGGCCTGTTCGAGAACCCCTATGCCGACCCGGAGGCAGCGGCGAAAACTGTCGGCACGCCAGCCGATCTGGCGCGGGCGGAGCAAACGCAGCGCGAGGCCCAGGTGCTTCTGCAAAATCGCGGCGAGGTGCTTCCGCTGGCCGGATCAAGCAGGAAGGTCTGGCTCTTCGGCGTGGACGCGCAGGCGGCGCGGGCGGCCGGCCTGACGGTTGTCGATACGCCCGGTGAAGCGGATTTTGCGATCGTCCGCACCGAAACTCCCTCCGAAACGCTGCACCCCTATCACTTTTTCGGCAGCCGGCAGAAGGAGGGGCGGCTCGATTTCCGCGATGGCGATCCGGCTTTTGAAGCCTTGAAGGCAGCAAGCGCGCATGTGCCGACGATCCTGGCGATCTTTCTGGATCGGCCCGCCATCCTCACCAATGTGCAGGACAAGGCGGCGGTGATCCTCGCCAATTTCGGCGCCAGCGATGCCGCCGTGCTGGATGTCATTCTCGGCAAGGCCAAGGCGAAGGGGCGCCTTCCCGTCGAGCTGCCGCGTTCCATGGCGGCGGTCGTGGCGCAGGATCCGGCCGTGCCGGACGATTCCGTCAATCCGCTCTATCCACGCGGGGCCGGACTCTGACATGATGATAGCAGGACGACAGGGGGCTTCGAGACGATGGCACTGACACCGGATATTGCGGCAGACCCTTCCCCCGGCGGACATACGGGGGAGGAAAGCCATATCGACGCGCCCGGATTGCAGGGCTTCGTCCTTGCGCTGTTTTTCATCTTCGGCGGGATCACGTCGCTCAACGATGTCATCATCCCCAAGCTGAAGGAGCTGTTCACGCTCAATTACACCCAGGCGATGCTGGTGCAGTTCTGCTTCTTCACGGCATATCTGGTGATCGGCATCCCCGGCGCGAGGCTAGTCAAGAAGATCGGCTATATGCGCGGCGCGGTCGCGGGATTGCTGACCATGATGGTAGGCTGTCTACTATTCATACCCGCTTCGCAGAACGCGCTCTATGGGCTGTTCCTGCTCGCCCTGTTCGTGCTGGCGAGCGGCGTGGTGATCGTGCAGGTGGTGGCCAATCCGCTGATCTCGCTTCTCGGCCCGCCGCGCACGGCGCATAGTCGGCTCACGTTCGCGCAGGCTTTCAACTCGCTGGGCACTACCCTGTTCCCCTATTTCGGCTCGATGATCATTCTCGGCAGCCTGGCCACGGTGACGGCGGCGGAGCTGTCCGGCCCGGCGCTGGATGCGTATCGCCGGCAGGAAACCGGCGCGATCGTCAACGCCTATACCGGCCTTGCCATCGCGCTCGCGCTGGTCGCCGCCGTCGTCTGGCTGTTCCGCCACCGGCTGAAGGGGGAGAGCCACGAGGCCAGCAGCGGCCTGGGCGGACTGGACCTCCTGAAGCGCCCGCGCTTCGGCTACGGCGCCTTGTGCATCTTCCTCTATGTCGGCGCGGAAGTGTCGATCGGCTCGCTGATCGTCAGCTATCTCATGCAGCCCGGCGTGATGGGTCTGGAGGAGCAGGCCGCCGGCCGGCTGATCTCATGGTATTGGGGCGGAGCGATGGTGGGACGTTTCATCGGCTCGGCCGTCCTGCGCATCGTCAGCCCCGGCAAAGTGCTGGCGTGCGTCGCGGTTGGGGCGATCGCGCTGATCCTGCTCTCCGCGAATATGACGGGGTCGGTTTCGGGCTATGCCCTGCTGGCGATCGGGCTGATGAACTCGATCATGTTCCCCACCATCTTCACGCTCGCGTGCGAGAAGCTGGGCGCGCGGGCGGCGGATGGATCGGGGATCATCAACGTTGCAATCTTCGGGGGAGCCGTGGTGCCGCTGGCCACCGGCATGGTTGCCGATGTGAGCGGCAGTCTGGCCGTGGCGCTGGCTCTGCCCGCCTGCTGCTATGCTATCATCGCGGGCTTCGGCATATTCGCACGGAGGCCCGCCTAGAGTGATGTCGAGGCAGGCGGACTCGCCTGCCGGCTCGGACATCACGGTCAACAAATGAAAAGCTGGACTCGATCCGGTTCAATCCGAAGCGGATCGAGTCTGGCGTCTGGGTTGTTGCGCTCCCGCGAAGGCGGGAGACAGGGCGTGAGGCGGTTCGCTCCTGCCGCCGCACGAACGCTGAGTCGATCGTATACGGACATGAAGCATTCATCGCGATGCGGGATGAAAGGCAGGCTACTCGCGTTGGACGCGAAGTTTTATCCACGGCCAGAATGAAATTTGGGCCGCATGCGCGATTGTTCCGTTGGTGTGGGGCGATAGCAAAGCAGCCGACATTGAGAAGCAGGAAACGGGCGCCCTTGCATAGCGGCGGGTAAGATGGCGTCAGCCCTGCTCGTCGTGCTGCAAAGTTTCGAAATCCTGCTCGAAGATCGTCGCGCGGCGTTCCGATCCTGGGCTCGTCTGCGAGCGCCGCGAGATAGTCGATGACCCCCATCGGTGAAGCGAAGGGCAATGTCGAGCGAGGCTGCTTCGGCGATATAGTCATGGATCGCGTCAAGCTGGTCGTGCGCCTCTGGCCTGACGATAATGCGATAGACCATGATTAACCGTGCTTGGCGGTTCGTCCATGGCGGGCGGCAAGCCCGTCTTTACGTTTTCAAGCGACAGTCCGCGCTGCGGATCGGCCTTATAGGCGTCGAAGGCTGGCAGCGCCTCGTTGCGGAGCCAGTTCTCCATGGCGCGATCGCGCGTCTGGAGCGCGCGCGGGCCATCCTGGACGACCTCGCTCTCATTGGCCTATTCGCCCGATGCGACCTTGGCGCGCATCTGGGCCGCCATCTCTTTAGGCAACGTCACGCTGAATTGCTGAGTTGATCGCATTGCTGTTCCTTTCTTGGTAGAATTTAATCCTATTGGGAACGATTTTTAGTCTGGTCGGAACACGCAATCCCGAATGGATTGCCACGTCCGCCTAACAAGCCGGCAGCGGTCGTTTCTGAAAGTTGATAGGCTTAGGCGACGGTAATGGTGGCGTAATATTCTGGAATGGCTGGAGCGATGTGTATTGTTAAAAGAGGAAATGCCATCGCCCAGAAGCTCTCGTGCACAACCCTTCTCTGCAAAAAGGGCCGGCAAGAAGCCTGGCGGTGGCACGGCGGTCGGTGATGGTATCAAGTTCCAAGCCGCCGTGATGGCGATAGTAGGCACGCATTTGCTTCGTGGCTCCAAACTGGATTGGCTGCCGATAGCTGACACACCGCTTGCGGTATGGGCGGAGAGCGAGGGACCGGACGATGACCTCCGGCTCGAATTCGATCGAGCGCTCACAGTGGAAATCCAGACTAAGAAGGGTCTCGAGCGAGGGCGTGCCTTATGGAATGCGCTTGAGGCGCCGATGAAGGCGGTGATCGCCGGTGACCTGGATTATGGTCTGTTGGCGGTTGCGCCGGATTCGAGTGGATCCGTTCGAGAATATCTATCGAGAGATATTGAGCGGCTCGGCCAAGGGCGCGAAGACTACCTCACTGAAATCGGGAAGGATTTACACCAGCGAGTCAAGGCGCTCAGCGGCGATTGGGTGCAAGCCTGTCAGCGGATTCGCATACGCGTTGTGCATGCAATCCCGGCGGATGATGCGGATATCAGGGCGGCCAAGGAGAGATTGCGGTCGATATGCGTCGATGAAGGGCAGGTCGATGCGGCTTGGAGCACGCTGCATAACGACGCTCTGGCAATGATCGAAACACGTGGACGATGGACGGCGGACCATCTTGTCACGTTGTTCCGCAAGAATGGGATCGAGCTTCGAGATATCGCGCATTCCGCCCCTTCGATAGCGCCCCACCGCGCTCAAGCACAGCTATGCCGCCACGTTATCGCCTCCAACCGCAGCTTCTCGATCTTTGGCGTAACGCAGCCGCTTTCGATGGATACCGGATGGATCGATTTGCCCATCTTCGTTCCGATGGCCGATGAAAGTCCCGAGCCTGCGACGGTTGACGAAATATTGGAGCTGTACAGGAACGGCAGACATGTGGAGGTCCATCCCGCAATTGCAGGCCTGGTGAATATATCGATCGGGCGGTTCTATCGGCACTGCGTGGTGATCGGCGGTCCGGGTCTCGGCAAGAGCATGCTCACCCGAAAACTTGCGCTAGCCTATGCCCGAGACAGCTTTCCCGTTATCAAGGTGGATTTGAAGGCACTGGCGCTAGCCATGCGGCAAGGTGGGACGTTTCTAGGGAATCTCCTGACGCTCGGACTCGAAGATGCCGGCGTCTCCCCGGATGCGATCAAGCCAGCCTTCCTGGCATCGGGCGTGCTGTTGTGCGACGGACTCGACGAAGCCGGCAGTACCCAAGATTTGATCGCACAGCACCTCGCCACGCTCGCTGAAAGTCACCCTGGCTGCCGCGTGGTCGTTACCACGCGGCCGATCGGTTATGAGACCTCGTATCTCGCCAATTGGAGACATTACGAGATATGTGCGCTCGACTCCTATTCCGCCGATACACGCATCGAGCGCCTTTTGACCGGCATCCATCCGAATGAGCCTGACAAACGGCGCGCCACCCAAGCCTATGTCCAGCAACAGCTGGAGCGCAATCACGACAGCGACTTGACGACCCATAATCCACTGCTTCTTGGCCTCTGCGTCTTGCTCGGCATGCATCGGGAAGAGTTTGGAAGCAGCAGGAATGAACTTTATGCGCGCGTATTCGGCCGGATCGAGCGGACGCCCAGCGCCCGTATCGATGTCCGCCCCCTTGCCAGCCTGGCGACCCGCTGTGTGGATGTGCTGGGCTGGGTGCTGACCACCGACCCGGACGCGACGCTCAGCCAGGTCCGCGCACAATGCGCCGAAGTTCTGGCCGAAGAGCTGGGCACCTCGCAGCTCAAGGCAGAAATGGAGTTCGAGCAGTGCCTTGCCTTCTGGCAACAGACCGGAATGATCGAACGGGTGCATCACGCCGGCGAGGACATGCTCCTGTTCGTCCATAAGACGCTCGGCGAATTTGCCGGTGCACGCTATCTGGCGGATATCCGTCCGGCCGCGGTGCGCGACGCATTGATCCTGGCGCAAGCGCAACACACCACATCCATGGAACTGCTCAGGTTCGCGGGCGGCCTTGGTCTCGCCGACTCCGTTGTCCGTGCGCTGCTCCGATCAACCGATGGGGGCGCAGCACCTGCCACGAAGATTCTGCATTGCCTGGCGATTCTTGCCGATGGAACCGGCGAATTGCCGGCTGCGCTTATCGCGGATATATTGAATGCGATATTTGTGCTGGCTCGATCCACGCCGGAGGCGGCTGGCTTCATCTGCCCGACATTGCTGCGCGCTACAAAACACTATCCCGACGCGATCGCCGAACGAGCCCGCGCCTTGCGGGACGATCCACAAAACTGGACGCGGCTCATCGCCTGGGCTTGCCTGGCGACGGCAGGGTCACGGCACTATGATCTCGATGCCCTTGTCGCTACTTTCCTGAACCTGCCAGACCTTGGCATGCACCCGGAGGATTTCGGTCCACCACCTGGCTCGACGGATCGGGATGACATCCAGGATCTCGCGATTGCCTTCGCCACCGCCGCATTCGGTGAAATTCTTTCGGCGGTTCCCACCGAAAGAAGCAATGCGATCCTCGCGACTCTCATCCCCAAAATCAGCGCCGGCCCGACACCTCCGCCGGTTGAGTTTACACGGCAGGCGATGGCCCTGCTGCGGGCGGTTGGACGCAATGACGATGGCGAGCGCCTGTTCGAGCGATGGCTGATCGGAACTCCCGGAGAGAAGGAGCGCCAGGCTAACCAGAACGAGCAGGTTCTGAAGATCGTCATCGATCTGCTTGTCGACGGCATGGAAAAAGAGCCGAATCTACGTGACGAACACGAGCCTTCTGGCCCATTCATCCATTTGGGCGCGTTTCTGGAAGCGACCGACTATCTCTTCGCGATGAACAACGAAGCGGAGAATTGGCAGCAGCCTTATGATCGGGAAGCGGCACGCGCGACCATTCAGGCGCTGGTCTCGCTCAGCGGCGTAGATTTGGCCGCGTTGCGCATGGATGCGCTGAGATTCCGCGCCGAGATCACCCACCAGCCCGACGCCACTCTGGCGCGCGGGCGAACGCTTGGTGGACGCATCGATATTTCCCCGATCGATTATACCGCCGCCCAGAAGCTCGATCTGCCACCGTCTCTCATCGAAAAGGCAAAGCGGCACCCATCGACTTGGATTGCTGCGGTTGCGGCGAGAATTTACGACAATATCAAGGCTTGAAGATCAGAGCTTCGCCGGATTGTGGCGGAATTGGATCATCTTTGGCGGCAGCGACTAACGGAGCAGCCGTCCAAGCGGATTTACCGCGATCCCGAAAGCGGACATTCGTCCAAGCATGCCCTGTGACGAAAGCATACACTATTTTTTGATCGTGTGATCGCTAGGACATGATGGAAAACACGCCGAGCGGATGATCTTCAGCAATGTCATTGAGCACGCTTCAACTGGCGTAGATGCTTCCACGTCGGCGATGTCCGTCGCCCTCATAGGGCTTCTCGGAATGCTAATCGGCATTTGCATTCGCGACACTATCATGCTTGCGCTATTCGCGTATACCAAGCGGCGTGACGAGCTGGCTGATCGTAAAGCTCAGAAATCCCAGGTTCGGCATGATCCGTCCGTGCTATGCCGACCCATTGCTCGACACGGTAACACCGCTTTTCTATCGTCTTGACGAGATTGTCACGAAGAAGAGCGGCACGTCCGCCACACCGGGCGTTCAGTCCGGCTGTTCCACAGCCCGCCGCAACCAAGCTTCCATTCCTAGACCATCTGCACGGGCAGGGGATGTTTTAGTCAAACAACGGCCGCAATGCGCGGCAGTGAATTCCAACCTTTCGCTAAAAAGGTCGGATTTCCTGCACTTTAAAATCCATCCGTAGCAGATTGAGGCTGATTTCGCGACCAAGTATAAACCAAGTCACCAGATTTGACTCATAGGCCAATAAATCATCGATTTTATGGTGACCCCTGCGGGAATCGAACCCGCGTTTCAGCCGTGAGAGGGCCGCGTCCTGACCGCTAGACGAAGGGGCCACAAGCGCTGGCGGATACTTGCGCCGTCGCGTTGTTCGGCGGCCTTTAGGGGGCTGACGGGATGGGGTCAAGGGGGCGATCGCATGCGGGTGCGATTGCGTCACGCGGCAGCAATATCCTCGATGTGAAGTTCGGCGGCGGGCTGGGCGCCCCAATCGTCGATTTTCGCCCGGCCGGCGAGCCAGAAACGGCGGGCGCGATCCGCCGCGAGCAGGGTCTGGCCGAGGTCGGTCTGTGCCTGGCGGAAGGCCATGGCCTTGAGCGAGCGACCATCCTCGCCGCTGACGATGGCGCGGACATGATCCGTCCCCACGATATCGGCCCGCACGACCCGCACCGGGCCGAGCGCGACGCGGGGGGCGGGCCAGCCATTGCCGAACGGGCCGGCCGCCTCCATTCGCCCGATCAGATCGGGCGTGAGGCCGGCGGGCGCGACCATCAGGTCGAGCAGCAGGGCGCGGGTGGTGCTGGCACGACGGATGTCGTCACGCAGCCGCTCATCGAGAAAGTCGCCAAAGGCCGAAAGCTTATCCTGTGCGATGGTGAGGCCAGCCGCCATCGCGTGACCGCCACCGGCGACGAGCAGCCCGTGATCCTTGGCGGCGAGCACGGCCGCGCCGAGATCGACCCCGGTAATCGAGCGGCCTGACCCCTTGCCGACGCCGTCTTCATCTAGCGCGATGACGATGGCGGGGGCGCCGGTCTTTTCCTTGAGACGGCCGGCGACGATACCGATGACGCCGGGGTGCCAGCCGGTTTGCGCCACAACCGCGATGGCGCGGCCCGATTGTTCGACGAGCAGACGCTCGGCTTCTTCCTGCACCATGGCCTCGATGGCGCGGCGTTCGGCGTTGAGCTGGTCCAGCTCGCCCGCAAGCTGGGCAGCCTCATCGCGATCCTGCGTGGTGAGGAGGCGCACGCCAAGATCGGAACGGCCGACGCGCCCGCCGGCATTGATGCGCGGGCCAAGCGCGAAGCCGAGATCGGAGCATTGCGGAGCGCGCTCCAGCCGGCTCGCGGCGAGCAGCGCGTTGAGGCCGATATTGCCGCGCCGTGCCATCGCCTTGAGGCCCTGCGCCACGAAGGCGCGGTTGAGGCCCCGGATTGCCGCGACGTCCGCCACCGTGCCGAGCGCTACCAGATCGAGCAGGTCCATGAGCCGCGGCTCGGTGCGGGTCGTGAACCAGCCGCGCGCGCGAAGCACCCGCAGCAACGCCGCGCCGAGCAGGAAGGCGACGCCGACCGCCGCGAGATGGCCGTGCGCGGCGCCATCGTCGCTTTCGTCCAGCCGGTTGGGATTGACCAGCGCGAGAGCGGGGGGGAGGGCGGCGGCGCATTTGTGATGATCGACCACGATCACGTCCAAGCCGATCGCGCGAGCGGCTTCCAGCGCGGTAAAGGCTTGCGCGCCGCAATCGACGGTCACGACGAGCGTGGCGCCTTGTCCCGCGAGCGCCACCAGCGCTTCGCCGGAAGGGCCGTATCCCTCCATCAGCCGATCGGGAATATAAGCGCCGGCCTCCAGCCCCAGATCGCGAAGAAGGCGGATGAGCAGGGCGGCGCTGGTCGCGCCATCCACGTCATAATCGCCGAAGATCGTGACGGATTCGCGGGCGATGACGGCATCGGCAAGCCGCTCGGCCGCCCGGTCCATATCGCGGAATTGCGATGGATCGGGCATGAAGGCGCGGATGGTCGGCGTGCGCTCGCGCTCCAGCGCCTCGTACTGGCAGCCGCGCGCGCGCAGCAGATCATCGACCAGATCCCCCGCCGCGCCCGCAGGCTCGGCGCCGCGCCAGCGCCAGGGGCGGCCGGTGAGCGATTGTTCAACATCGAGCGCGAAGGTCATGGCTTGCCTCCTAGACCATGGCCTGACGGGAAGGACAGGCTTTTTGCGGTGAGGTCGCGGAAGGGCACGGGGGGAAGGCGTGCAGCCTCTTGCAATCGTTGCGTAAATGGATAGCTCCTGCACATGGCTGCCATCCTCTCCCTGCGTGCCCTCTCCAAGCAATATGCCAGCGGCCACAAGGCGCTCGGCAGCATCGACCTCGACGTGGAAGAGGGCGAGATTTTCGCGCTGCTCGGGCCGAATGGCGCGGGCAAGACGACGCTGATCTCCATCGTCTGCGGCATCGTGAACGCGAGCGGCGGCAGCGTGCGCGTGGCGGGGCACGATATCGTCAGTGGCTATCGCGCCGCGCGGGCGATGACCGGCCTCGTGCCGCAGGAGTTGCATACCGACTCGTTCGAGCGAGTGATCGACACGGTGCGGTTCAGCCGGGGCCTGTTCGGCAAGGCGCGTGACGATGCCCTGATCGAGAAGATCCTGCGCGACCTCAGCCTGTGGGACAAGCGGACGGCGCGCATTCAGGAACTCTCCGGCGGCATGAAGCGCCGCGTGATGATCGCCAAGGCGCTCAGCCACGAGCCGCGCCTGCTGTTCCTGGACGAGCCGACCGCCGGCGTGGACGTGGAACTGCGCCGCGACATGTGGGAGGTGGTGCGGGGCCTGCGCGCGAGCGGCGTCACCATCATCCTCACCACCCACTATATCGAAGAAGCCGAGGAGATGGCCGACCGGGTGGGCGTGATCCGGCAAGGCGAGTTGATCCTCGTGGAAGAAAAGACGGCGCTGATGAAGAAGCTCGGCCGAAAGACGCTGCGCATCGCGCTCAGCGAGCCGCTCGACGCGGTGCCGGCCGCTCTGGCGCCATGGGCGCCCACGCTGATCGACGAAGGGCACGGCCTCGAATATGTGTTCGATACGCGCTCGGACGAGACGGGCATCTCCCCGTTGCTGGGCCAGCTCGGTGCACTCGGTATCGGATACAAGGATCTGAATACGCAGGAAAGTTCTCTGGAGGAGATTTTCGTGAGCCTCGTCCATGCGCCGAGGGGAGAGGCCGCATGAGCGATTTCAATTTCCATGGCATCAAGGCCATCTACATGTTCGAGCTGCACCGCTTCGCGCGGACGCTGATGACCGGGCTGTTCGTGCCGGCGATCACCACCTCGCTCTATTTCATCGTGTTCGGCAGCGCGATCGGCTCACGCATGACGGAGGTGGGCGGTGTGCCCTATGGCGCCTTCATCGTGCCGGGGCTGATCATGCTCTCGATGTTCACCGAGAGCATCTTCAACGCCAGCTTCGGCATCTATATGCCCAAGTGGAGCGGGACGATCTACGAACTGCTCTCCGCCCCCGTCTCGCCGCTGGAGACGGTGATCGGCTATGTCGGCGCGGCGGCGACCAAGTCGATGATCATCGGCCTCGTCATCCTTGCGACCGCGCATCTGTTCGTCGCGGTGCCCATCGCCCATCCAGCCGCGATGATCGGCTTCATGCTGCTGATCGCGGTCAGCTTCTGCCTGTTCGGCTTCATCCTCGGCATCTGGGCCAAGAGCTTCGAGCAGTTGCAGGTCATCCCGATGCTCGTCGTCATGCCGATGACCTTCCTGGGCGGCGCCTTCTACTCCATCGACATGCTGCCGCCCGCCTGGCGCACGGTGACGCTGTTCAACCCCATCGTCTATCTCATCAGCGGCTTCCGCTGGACCTTCTTTGGCAAGGGAGACGTCTCCATCGCGGTTTCCATGGGCGCGGTTGTGGGGATGCTGCTGCTGTGCCTCGCCATCATCTTCTGGATGTTCCGCACCGGCTATCGCTTGAAGAACTGAGGTTTCGGGTATCTGGATGCCCGAAAGTTACGAAGGTTACGATGCCAGGGCGGATTAATTCGGGCGCTGCGGTGGCGGATGCTTGCCTCGATTCATTTTTTCGCGGGGTAGAGGCGTGCGCGGCGTGCGCTTCTATGCGTGCGATTGCTTCAAACTGAGAAAGAGCCGGCTCATGACCCTGCGTGGACGCGGGGCAACGGGTTGGAAGCATGTCCGAATGAGGCCGAGGCAGTGCTCCTGTGGAGGCAGGAACCCAGGGCGGTCATGAACTGCCCATGCGTCTTGGACCGGACGAACTCCGGCATGGTCCTGCCATCGCTCGGGGGCTGTAGGACAGATTGATTGGAGCACCGTTGCGATGGGCGGTGCGGGCGAAGCAATGGTTCCGGCGAAGGTGGAGTCCAAGGTCCAGCGATGGCGCCTTGCCGCCCTGGGCTCCTGCCTTCGCAGGAGCACTGGTGGGTTCCCGAAACCTCCACTGATGCCAAGTGCCACGGGTGAGCGCCGCGCGACTTGAGGGCGCGCTTCAAGCTGCGTGGCCTTCCCAGCCGGAACGCGTCAGCGCCCCCATTATCGGGTGCGGTGCTCGCCTTTCACCCAGCGGATGGTGCCGGAGGAGGCGCGCATCACCACGCTTTCCGTGGTCAGGCGGCCGTCGCGGCGGTGCTTGACGCCGGCGAGCAGCGAGCCGTCTGTCACGCCGGTGGCGGCGAAGATGCAGTCCCCCTTGGCGAGATCGTCGAGATCGTAGATGCGGTCGAGATCCTCGATGCCCCATTTGCGGGCGCGGGCGCGCTCGTCATCGTTGCGGAACAGCAGGCGGCCCTTGAACTGGCCGCCGACACAGCGCAGCGCGGCGCAGGCCAGCACGCCCTCCGGCGCGCCGCCCGACCCCATATAGAGGTCGATCGTCGTATCCGGGTTGGTGGTGGCGATGACGCCGGCCACGTCGCCATCCGGGATGAGCACGATGCCGCAGCCGATAGTGCGCAGCTCGGAAATCAGCTTCTCGTGCCGGGGCCGGTCGAGCACGCAGACGATGATGTCACCGGGCGCGACGCCCTTGGCCCTGGCGACGGCCTCGACATTCTCGCGCGGGCTTTTGGCAAGGTCGATAATGCCGGCGGGATAGCCGGGGCCGACCGCCAGCTTTTCCATATAGACGTCCGGCGCGTGGAGCAGGCAGCCCGCTTCGGCGGCGGCGAGCACGGCCAGCGCGTTGGGGCCGGCCTTGGCGGTGATGGTGGTGCCCTCCAGCGGATCGAGCGCGATGTCGATCTGCGGCCCCTTGTCCGGCGCGCCGCCGACCTTCTCGCCGATATAGAGCATCGGCGCCTCGTCACGCTCGCCCTCGCCGATGACCACGGTGCCGTCGATATATAGATCGTTGAAGGCCTCGCGCATCGCCTGCACGGCGGCGGCGTCGGCTGCCTTTTCATCCCCCCGGCCGATCAGCCTGGACGCGGCGACCGCCGCCGCCTCCGTCACGCGTACCATTTCGAGCACGAGCACGCGGTCGAGCACGGAACTGGCCTTGACGCTGTTCGACTTCCCCATCCTATCGCTTCCTTTGTCGTGTCATTCGGCGCAAAATTGCCGTTGCACGTTCGATAGGCAAGGATTGTTGCAAAGTCGATAAGAGCCATCGCGCGGAGACGGGCGCTGGTCGCATTGCCGGCCGCCGCGCTGGACCCGTCCTAATCCAGAATGTGCATCACCACCGGCGCGCCGATGAGGCTGTCCGATCCGCCGAGGCCGCGCAGCGTATCCTCAATGCAGGCGAGGGCGCCGGGGTGGGTGACGATAGCGACCATCACGCCGCCATCCGCCGGCTCGGCGCGCTGGATGACGCTCTCGATCGAGACGCCGGCATCCCGCGTGGCGGCGGTGATCTCGGCCAGCACGCCGGGGCGATCCTGCACGAGAAAACGCAGGTAGACGCGCCCGGTCCGCGCGCCGGCATCTGCCTTGGGATAATGCTGGAGCCATTGCGCGGGCATGGCGAAGGCGGGGCCGGTCTCGTCCCGCGCCACGTCGATCACGTCCGCGACCACGGCGGATGCGGTCGGTCCTTCGCCAGCGCCGGTGCCCTGGAAGAACAACCGGCCGACGAAATTGCCTTCCGCGACCACGGCGTTGAGCGCGCCATCGACATGGGCGAGCGGGTGCGTCATCGGCACCAGCATGGGGTGGACGCGCTGGAACAGGCCGGTCTCAGCCCCGTCGCCGGCGCATTCGGCCATGCCGATCAGGCGGATGCGGCACCCAAGCGCGGCCGCCTCGCGAATGTCCGCCGCCAGCACATGACGGATGCCGGTGATATCCACCGAGGGAAAATCGACCTCCGCGCCGAACGACAGGCTGGCGAGAATGGCGAGCTTGTGGGCCGCGTCGATCCCGTCGATATCGAAGGTCGGGTCCGCCTCGGCAAAGCCCTTGGCCTGCGCCTCCTCCAGCACGTCGAAGAAGGCGCTGCCCTCCTTCTCCATGGTGGAGAGGATGTAATTGCAGGTGCCGTTGAGGATGCCATAGACGCGGGTGATGCGGTTGGCTGCCGCGCCATCGCGCAGGCCCTTGATGACCGGCACGCCACCGGCCACCGCCGCCTCATATTTGAGCGCGCCGCCGGTCCGCTCCGCCTCGCGGGCAAGCTCCAGGCCATGATGGGCGACCATCGCCTTGTTGGCGGTGACCAGCGTCTTGCCGCGCCCCAGGCATTGCCGGGCGAGGGTGAGGGCCGGGCCGTCCGATCCGCCGATCAGCTCGACCACGGCATCGATATCCTCGCGCTCGGCGAGCGAGGCCATATCGTCCACCCATTCATAAGGCGAGAGATCGACGCCGCGATCCTTGCTGCGATCCCGCGCGGAGATGGCCACCACCTCGATCGGCCGGCCAGCGCGCCGCGCCACGAGATCGCGGTTGACCTCCAGCAGCTTGATGACGCCGGCGCCCACCGTGCCGAGACCGGCGATGGCGAGGCGGAGCGGGGCGGAATCGGTCATGTCATATCCTTGTGTCCAAAGAGGCGCGCGAGGCACGGCGGGCCGCTCATAGAGCCTTTCGCCGCGCCGTGGGAAGCTCTGGCGAACGTATCGGCGGCGATGGCCTTATGATGCCGGCGTGCGCACATGGCGAACGGTGCGCACGCTCCTGTCCTATGATCGCGGCCCGGGGCCGCTCCGATCCGGCTGGAGCGGCCCGATCATTTGCTCAGAAAACCGGGTGAGGCTCCCGGTCGCAGCGGGCGAGCGCCTCGCGGAAAGCGCCATAATCCCTCTCGGCATTGGCTGCGTCCGCCGGCTCCAGACCGCGCAGCGCGCGCGGGGGCAGGGCATCGGGCAGGCCGCACGCCAGCCGATACCAGAGCGGGGTATCGGGCGAGGGGAAGGAGGCGGAATTATCGACGACCTCGCCCAGCGATACGCTCAGCTGCGGTTGCTCATCGGGCCGGCGCACGATGGAGAGCGAGATAGGCGTGCTGTTCGCCGTCTCGAGGAAGACCTGCGTCTCGCCCTCGCCGACGATGGCGCCGGGCACGTGGAAGGCCGAGCTGATGCCCGTGATCGCCGGGGGCGCATCATGGGCGAGCATCTCGCGGATCACCTTGCGGACTCGGGCTTCGTTGGCCGGCGACCACTCGATCATCGCGGTGCTGGAGGCGAGCTGGAACTGGCCGACCTGCGGCCCGATCTTGCCGAAGATCAGGAAGGTGCGCTTGCGCAAGCCGTTGCCCGCCGCCTTGCTGGCCGGCCCGTCAAGGAGGAAGCCGATCCGCGTCGCCAGGACGCTGTCGCCGCGAATCAGCCCGATCGTGTCGGCTTCTACATAAAATCGTGCCCGACCGGGCGCCAGGCCCGGCGCCCGGTCGGGCTTCAGCGCCTTGGCGGAACGGATTCGAACAGTGGCCACAGCTGGCACTTCGGTGACTAAGTCCGCCGCTCGTGCATAGCTGATCGTTGCCGGGGCAATCTGCCCGGCCGGGGTGGCGGTTGGCGCCGATATGGCCGGAAAGGCGCAAAATACCAATGCAATCGCAGCGCTCTTGGGGAGCCGGAAAAACGGGTTCGGTGAGGCCTTATTGTTGTGTTTATCTGTCATCTATGGGGTCCTCCGAGGATGATCTGATGGCGGCGATCCTGATGAGTTTAAGCGCAGATCAAGTTGCTAACAAAGCGTTTGCCTGATGCGAATTGCCGCGATAGGACAAAGCGGAAAACAAAGCCCGAGCGACCGATATCGCGCGGCAGGCGGGATGTTGTGTGGCATCGCGCTGAGTCGCCTTTTTTGGAGCACAGTGCTGCACTGAGCTAAGGAGTGTTATTGCTGAATGGCCTATGCTGACCACTCGCAATCGTCCAGTCGGACGGTTTCTATCATTATCGTGGCGCTCATTCACGCGGTCCTAGGCTATGCGTTCGTGACGGGGCTTGGCATCAAGTATGTCAAGAAGGCTGCAGAGCAGCTGAACGTCATCGACGTCGCGGAAGAGCCGCCGCCGCCTGAGGAAGAGCCGCCGCCACCGCCGCCGCCGCCGCCAGACATGCCGCCGCCACCGCCGCCGCCGCCCACAGCGCCGCCGCCGGTCGTGACGTTGCCGTCGACTGCGCCGGTGCTGGCACCGCCGCCGCCGCCGACACCGCCACCACCCGC
>Ga0182736_1000889_pt1 | contig 36294 bp, 30 predicted proteins | sample eDN5th30CKraftBY_FD_128882 | JGI IMG/M metagenome (GOLD analysis project Ga0182736, IMG submission 128882) | Enriched backyard soil microbial communities from Emeryville, California, USA - eDNA 5th pass 30_C Kraft BY (version 2) (version 2) | ecosystem: Environmental > Terrestrial > Soil >...
CCGCCCGCCGTGCCCGCCCGAGCCGACTCGCCCCTCCGGGGCTCCTCGACTCAGGCGGGCACGGCGACATCAGCGCCGCGTCGTGTCACCACGCACCACACACAGAACATCGGACAGACCCGCGTGTCCGGCTTCCAGATCATCAGGCGCCCGTCGCGCTCGATGTAGAACACCCGCCCGTCCTGGGCGATGTCCAGCTCCATCGGGTTCTGCGTGTTGTCGTCCAGCGTGACTTTCTGGAAATCCCCGGCGACGGGGGCCTGCGCCCGCGCCGCCGATGTCCAGAGCAGACACGCGAGCACCACCGCTACGGCGGTCACCGATCTCCGACCCATCCCTCTCCTCCTGATCGTCGACCCAGCGACCAGCCACCCCGCAGCGCGGCGCGAATCCCTCTCCCCCGGCATCCGTGACCCTCTCCTCGTTGTCCGTTCGACCGGCCGCGCAACTATTGCGTCGCACGACCTTGAAGTCAAGCGAGTCATCCGATGTTTCCACGGCCGCTGTAGAGTGCGCGACGAGGGAGGGTCAGGGCATGAGCGTCACCCAGGAAGCCATCAACCAGATCAAGGCCATGATCATCGGCGGCACCCTGCGACCGGGCGCGCGACTGCCCAAGGAGGCCGATCTCGCCGAGCAGCTGGGCCTGTCGCGCAATTCGTTGCGGGAGGCGGTACGGGCGCTGACGCTGATCCGGATCCTGGAGACGCGCCAGGGCGACGGGACGTACGTGACGTCGCTGGAGCCGTCGGTGCTGCTGGAGACGATGACGTTCGTCGCCGACTTCCATCAGGACGGCTCGCTGCTGCACGTCTTCCAGGTGCGGCGGATCCTGGAGTCGGCCGCCACGTCGCTGGCGGCGCAGCTGATCACCGAGCCGGAGCTGGACTCCCTCGGCGCCCTGGTGGACGGGATCGACGGCTGCGAGACCGTCGAGGCGCTGGTGGAGAACGACCTCGCGTTTCACCGCGCGATCGCGCTCGCGTCGCGCAACCCGGTGCTGGCGTCGCTGCTGGAGAGCTTCTCGTCGCGCACCTCGCGGGCGCGCGTCTGGCGCGCGATCGCGCAGGCGGGCGCGCTCGATCAGACCAAGGCCGAGCACCGCGCGATCCACGACGCGCTGCGCCACCGCCGGCCGGATCTGGCGGGCGGGCTGGCGATCGCGCACATCGGGGCGGTCGAGGCGTGGTTCGAGCAGACGCTCGCGGAGGCGCCGCCGGGAGAGGTCGTGGCGTAACTTCTCCCCCATGCAGGAGCTTGCGGCGGTGCGCGATCGGTTGCTCGCGTTGCGTGACGACTACGACGCCGCCTGCGCGGCGTTCGCCTGGCCGGCGTTCGAGGAGTTCAACTGGGCGCTCGACTTCTTCGACGCGTTCGCGCGCGGGAACTCGGGCGTCGGGCTGCTGGTGGTCGAGGCGGACGGCTCGTCCACGTCGCTGACGTTCGACGAGCTGGCGCGGCGCAGCGACCAGGTGGCGAACTGGCTGCGCTCGCGCGGGGTCGCGCGCGGGGACCGGATCGTGCTGATGCTCGGCAACCAGATCGAGCTCTGGGAGACGATGCTGGCCGCGATCAAGCTCGGCGCGGTCGTGATCCCGGCGACGACGCTGCTGGCCGAAAGCGACCTGCGCGACCGGATCGAGCGCGGGCGCGCGCGGTTCGTGGTGGCGCGGGGCGTGGACGCGCCGAAGTGGGTCGGCGTGCCGGGCTCCTTCACCCGGATCGCGGTCGGTGACGCGCCCGAGGGGTGGCTCGACTACTCGCTGGCGTACGCGGCGCCGGCGGCGTTCGTGCCCGACGGGCCGACACGCGCGTCGGACCCGCTGCTGCTCTACTTCACGTCCGGCACGACCGCGTCGCCGAAGCTGGTCGAGCACACGCACGCGTCGTACCCGATCGGGCACCTGTCGACGATGTACTGGCTCGGGCTGCAGCCCGGCGACGTGCACCTGAACCTGTCCTCGCCCGGCTGGGCCAAGCACGCGTGGTCGAACATCTTCGCGCCGTGGCTGGCCGAGGCGACCGTCGCGATCTTCAACTACGAGCGCTTCGACGCGCGGGCGCTGCTGGACGTCATCGCGCGCCACGGCGTGACGACGTTCTGCGCGCCGCCGACCGTCTGGCGGATGCTGATCCAGGCCGACCTGGCGTCGGTGCGGACGTCCCTGCGCGAGGTCGTCGGCGCCGGCGAGCCGCTGAACCCGGAGGTGATCGAGCAGGTCCAGCGCGCGTGGGGGCTGACGCTGCGCGACGGCTACGGGCAGACCGAGACGACGGCGCAGATCGGCAACACGCCTGGGCAGACGGTGCGGCCGGGCTCGATGGGGCGGCCGCTGCCGGGCTACACGGTGGCGCTGATCGACCCGGTCACCGGCGTTGCGGGCGACGAGGGCGAGATCTGCCTGGACCTGAGCGCCCGCCCGCTCGGGCTGATGACCGGCTACCGCGACGACGACGCGCGCACCGCCGAAGCGATGCGCGACGGCTACTACCACACGGGCGACGTCGCGACCCGCGACGCCGACGGCTACATCACGTACGTCGGCCGCACCGACGACGTCTTCAAGGCGTCCGACTACCGCATCTCGCCGTTCGAGCTCGAGTCGGTGCTGATCGAGCACGAGGCGGTCGCCGAGGCCGCGGTCGTCCCCTCGCCCGATCCCCTGCGCCTGGCCGTGCCCAAGGCGTACGTCGTGCTGGCCGCGGGCTTCGAGCCGACGCGCGACACCGCGCTCTCGATCCTCCAGCACGCCCGCGCGTCGCTCGCTCCGTACAAGCGCATCCGCCGGATCGAGTTCTACGAGCTGCCCAAGACGATCTCCGGCAAGATCCGCCGCGTCGAGCTCCGCGCCCGCGAGGAGTCCACGTCCGACGGCGGCTGGTCCGAGTCCGACTTCCCGGAGCTCCGCGGCGGCACGTAGCGCGCGCCGGCGACGCACGTTGCCACTCCCCCCGGGCGCGGCGAGTGGTCACTTTCCGGCGGATAGCGCCAGAACCACGCACCTCGCGACGCCATATGGCGCGTTCCCGCTCACGCGGACGTGAAGGCGCGACGGCGACGATCGCGGGCCACGGGGCGGCGACGGCGCGCGGGCGCGCGGGCGCGACGGCGGCGACGATCGCGGGCCACGGGCGCGCGCGGCGCGGGGACCACGTGGCGCGTTGCCACTCTCCCGGCGCGGCGAGTGGTCACTTTTCGGCGGATGGCGCCAGAACCACGCACCTCGCGACGCCAGGTGGCGCGTTCCCGCTCGCGCGGACGTGAAGGCGCGACGGCGACGATCGCGGGCCACGGGGCGGCGACGGCACGCGGGCACGCGGGCGGCAGGGGCGGCGGCGACGATCGCGACGAGGGGCGCGCGCGGCGCGGGGACCACGTGGCGCGTTGCCACTCTCCCGGCGCGGCGAGTGGTCACTTTCCGGCGGATGGCGCCAGAACCACGCACCTCGCGACGCCATGTGGCGCGTTCCCGCTCACGCACCCGCGGCGACCGCGGACGATCGCCGCTGACTCGCGCCCCGCTCCCCTCACCTGCCGCCGTTCGCCGGCGCCACCACCCGGCCCGCGGACGACCGGTGTGACGGGCCGCGCCGCCGCGACAGACTGCGCGGCATGAAGATCGCCCGCGTCCGCACCCTCGGCTACGACCTCCGTTACGCGCACGGCGAGTACGTGATGTCCGGCGACCGCCGCACGACCTCGCTGCCGAGCACGATCGTGGAGGTCGAGACCGACGAGGGGCGCAAGGGCTACGGGGAGACCTGCCCGCTCGGCACCACGTACCTTCCCGCCCACGCCGAAGGCGCCCGCGCCGCGCTCCGAGAGCTCGCGCCCGCGCTGATCGGCGTCGACCCGCGCAACCTGAACGCGGTCAACGCCGCGCTGGACCACGCCCTCGCCGGCCATGCCTACGCCAAGGCCGCGCTGGACATCGCCTGCTGGGACCTGCTCGGTCAGGCCGCGCACCTGCCCGTGAGCACCCTGCTCGGCGGCGCTCACACCACCGACTTCCCGCTCTATCAAGCCATCCCGCTCGGCCCCGAAGACGCCATGGTCGAGCACGTGCTCGACCACAAGCGCGCGGGCATCACCCGCTTCCAGCTCAAGCTTGGCGCGGACCCGCACGCCGACGCCCGGCGAACCGAGGCCGTCCTCGACGCCACCGGCGACGACGACCTGGTGATCGCCGACGCCAACGGCGGCTGGCGCCTGCACGACGCGACGGTCGCCGCCCGCGCGCTCGAACGCCACGACCGCCTCCTGTTCGAGCAGCCCTGCCCGACGCTCGAGGAGTGCCTGATCATCCGCGAGCGCACCACGCTGCCGATGGTCCTGGACGAGGTCGTCACGGACGTCGCCACGCTGCTGCGCGCCCGCCCGGCAGCGGACGCGATCAACCTCAAGCTCGGCCGCGTCGGCGGGCTGACAAAGGCGAAGCTGCTGCGCGACCTCGCCCAGCAGCTCGGCCTGCGGCTCACGATCGAGGACAGCTGGGGCGGCGACGTCACGACCGCCGCGGTCGCGCACCTGGCCGCGTCGACCCACCCCGACCATCTCCTGATGGCGAGCTTCATGAATGACTGGAACCTGGACCATTGCGCCGGCCACCAGCCGCGCTCGCACGCCGGTCGCGGCGCCGCCCCCACCACGCCCGGCCTCGGCATCGCCGTCGACCCCACGGCGTTGGCACTGATCCACGAACACTGACTGGCGAGCGGGCGGATCCTCCGGTTGGATGCCGTCGTGATCTCCGCCGCCCGCCGGGCCGTTCTCGCTGCCGCCGTGCTCCTGCTCGCCGCCGTCGCGCCGGCCGGCGCCCAGACTCCCGCCTGCCTCGCCGGTGCCACGTGTGAAGCGATCGACCAGCCGTCGGTCCCCGCCTGGCTGACGCTCGCCAACGGCGGCGCCTACTTCACCGGCCAGAACCTGGAAGGCGTCGCGGCCGACGAGTACGGCTCGACGCCGGACGCCGACGCCAACCTGTTCAGCAAGGCCGTCCGCTACGACCCGGCGCCGACGCTCGGCGCGCCCGTCGTCGACGCGGTGCTCGCCGACCTCGACGGCGACGAGCCGGGCGCGACCCACGCGCTCGTCCTGCAGGCCGACCGCACGCTGTCCGTGCTCGGCCCGCAGATGGACGGCTACCCGCGCCGCGGCGCCGACGTCAGCGTGCCCGGCACCGACACGCTGATCGGCGTCACCGCGCTGCGCGCCCCCGGCGGCGCGGCGCTCGTGATCGTCGTCGCCGACACCGGCTTCCACCTCTACGACTGGGCGGCCGGCAAGCTCACCCCACGCGCGAACCAGCCCACCCGCGAGCTGAAGATCGCGCAGCGTCCGTTCACCGACTACAGCGGCGACCACGACCCGGCGTTCGTGGCCGAAGACGACGGCTCCCCGTTCCCGCCGACCGGCCCCACGCACTTCAGGCTTCCCGACGGCGCGCGGATCGTCGGCGTCCACCAGGCCGCCCCGAGCCAGGGCGTCCTGCGCGACGCGACGTCCACGTTCGCGCTCGCCTACACGAGCGCGAACTCGACCGGCAACCGCTACGGCGTCGTGCTGTTCGGCCTGCTCGACGACGGCCTGCACCCGCTCAACGCGTTCCAGGCCCAGGCGCCCGACGCGTCCCCCGCCCCCGTCGCCGTCCGCTACGCGACGGCGCGCGATCACATCCACCTCGCGCTCCTGGCCCGCGCCCCCGCGGGCCCGCCGCAGCTGACCACGTTCGACACGCGCTTCGTCCAGAGCTACGAGGCCCCGCTCGCGCCCACCCGGATCGACGGCCGCGACACGATCGCCTGCCCCGCCGCGGCCCGCAACGCGCTGCCGGAGCTCGCGGTCGGCCTCTCGCTGGTGGAGAACTTCGGCGCCGCCCAGACGCTCGGCACGACCGCGTCGGTGTGCGCCGCCGCCACCGGCGACCCGGCCCGCCCCGTGCGCTTCCTCGCCCAGCGCGCGGACTTCGTGCGCACCCCGCTCGGCACCGAGCCGGACCTGATCCAGTCGCGCAGCGAGAGCCCCGTAGACCTGTCGCTGCCCGCGGGCGCGACGCTCGCCGGCGTCGACGTCGGCTTCCCGTGCGCGGACGTGCTCGCGCGGTTCGTGGACAAGCCGCTCAACGGCTTCCCGGATGTCTCCGCCAACCCCGGCTACTGCCAGAACCGCATGGCGCCGGAGTCATCCGCGAGCCAGATCTCGACCGGCCTCGAGCTGAGCCCGCGCAGCGCGCTCGCCGTGCACCTGCAGACGCTCGCGGACGACGCGCTGCGCCTGACGTCGGTCTCCTACCCGATGCCGAACGCGTGCCTGGACCTGCCCGGCTCGATCGGCTGCGCCAACGACGCGCCGCTGACCGCCACGACCCAGAAGCTGGTCGACGTCGACCCCGGCGCGGGCGACGTCAAGGTGCTGCCGCTGGACCCCGACGGCGTGATCCTCAACGCGAAGCTGATCACCGACGCGAGCGACGAGGTCGTGCGCGAGCCCGCCGCCCAGCATCCGTCCCCGGTCGCGCTGATGGCGGCTCCGCCGTACTACGCGGGCGGCCAGCAGCAGGTCACACCGACCTCGAGCACGTTCAAGAGCGACGCGTGCACCGGGTCGAGCACGAGCAGCCGCAACCAGGTCGGCATCTTCGGCGGCCTCAGCCTCGAGATGGCCGACGGCAAGTACGAGGTCGAGGCGCTGGTGAAGCTGTCGTCCTCCTGGACGGACACGGTCGCGCAGGACACGTGCACCGGCTGGGAGCAGCAGTTCCAGGCCGGCAACTTCGGCAACGACTACGTCGCCGAGAACTCCCTGCTGTACCGCGTCGACTCGGGCGTGAACACGTTCGGGAAGGTGCTCAAGAGCTCGCTCGGTATCAACCTCACGCCGGACTGCGACGCCGACCACCTGGCGAACTGCCACGCGCTGTTCGTCCCGAACGGCTCGCAGTACGTGCTGCAGACGATCAACCAGCTCAAGCACCCGCAGCCGAACAACATCTACGCCGAGCTCAACGACGAGCTCGAGAGCAAGTTCGGCGACGCGATCGACGAGGCGCTGCCGGACCCCGGCAACCCGCTCAGCTACCCTCGCGAGGCGCCGAGCCCCCCGGTCGGCGTCAACGCGTGCGCCGGCGCCGCGACCGGCCCGGGCAGCGGCAACGCCGGGATCGCCGACGTCAACCCGTTCTTCGCCCCCGCGCCCGCTCCGGCGCCGAACGTGCTCAAGGCGCCGCAGGCCACCGCGGTCAACCCCGCGAGCTTCGGCGACGAGGCCGGGACGATCTCGACGCTGACCTACGACTCGGCCACGTCGGAGAGCTCCTCGACCGAGTTCACGCTCGGCGGCGAAGCGTCGATGCGGATCGTCGCGGCCAAGATCGGCGCCACCTTCGAGCACGGCTGGGGCACGGAGACGCGCCAGAGCTTCAGCGACGGCACCAGCTTCAGCGGCGGCGTCAACGACTTCCAGGGCTTCTTCAACCCGTACACGTACCGCCTCTACCAGTGCCGCGGCTCGCTGGCGCTGTCGCCCGCCTACGGCAAGGCGGCCGCGCCCGTGTTCATGGTCAACTACATGACGCGGCTGGTCGCCAACCGGCTGCCGCTGAACTTCGTCGTCCCGGACCTCGCGACCGGCATCGCCGGCCAGGCCTACAAGGGCGCGGTGTTCGCGTCCGGCGGCGTGCCGGACTACCGCTACGAGCTCGCGAGCGGCGCGCTCCCGCCCGGCATCGCCCTGGACGCGGCGACCGGCCAGCTCTCCGGCACGCCCACCGCGGACGGCACGTTCGAGGCGACGGTCCGCGCGGTCGACGCCGCCGGCACGGCCGCCGGCCAGGACATCGCGATCGAGGTCCTGCCGGCGCTGACGATGCTCGACACGCTGCCCGGCGGTGACGTGGGCGTGGCCTACGACGCGTCGCTCGGCGTGGCGGGCGGCGTGGAGCCCTACAAGTACCTGCGCACGGCGGACGGCGCGCTCCCGCCCGGCCTGGCGATCAACAACAGCTCCGGCCGCGTGCAGGGCACGCCGACCGCCGCCGGCACGTACTGCTTCGGCGTCTACGTCACCGACGGGAACTTCCCCAACGCGACGATCACGCGCCGGCCGTGCCTGACGATCGCCGCCGCGCCCGCGTTCGACCCCGGCTCGACGCTGCCGGCCGGCGAGGTCGGCCGGCCGTTCAGCGGCCGCGTCTGCTGCGTCACGGGCGGCACGGCGCCGTTCGAGTGGCGCGTCGAGCACCTGCCGCGCGGGCTGACGCTGGACGCGGCCACGGGCGAGATCACCGGCACGCCGCTGGACGCGACGCCGGGCGTCGACCTCGAGCCGGCCGTGCGCGACGCGGCCGGCGTCGAGGCAAGTGGCAGCGCGCTGCTGCGCGTCCTGCCCAAGCCGGCGATCGCGACCGCGACGCTGCCGGGCGGCCGCGTCGGCGACCCGTACACGGCGCGTGTCGACGTCAGCGGCGGGACGGGCAGCAACCGGTTCGAGCTGACCGGCTCGCCGCCGCCGGGCGTGACGCTCGGGGCGGCGACCGGCGCGTTCGCCGGCGCGCCGACCGCAGCGGGCGACTACACGTTCACCGTGACGGCGACCGACACGCTCGGCGGCGTCGCGGCGCGCACGTACAGCGTGCGCGTGGATGCGCCGGGCGCCCCGGAGGCGCCGCGGTTCACCGGCGCCGCGCAGTCCACGGTCGCCGAGGGCGCGCCGCTGGCGTTCGAGATCGAGACCGCGGGCAGCCCCGCACCGGACGTGACGCTGGCGGGCGGCACGCTGCCGCCCGGCGTGCGGCTGGTGCGCTCGACTCTGGCCGGCGTCCCCGCGCCCGGCTCGGCCGGCACCTACGCGCTGACGCTGCGGGCGCGCAACGGGACCGACCCGGCGGCCGAGCAGGCGTTCACGCTGACGGTCACGGGGCCGGCGACCACCGCGCCGGGCGTCGCGCGCATCTACGTCGTGCAGGCCGACCGCGTGACCGGCTACGACGGTGCGACGCCCGTGACGACGCTGTCCGGCGCGGCCACCCTCCTGGACGGGCCGACGGGCGTCGCGTTCGACGCGCAGGGTCGCATGTACGTCGCCAACGGCGGCAACGGGACCGTGACCACGTACGCGCCGGGCGCGAGCGGCGACGCCGCCCCGATCGAGGTCCTGACCGGCTTCCCGGGCGCGCGCGGGCTGACCGTCGCCGCCGACGGCACGCTCTCCGTCGCCACCTCCGGCGGCGTGCGCAGCGCGGGCGACACGCTGGGCGGCGCGTCGGCCGCCGTCGCGCTCGACCGCGCGGGCAACGTGTTCTCGGCCGAGCCGGCGGGCGCGGTGCGAGCGTTCGCCGCCGGAACGCACGTGCCGCTGAGCGCGCTGACCGGCTCCGGCAGCGAGCTGGACGCGCCCGCGGGCGTCGCGCTCGACGCGGCCGGGCGCCTGTTCGTGGCCGACGCCGGCGGCATCAAGGAGTACGCGGCCGGCGCCGACGGCGCCGTCCCGCCGCTGGCTCGGATCGACACGGCGGAGCCGCCCGCGGCGCTCGCGCTCGACCCGGCCGGCAACGTGCTCGTGGTCGCCGGCGACGCGCTGACCACCTACGGGCCGGACGGCTCGGTGCTGCAGCGGCTGGACGGGTTGACCGCGCCGGCCGGGGTGTTCGTCGCGTCCGCGCCGTGGATCCGCGCGCAGCCGGCGCAGCCCGCGCCGATCGACCCGGGTGGGCGGATCGTCCTCGAGACCGTCGTCACGGCCGGCCCGGCGTGCCCGCTGCAGTGGCAGCAGAGCACGGGCGGGTTCGCGCCGTTCGTCGACGTCCCCGGCGCGCACGAGCCGCGGCTGACGCTCGAGGACGTCCCCGCCGACCACGACGGCTACCGCTACCGCGTGACGTGCGCGAACGCGCTCGGCGCGGTCACGACCGACGACGTCGCGCTGTCGGTCCGCTCGCCCGCGTCCACGCTGGCGGACCCCGCGGACGTGACCGTGCGCGAGGGCGAGGACGCGCACTTCGAGGCCGCGGCGCGCGGCTTCCCGGCGCCGGCCGTCCAGTGGCAGCGCAGCACGGACGGCGGCCGGACGTTCGCGGAGCTCCCGGGCGCGACCGCGACCACGCTCGACGTCGCCGGCGTGCCCGCGTCCGCCGACGGCGACCGCTACCGCGCGGTGTTCACGAACGCGGACGGGACCGCGACCACGGCCGCGGCGACGCTGACCGTGCACTTCGCGCCGGCGATCGCGACGCAGCCGGCGGACCGCACCGCGGTGCCGGGCGGCGACGCGACGTTCACCGCCGCCGCGCGCGGCAACCCCGCGCCGGCGGTGCAGTGGCAGGTCAGCGCCGACGGCGGCCTGTCCTTCGCGGACATGCCGGGCGCGACGGCGCCGACGCTGACCGTGCCGGACGTCAGCGCGCGCCACGCGGGCTACGTGTTCCGGGCCGTGTTCACGAACCCGGTCGGCAGCGTCACCAGCGCGCCCGCGACGCTGTCGGTCGCGAGCGCGCCGGCGCTCCTCCAGAACCCGCTCGACGTGACGATCGCGGCCGGCGAGCCGGCGACGTTCCAGGCGCTCGCGAGCGGCTCGCCCGCACCCGCCGCGCAGTGGGAGGTCAGCCACGACGACGGCGCGACGTTCGCCGACGTGCCGGGCGCGACCGGGCCGGAGTTGACGGTCGCGGGCGCGGACGGCGATCGTTTCCGGGCGCGGTTCACGAACGTCGCCGGGACCGTCCACAGCCGCGCGGCGCGGCTGCGCGTGCGGGTGACGCCGCCGAGCGTGCTCGGCGCCAGCCCGGCGCCGGGCGCGGCACCGGCGGCGATCGTGTCCAACGCCGACGCGGCCGCGCTGATCCGGTTCCGCTCCAAGGTGGTCAACGTCGCCACCGGCGGCCGCCGCGTCCGCGACGTGCGGATCACGCTCTACTGCGACCGCAAGGCGGGCCGCGACTGCTCGGGCACGATCAAGCTGCGCACGGCGGCGGCGATCAACCCGTCCACCACGCGGCGCAACGCGGCCCGCAAGCGGGTCACGCTGATCACGTTCGCCTACGCGATCCCGCGCGGCGCGGTCGGCGTCGCCAGCGCGCGGCTGTCGAGCGAGAAGATGACGCTGCTCAAGCGCTCCCGGTCGCTGAAGGTCGACGCCTACATCGAAGCCAACGACGCCGAGGGGCGCCCGCTGGTGGTCAAGGGTCCGTTGACGCTTCGGACTCCGGCCGCCAAGCCACGCCGGCGTTGAGCGCGCGCACGGCCGCACGGCGCTGCTCGGGCGTCGTGCGGTCGAGCATCAGCACGCCGTCGAGGTGGTCGAGCTCGTGTTGGAGCACGCGGGCGTGGCCACCCTCGGCGGCGATGCGGATCGGCCGGCCGTGCTCGTCGAACCCGTCGAGCACGACGGCCTGCGGGCGCTCGACTTCGACGTTGACGCTCGCCTTGCCCAGCGACAGGCAGCCTTCGAGCGCGGTCTCGGTCGTGTCGCTGGTCTCCACCAGCTCCGGGTTGACGACCACACGCGCGGGCGCATCGTCCTCGTCGTCGGGCAGCCGGTAGACGAACACGCGCCGCAGCGCGCCAACCTGCGTCGCGGCCAGGCCGGCGCCGTCGGCGCGGCGCATCAGCTCGATCATCTCGCCCACCTGCTGGGCGAACGCGGCGTCGAAGGTCTCCACCGGCCGCGCCGTCTCGCGCAGGACCGGGTCGCCCCACTGGCGGATGTGGTCGAAGGCGGTCGGGTCGGTCACGGCGCGGCAGCATAGGTGCTTTGATGCCGCAGATGTTGTCCGTGCGCGAACTCGGGCGGGCCACCCTCGCCCGCCAGCTGCTGCTCGAGCGGTCGTCGCTGGACGTCGCCGACGCCGTCGGGCGACTGTGCGCGCTGCAGGCGCAGGAGGCGCGGCCGCCGTTCGTCGCGCTCTGGTCGCGGCTGGCGGACTTCTCCGCTGAGGCGCTCGACGCGGCGCTGGCGGACCGGACGCTGGTGCGCGGCACGTTGATGCGCGGGACCGTCCACCTCGCGCGGGCGGAGGACTTCCTGCGCTGGCGGCCCGTGCTCGCGCCGCTCGGCGTCGAGGCGCTGCGCAAGGTCGTGGGCGCGCGCGCCGACGGCGCCGACCTCGACGCCGCGGTGGCGGGCGTGCGCGAGCAGTTCGCGGAGGGTGCGGCGTTGAGCGCCGACGAGGTGCGCGACTGGGTGGCGGCGAACCGCCCGGGCGAGGACGCGCGCGTGATCGCCCGGCTCGCGCTCTACAGCCTGCCGCTGGTGCGCGTGCCGGACGGCGGCCGTTGGAGCTTCACGCCGAAGTCGCGCTTCACCGACGGCGAGCGCTGGCTCGGCGCGGCGGCCTCGCCCGACGCCGCGGGGCTCGTCCGCGCGTACCTGGCCGCGTTCGGGCCCGCGACCGTGCGCGACGTGCGCCAGTTCCTCGGCGGCGGCGACTGGCAGGACGTGCTCGACGGGCTCTCGCTTGAACGCTTCGGTCCCTACTACGACCTGCCGGACGCGCCGCGCCCGGGCGAGGACGTCGATGCGCCCGTGCGCTTCCTGCCCGACTTCGACAGCCTCCTGCTCGCGCACGCCGACCGCTCGCGCGTGATCGCCGACGCCCACCGCGCCCAGCTCACGACCAAGAACCTGCGCGTGCGTGCGGTCGTGCTCGTCGACGGGATGGTCGCGGGCTTCTGGAAGCTCGAGCGCAAGCGGGTCGTGGTCGAGCCGCTGCGCAAGCTGCGCGCGGGCGAGCAGCGCGCGGTCGACGCCGAGGCCGAGCGCCTCAGCGCGTTCGCCGGCTAGCCCATCGGCGCGAACGGTCGCTTTCCGGCGCCATACGCCAGAAAGTGACCACTCGCCGCGTCGTCCGCGAGCGACGGACGTTGCGCCGGCGAACAGCAGCAGGTGAGGAGGCGCCCGCGCGAAACCGCTCACGTCGTCCGCAAGCGGCAACGTGCGCGCGATCGCGGCGCGGCGAGCGCGGAAGCGTGCGCGGCGCCGCGAGGGGTCGTTCTGCGGCGGCAGGGGTCGTTCTGCGGCGGCAGGCGCCAGAAAGTGACCACTCGCCGCGCGCGCCACGTCGTTTTGCGGCGGCGGAGTTGCGCCGGCGAACAGCAGCAGGTGAGGAGGCGCCCGCGCGAAACCGCTCGCGTCGTCCGCAAGCGGCGACATGCGCGCGATCGCGGCGCGGCGAGCGCGGAGCGTGCGCGGCGAGACGAGCGCACGCGGTGCGGCGAGCGGGCAAGGCCGGGCGCGGCGCGGCGCGGCGCGGCGCGGCGGGCGTGTTGTGGCGCGTTCCCGCTCGCGCGGCGCCGCGAGTGGTCGTTCCATGGCGGCAGGCGCCAGAAAGTGACCACTCGCCGCGCGCCACGTCGTCCGCGGACGGCGGGGGTTGCGCCGGCGAACGGCAAGCAGGTGAGGAGGCGCCCGCGCGCAACCGCTCACGTCGTCCGTGAGCGGCAACGTGCGCGCGATCACGGCGCGGCGGGCGTGGAGCGTGCGCGGCGAGACGAGCGCACGCGGTGCGGCGAGCGGGCAAGGCGCGGCGCGGCGGGCGTGTTGTGGCGCGTTCCCTCTCGCGCGGCGCCGCGAGTGGTCGTTCCATGGCGGCAGGCGCCGGAAAGTGACCACTCGCTGGCCGATGTGGCGCGTTGGCGCTCGTCCTTCCCCGCCGGTCGACGGAGGAACGGCCCCGGGAGGAAGACCCTCGCCCCACCCGCCGCTGCCGCGCCCCGCCCCCTAGCGCCCGGCGACGCGGTTGAGGGTGTCGACCGCCTTGAACAGATCGCCGTGGCGGTAGAAGTTGACCGCGACCAGGTTCGGGATGTGGTGGCGGATCCGCTCGCACTCGCGCAGCCGGCGCATCAGCGGACCGTACGCGTTGACCTTGTCCGCGTTGGAGGGCAGCGGCACCGGGTCCGTGGTGACCCAGTGATTGACCAGGAACAGCGCGGCGGAGGACGGCCCGCGGTTGGGCGCGCAGCTGGCCTTCAGCCGCGCCGGGTCGGTGAGGTCCTCGGCGTGCTTGAACGCGTACGGCGTCTCCTGCGTGATCGTCTCGTACGCGAGCCGGTACCAGGGGGCGGCGCCCGCGTGGTTCTCGGCCAGGAAGACGACGCGCTGCCCGCTGTCGATCATCTGCCGCAGCGTCGGCCACCGCCCGGCCGCGACGGGGCCGCGGTAGGCGAACGGCTCCAGGCCGGCACGGCGGACGGCGTCGACGTAGTCGCGCGGCGTGACATAGTCCTGGTTGATCACGACCACCACCGCACCCGGGTCGGCGACGAGGAAGTCGTGCAGGTCGGTCAGCACGTCCTCGAGCGGGGTGCCGCCGAGCTCGCACAGCGAGTGGCACAGGTACATCCCGCGCGTCCCCGACCCGGCGAACCCGAGCCGCTCGCGCGTGCGCAGCGCCGCGTCGACCGCGCTCTCGCTGACGCCGTCCTCGCGCGCCTCGCGCTTGAGCTGCGCCGGGTCGCCGACGTCGGTCCGCAGGCGCCCGTCGGCCAGCTTGTCCGCGTAGTGGGTGTCGATCAGCAGGCCGCGGACGCCGGCGTGCAGCTGCGCGGCGATCGACGCGTCCTGCTCGGCCGAGTACCAGCCGGGCAGCGGAACCGACATCGAGTTGTGCGTGGCCGGGAGCGCGACCTCGTCGAACGGCCGGTCGCAGAGCGCCGCGCTGCCGTTGCACGTCACCGCGGCCGGCGCGGCGGTCGACGTCCCGCCGGTGGCGACGAAAGCGCCGATCGCGAACGCGACCAGGACGGCGGCGAGCGCGCTGACGGCGACCGCGCGGCGGCGGTCCGCGTGCGCCGCGTGCCGCGCCCCGTGCGGCGCCTCGTGCTCCGCCCGCGGCTTGTAGACGACCCAGAGGATCGCGCTCACGCCGGCGTAGACCAGGTAGACCCCGGTGACGGCGAACAGGACGTGCAGGACCGTGTCGCGCGCCAGCAGGCACAGCAGCCCCACGCCGACCAGCCCGGCGCCGCGCAGCACGCGCCCGACGGGGCCGAGCGGCTCCGCGGTCAGCGCCGCGGCCGCGCGACGCAGCGGCGCGTCGAGCGGCACGGGCCGGATCAGCGACGCCGCGGCGGCGGCGACAACCGCCCCGCACGCCGCCAGCACCCAGGCGGCGGTCGACAGGTCGCCCAGGAACGCGTCCCAGATCGCGCCCGCCGCGGCGCGCTCGTCGAGACCGTGGACGTGCCCGAGCGCGATCGCCCGCACCACGCCCAGCGCCACCACCAGCACGACCCCGCTGACCGCGACGCTCGCGCCGAGCCGCGTCACGGTCACGCGCTTGTCGCGCGCCAACGCCAGCGCGCCCGCCGCCGCCCCCAGCGCGACCAGCAGCAGCAACCAGGCGGCGATCTTGACCGTGCGCGCGGCACGCGCCGCGGTCGCCGTGGCGCTGCCGATGTCGCGGTTGACGAGGTCCACCTGCGCGGTCGCGCGCACGCGGTCGGCCAGCGACGGCTCGACGACCTCCAGCCCCGCGGCGACGATCGTGCCGACGTCCCGCAGCGCGAACGTCAGCGTGTGCTCGTCGCGGTCGAACACCGCCCGGTGCACGTCGCGCACGCCGGACCGGAACACGCCGCCGAACGCGCGCCCGCCGACCGCCGACGCGACCGCGGACTCGATCACCGGCCGCGCCGCGATCAGGTCGCTCTGGTGCGCGAGGATCACCTGGTCGGTGACGCGCTCGGCGATCAGCGTGCGGACGCTGTCGTCGCGCAGCGCGGCCGCCGCCCGGTTGGCGAACTGGTCGGAGCTCACCGCCGCGCGCTGCACGTAGCCGACCAGCAGCGCGAGCGCGGTCGCCACGGCGGCGACCACGACCAGCGCCCAGACGGCTCGGCCGCGCGCGGCGCCGCCGCTCAGCGTCCGCTCGCCTTCTCGACGCTCATGACGAGGATCACCCGGTCGGCCTTGTCCGGCGGCGGCTGCGTGTCCGGGTCGCCGTAGCGCCGACCGAGCCGCACGTAGAAGTCGCCTTCCGGGTCCGGGACCGCCTCGACCAGCCGGCCGCGCAGCTCCAGGTAGCTGAACGGGTTCTGGTCGTCGACCAGCAGCAGGCTCATCGACGGGTTGTGCTGCAGGTTGCGGAACTTGCCGCGCCGGTTGGTGTGCGTGAACCGGACGTGCTCGCCGTCGTACTCGAACCACATCGGGTTCACCTGGACGGTGTCGTCGGGACGGATCGTGCCGAGGGCGCCGTACAGCGGCCGCTCGAGCAGGGGGCGCAGCGCGGGTGAGATCAGCGTGCTCATACGTGCGTGAGCCTAAACCGGCCCGGGTATCAGCGACAGCGTGCGGTTGTACTGGTGGATCGGGCTCGCGGCGTTCTACCTGGTGCTGGCGTGGAGCCTGGCGCCCGCCGAGCTCGCCGTCGCGGCGATCGCCGCCAGCGTCGGCACGATCGGCGCGGCGCTCGTCGACGCGCGCGTCCACCGCCCACCGGCGCGCGCCGCCGGCCGGGCGCTGCGCGGGCTCTTCACCGACCTCCTCCCGCTGCTGCGGGCGCTCGCGCAGCGGTGCACCGGCCGGCTGGAGCGCGTGCCGGCGCAGGACCCCGCGCTCGGCTCGCTCGCGCCCGCCACGATCGTCGTCCGCGTCGAGGGCGAGCACGCCGTGGTGCACCGGCTGTGAACGTCTGGCTGTGGGCGGCGGCGGTGCTGACGGCGGCGCTGGCCGCGCCGGCCTGGGTGGCGATCCGGCGGCCGCTGCTGGACGCGATCGTGGCGCTGGAGGCGGCCGGCTCGACCGCGACGCTCGTGCTGCTCCTGATCGCCGTCGGCACGAACCGCGAGCCGTTCGGCGACCTCGCGCTCGTGCTCGCGCTGACCTCGTTCGCGGGCACGCTGGCGTTCCTGCGCTTCGCCCGGGGGCTCGAGTGATCGTCGCCACCGCGCTGCTCGCGCTCGGCGTCGCGGTCGTCCTGCTCGCGTGCGCGGGCCTCGTCCTCATGCCGACCGCGCTCGACCGCCTGCACTACGCGTCGGCGGGCGTGACCGCGACCGTGCTCGTCGCGGCCGCCGTCGTCGTCCACGAGGGCGCGACGGAGCTGTCCAGCCGCGCGCTGCTGGTCGCGCTCTTCAGCGTGGTCGCGACGCCGGCGCTCACGCACGCGACGGCGCGCGCGATCGACGCGCGCGGAGCGCGGCGGTGAACCCGCTGCTGCTCGTCACGCTCGCGCTCGTCGCGCTCACCGGCACGGCGACCGTGTTCGTGCGCGACCCGGCGCGCCAGCTCGTGACGGCCGGCGTCTTCGGGCTGGCGCTGGCGATCATGTTCTTCGCGTTCGGCGCGCCCGACGTCGCGCTTTCGCAGATCGTCGTCTCGACCGTGGCGGTGCCGGTGATGGCGCTGCTGACGCTCGCGCGCCTGCACCGCGACGACCGCGAGGGGGAATGAGCCCGGCCGTCCGCCGCGGCGTCGCGCTCACCGCGCTGGCGGGCCTCGCCGCCGCGCTGCTGGTCGCGTGCCTCGGCCTGCCGGACTTCGGCCATCCGCGCGGCCCGTACGCGACCGCGGTGATCCCGCTCGCGCTGGACGCGCGGCACGTGACCTCGGTCGTCGCCGCGGTCACGTTCGACATCCGCGGCATCGACACGCTCGGCGAGGAGCTGATCCTGTTCAGCGCCGCGGTCGGCGCGACCGTGCTGCTGCGCTCGCAGCGCGGGGAGGACGACACGCGCGCGGCGGTCGAGCGCCAGCGCGCGCTGGCCGAACGCACGCCCGCGCCCGTGCGCCGGGTCGGCGCCGCGCTCGCCGGCCCGGTGCTGGTGCTCGGCGTCTACGTCGTCGCGCACGGCCAGCTGACGCCGGGTGGCGGCTTCCAGGGCGGCGTCGTGCTCGCGTCGGCGTTCCTGCTGGTCTACGCCGCCGGCCACGTCGTCCGCCTGCAGCGCGTGCGGCCGGTCGCGCTGGTCGAGGCCGGCGAAGCCCTCGGGGCGGGCGCCTACGCGCTGGTCGCGGTCGGCGGGCTGGTGTTCGCGGGCGCCGCGCTGGAGAACTTCCTGCCCTACGGGACGACCGGCCAGCTGCTCTCGGGCGGCACGATCCCGGTCCTCAACGTCGCGGTCGGCGTCGAGGTGTGCGGCGCGGTCGCGCTGATCCTCAGCGAGCTGCTCGACCAGGCGCTGCTGCGCCACGGAGCGCCGTGAACGTCGTGCCCTACGCGGTCGCCGTCTGGCTGCTGGCGGTCGGCGTCTACGGGGTCGTCACCAGCCGTCATCTCGTGCACCTCGTCCTCTGCCTGGCCGTCGCGCAGGCGTCGACGTACGTGCTGCTGCTCGCGATCGGCTACCGCACGCCCGGCCGGGCGCCGATCTTCTTCGACATCCCGCCCGGCACGCCGGTCGTGGACCCGGTCGTGCAGGCGCTGACGCTGACCGACGTCGTCGTGGAGGCGACGGTCACCGCGGTGCTGCTCGCGCTCGCGGTGCAGGCGCACCGGCGCTTCGGCACGGCCGATCCCGACCGGCTGGGCGAGCTGCGCGGCTGACATGACCACGGCCGTGCTGTCGGTGTTCGTGCCGCTCGGCGCGGCGTGCGCGCTCGCCGCGCTGGCGCCGTTCACCCGCCGGCGCGCGGGCTGGACCCCGGTGGTCGTGATGGCGGCCACGGCCGCCCTGCTGGCGGTGACGCTGGCGCGGCCGGGCCCGCGGCTGGACTTCGTCTTCGGCGGGTGGGCGCCGCGCGTCGGGGTGGTGTTCGCGATCGACGGCATCGGCGGCGGCCTGGCGCTGTTCGTCGCCGTGCTGGGCGTGGTGGCGCTGGCCGTCGCCGCGCGCACGATCGTGGTCGAGAGCCTGGCGTTCGACGCGCTGATGCTCGTGTTCATCGGCGCGATGATCGGCTTCTGCCTCACGGGCGATCTCTTCAACCTGTTCGTCTTCTTCGAGCTGATGGGCGTCGCCGCGTACGTCCTGGTCGCCTACGAGGTGCGCCGGCGCGCGGCGCTCGAGGGCGCGCTGACGTTCGCGGTGACCAACACGGTCGGCTCGATCCTGCTGCTGTTCGGGATCGCGCTGCTGTACGGGCACACCGGCGCGCTGAACCTCGCGCAGATCGGCCGGGCGGTCGGGCCGGATCCCGCCACGCCGGTGCGGGTCGCGTTCGCGCTGCTGGCCTGCGGGCTGCTGGTGAAGGCCGCGGTCGTCCCGTTTCACCTGTGGACCGCGGACGCGTACGCGGTCGCGCCGACGCCGGTCTGCATCCTGCTCGCGGGCGCGTTCTCCGAGCTCGGGCTCTACGGGCTGGCGCGCGTCTACTGGACGGTCTTCGACGGCGCGCTCGACGTCCGCGCCGTCCTGCTCGTCGCGGGCCTGCTGACCGCCGTGGTCGGGGCGGTGATGTGCGCCGTGCAGCATCACCTCAAGCGGATGCTGGCGTTCGCCACGATCGCCCAGGTCGGCCTGTTCCTGACCGGGCTCGGGCTGACCACGGCCGGCGGTGTCGCGGGCACGGCGCTGTGGGTCGTGGGCGACGGGCTCGTCAAGGCGGGGCTGTTCGCGTGCGTGGCGATCCTCCGCCAGCGCTTCGGCGACGTCGAGGCGGCCGACCTGCACGGCCGCGGCCCGCGCGGCGTCGGCGTGGTGTTCGTGGTCGGGGCGCTGGCGATCGCGTCGCTGCCGCCGTCCGGGCCGTTCCTCGCCAAGGCCGTGCTCGAGGACGCCGCGCTGGCCGCCGGGTACCCGTGGCTCCCGGCCGCGCTGCTGGTCGTCACCGGCGTCGTCGGCGGGACGCTGCTGCGCGTCGCCGCCCAGGTCTTCTGGGGGCTCGGCGCGCCTCCGCCGCACGATCCGGCGGGCGAGGAGCCGCGCGACGAGACCGCGCGCGAGAGCGAGCGCGGCGGCGCCGGACTGCTGCCCGTCCTGGCCGGCGCGCTGATGGCCGCGGGCGTCGCCTGGGGCCTCGTCCCCGGACTGCGCACCGCCGCGGGCCGGGCCGCCGCCGTGTTCACCGACCGGCACGGCTACGCCGCCGCGGTGCTCGGGGGCCGCGCGCCGCACGTGGCGCCGGTCGAGCTCGCCCCGCCGGGCGCGACCGCGTACCTGTACGCCGCCGGCTCGCTCGCGCTCGCGCTGGCCGTCGCCGCGGTCGGCCTCTGGCGCGGACGGCACGCACCGGCGCCGGTCCAGGCGCTGCGGCGGCTGCACAACGGCCGGCCGGGCGACTACGTCGCCTGGACCGTGCTCGGCGCCGCGATCCTGGCCGCGGTCTTCGCGTTCTAGCGCAGGTTCCAGATGCCGCCGGCGGCGGCCGGGACGATCTCCAGCGCGAGCTGCAGCCGCGTCGGCTCGCCGTCCGTCTGCGGGAACAGCAGGCAGCCGTCGAGCGTCTCGCCGACGTCGATGCGCACCGTCTCCTGGTCGAGGCCGTTCGAGCACTCCGCGTGCGCGCGCGGGTCGACCGCCACCCAGCCGTCGTCCTCGTGGGTCAGCGTCGCCTCCCGCAGCGGGCCCTCATAGACCGTGATCCCGGTGTTCTCCAGCGCGAGCTGGACCGCGGTGTGATCGCCGACGGGCTCGACCCGCTTGACCGTCGCGCGCAGGCGCACGCCGATGTTCGTGCCAGTGAGCGTGATCGTCCCGCCGAGCGGCGCTTCGGCCGGCTTCGGCGGCTGGTGGTACTCGGCCTCGATCGCGGCGTGCTCGTCGTCGGGCGGCGCGGGAGCGAGCGAGACGTAGTAGTCGCGGACGCCCTTCGAGTAGCCCTCGAGCCCGGTCGCGCGCGGCGCCGGCGTGGGGTCGGACGTCGCCGCCTTGTCTCCACAGCCCGCGATCAGCGCGGCCAGCGCGATCGTTGTGACCCACTTGTGCATCGGTTCTCCTGGTGAAACCACGGGGCGCCGGCGGCCGAGGCCGCCGGCGCCCTCATGATGGTGTTACGGCGTGGTCGTCGACAGCGTGAACGTGAGGCTCTTGCTGTAGCGACCCGTCCGCAGCATGTCGGAGGCGCCGATCGACTGACGCAGCCCGATCGTGACGTCCTCCGCACCCGCGGTCGGCGTGCTGAGGCCGAGCAGCTCCACCGGCGTGCCGGCGGTCGTGCTCAGCGAGGCGTACGCCGGGCTCGGGTTGGCCGCGTTGGCCGCCCGGACCTGCAGCGGGGTCGGCAGCGAGAACGTGCCGTTGACCAGACGGCCGGTCGCCGTCCCGCTCGGGTCGGTGACCGAGAGCGTCGCGCTGCCGGCGGTGCTGACGACCGAGGCGCCGATCGCCGTGTCGTACGTGCGCGCCGTGGCCGGGAGGAACGAGCCGAAGCTCGCCGTGCCCGAGCCGAGCGAGAGCGCCAGCGTGGAGGCCACGTCGCCGCCGACGGTGCCGATCACGTCGGCCGTGCTCTGGCCGGTCAGCAGGACCCGCTCCGTCGCGTCGTCGGAGTTGGACGTGATCTGCAGGCGCGCCACCGAGCGGTAGTTCGTGCGGGTCGGCTTGAAGCCGATCCGGACCGTGCACGCGCCGCGCGGCACCGGCGGCGTCGCGAGCAGCTGGCCGGGCGCGAGCGCACCAGCGGTCGTGCAGGTCTGGCTGACGATCGAGAAGTCGCCGGCGTCGCCGGTGTCGGACCCGATCGAGAGCCCCGTGATGGTCAGCGGCGCGTCGCCGGTGTTCTGCAGGGTCACCGAGACGGCGTTCTCCGCCGCCGGGGTGCCGGCCGCGACCGACGGGAACGTCGGCGGCAGGCCGAGGACGGTGCCGACCACGGCCGGCCCGACGCCCTTGAGGTTGGTGAAGCTGACGTCGGCATCGGCGATCGTGCCGCCGTCATGCTCCTGGTGGTAGTAGCGGACGCGGTTCTTGGCCGCGGTCAGGACCGGGCGGAAGTCGATCTCGCCCGTGCCGAACGCGCGCGGCGAGCCCGAGCGCGAGTTGTCCGGCGCCGGCTGGCCCTCCACGTTGATGCCGTCCTTCATGTGCAGCAGCTGGACGCGCGTCGGGTTGCCGTTGATCAGCGTCGCGCTGGCGGTGCCGGTCACGTCGTTGAACGCGTCCTGCGCCCAGAACACGTCGATCTCCGCCGCCACGTAGCGCGGGTCGGTGCGGTCCATGAGGATCTGCCACGCGGACTTCAGCACGCCGTCGTCGACGTAGCGCGCGTCGAACTCGCCCGTGTGGTTGTGGATGTAGACCGGGCCGACGCCGGCCTCGACCGACTCCTTGCCGAGCCGGTTGAGCGCCTGCGCGGTCAGCAGCGTGTTCTGGTAGGTGCCGACGCCCGGGGACGCCGTGCCGCCGGAGCCGATGAAGTCAGCGCCGAGGATCTTGGCCGCGGCGACGCGCTCGGTCCAGGCCGGGCCGACGTCGGTCACGGTGCCGTGCCAGCCGCCCGCGTGCAGGCCGTACTTGTCCAGCAGCTGCCGGTACTCGATCAGACCCGGGATGTCGTTCTGCGCCGGGAAGGTCGCGTGCGAGAACAGCTCGATGTTGGTCAGGCCCTTGCGCTGCAGGAACGCGAACAGCGCCTCGAGGCGCTCCCGGCGGCAGGCCGTCGTCGTCGACGTCAGGCACGCCGTCGAGACGCTCGTGATCGGGTTGGGCGTGCCGGTGCTGGACCCGTTGGAGATGTAGCTGCCGTAGTTGAACATCTGCACGCCCATCTGGCCGGTCGGCACACCATCGCCGACCGACGCGGGACGCTGCGCCTGCGCGCTCGCGGCACCGGCGAGCGCGACGGCGCCCGCCGCGGCGGCCACGGCACACGCTCGCGCGCGCCGAGTGATTCCCTTCATTGACCCTCCTTGCGGGTGAACTGCATTTGAAACGGGGGCGGCGCGCGCCGCAGCGCGCGCCGCCCCGATCGGTCACGGTGTCGTGGTCGACAACGTGAAGGTCAGCGTCCGGCTGTAGGTGCCGGTCCGCAGCGCGTCGTTCGCGCCGATGTGCTGCTTGAACGTCACGTCCACCGACTCGTGGGACACGGGTGCGTCCCAGGTCGACTTCGAGAACGCCACCTGCAGCGGCTCGGGCAGCGAGAACGCCCCGTTGCTCAGGTGCCCGGGGTCGGACACCGTGAGCGCCGCGTCACCGGCGGTCGACAGGACGTCGGCCGTCGTGGACGCGGTGTAGTCGCGCGACTCGCCCGGGGTGAACGCCCCGAACGTCGCCGGCGCGCCGAGCGTGAGACCGAGCGTCGCCGGCACCGTACCCCCGACCGTGCCCTCCACGGACGTGGACGACTCCGGCGGGAGCGTGACGCCCTCCCCGCCGAACTCGATCCAGTTCAGGTTGCCGAAGCCGCTGGCCGGCGCGCCGGGCGCGTCGATCGCGCGGAACACGAAGTACAGCCGCTGCGAGCCCTCGAAGTCGAGGTCGAACGTCTGGCTCGTGTACGTGTTGTTGTTGGTGCCCGTGGACTTCAGGGTCACCGTCTTGACGATCGGGCCGGTCGCCGAGCCGGTCCGGATCTCGATCGCCGCCCGGTCGGAGCCGGCCGGGTTGGCGGCCGACCCGCCCGCGTAGCGGAACGTGATCTGCTTGTCCATGTTGGCGAGGGTGTACCGGCCGTTGAGCGCGATCCAGTCCCCGTTGTCGAGGCTGCCGCGGACCTGCCCGCCGAACGGATCGGTCTCGCCCGCCGGCACGTTGGCGAGCGACGTCCCGGACTCCTCCTGGACGTACTCGACCTGCTGGCGCTTGATCTGCACCACGTTCTGCTCGACCGTGGTCAGCGCCGGCGTGCCGCCCGCCCCGCCGGTGTCAGTGTAGGACGCGCTGATGCCGCCGGCGATGTAGCCGCCGTGCGACGCGTCGTCGGCGACCGTCTCCAGCGTGCCGCTGCAGCCGAGCCGCTCGTCCTCGCCGTGGCCGTGCTGATCGTGCACGAGCACGAACGTCACCTTGACCTTGGCGCAGTCGATCGTCCCGTCCTCAGGGTCGGTGACCGTGACGCGGTACGGGATCTTCTGGCCCCACTCGAAGAAGTCGCCGTCGGTGGGCACCTCGATCTTGATCGTCGGCGCGGTGTTGCCGACGGTGATCACGGTCGACTTGATGTCCTGCTTGCCGCTGGAGTCGGTCACGGTCAGCTTCGCCGTGTAGACGCCGGTCGCGGTGTAGGTGTGGGTGGCGTTCTCCGCGGTCGAGTCGACCGTGCCGTCGCCGTCGAAGTCCCACGCGTAGGTGAGCGCGTCGCCCGGGTCCGGGTCGGTGGTGCCCTCCGAGGAGAAGCGGACCGTCAGCGGCGCCGGGCCGTCCGTGCGGTCGGCGTTGAGCACCGCGCTCGGGGCGCGCTGGCCCTTGACGTACTCCCACTTGTACAGGCCGGCGTCGGCGTTGGCGTTGAAGAACCCGTCGCCGTAGGTGAGCAGGTAGAACGCCCCGTCGGCGCCGAACTGCATGTCCATCGGGTTGTCGCACTCGAACGGCTGGGTGCGGTTGTTCTGGACCGGCCCGCAGTCGAGCAGCCGGTTGATCTTGAACACCTTGTCGTCGGCGTCCAGGCGGACTTCGCGCAACGTGTCCTGGCCGAACTCACCGAGGAAGACCGCGTCGTCGTAGTACGGCGGGAGCTTGTTGGGGTTCGGGTTGGCGGGGTCGTACTCGTACTTCGTCGCCCCGTGCGGCGCGACGCCGCCCGTGAACAGCTCCGGGAACAGCTGCGGGCAGGTCCCGCCGGAGCCGTTGTAGTACGCGAAGCAGGGCGTGCCCTGGAGCGTGCCCGGCGTGTTGTCACGGAACGAGTACCAGAGGTCCGGCCGGGCGATCGGCGGCCCGTACTCGAGGCCGGGCTCGACCGTCGGCCCGCCGTCGCGGACCCAGCGCGAGCTGTTCTGCGGCCCGCGGTCGGGGTTGTTGCACTCGTGCGGCGTCGGCGTGGCGTCGAGCGGCGTGCTGGTGTTGAAGTTCCAGCGGTAGTACGGCAGGTCCGGCGAGTAGCACAGCGGCCAGCCGTAGTTGGACGGCTTGCGCACGATCTCCACGCGGCCGGTGCCCGCCGGGCCGCGGAAGTCCTGCGGCACGTTGGAGTCCGGCGAGTAGTCGGTCACGTACGCGACGTCGTTGGAGTCGACCTGGATCCGGAACGGGTTGCGGAAGCCCATCGCGTAGATCTCGGGCCGCGTCTTGGCCTGCCCGAGCGTGAACAGGTTGCCGGCCGGGATCGTGTACGACCCGTCGTTCTGGACCGAGATGCGCAGCACCTTGCCGCGCAGGTCGTTGGTGTTCTGCGCGGAGCGGCGGGCGTCGACGAACGGCGCGGTGAACAGGCCGCCCTCCGAGTTGGCCGCGGTGGTCGCCGCGAGCGTCGCGCCGGTGCCCTCGAGCGCCGCCGTGTCACCGGTGATCTGGTTGACGTTGGTCTCCGCGAACGCGCCACGGAAGTTGACCGACACGTTGGCCGAGTTGATCGGCCCCCCGGTCACGGCGATGTCGCCCGGGTCGATGTTGCTCAGCGCCTCGAGCGCGGCCTGGATCTGCGCCGCGGTCGCGTTGTGGGCGAGCGCGGCGGTCGTCTGGCCGTTGAACGTCAGCGTGAACGTGCCGCCGGTCGCGTTGGTGATCCGCAGCGTCTGCGTCTCGTTGGTCTTCTGGTCGTTGAAGGGCCCGAAGCCGCCCGAGTTGCCGCCGCCGGCCGGCGTGTCGTCGCCGGTCACCAGCCACAGGTTGTTGTGCTTGTCGAAGTCGATGTCGCCGGCCACGTGGCAGCACGCCCCGCGGTTGTTGGCGACCTGCATGATCTTCTGCTCGGACTCGAGGTCGATCGTCGGGTTCTCACCGTCGACGAACTTGAAGCGCGAGAGCTGGAAGTAGCCCGCCCACGTGTCCTGCCAGACGCACGGGTCGGCGGCGACGGTCGGCGCCGAGCCGGTCGGCGTCGTGACGTCGGCCATCGTCCCGTCGCACTTGCGGATGCGGACGGTCGGCGGCGCGTAGTACAGGTACACCCACTTGTTGGTGGCGAAGTCGTTGTCGATCGCCGGGCCGTACAGGCCGTCCTCGGAGTTGGTGTAGACCGGGATCGTGGCGATCACGGTCGACGTGCCCTTGGCCGGGTCGTGCAGGCGCAGCTGGCCGCCGCGCGCGGTCTGCAGGATGCGGCCGTCCGGCAGCTGGTCGAAGCCGATCGGCTCGTTGAGGTTCGGCGGGGCCGAGATCTTGGTCTGCTGGTAGTTGGCGAGCACGGTCGCGCCGCAGTCGCTGTAGACCGGGTCCGCCTTGCCGGCCGCCCACTGGACGGCGCCGCCCAGGTGCTTGCGGAAGTCGGGGTCGGCGAAGCCCTCGGCGGTGTTGCCCAGCGCCGTGTAGAAGCTGCGCCCGCCCTGGTAGTCCTTGCACCAGACGACCGGGTGGTCGTTGGTCAGCGGCGTGGCGAGCGCCTTCGTGTTGCCGCCGGTGTACGTGTTTTCGTCGACGGTCGCGATCACGTGCGAGAAGCCACGGACGTTGTCGGCGAAGTTGAACCAGCGGTCGCTGCGGTGGTAGTACTCGGGCAGCGCCTTGCCGCCGGCGGCGTGGCCGCGGTCGGCGACCTTGACCGTCGCCTGCTGCGCGGTCGTCGGCTCGCCGCTCGCGCGCGTGCCGAGAATGTCGGTGAAGAAGCTCGAGCTGGGCTCGGTGGTGATCGCGGCGCCGATGCCCAGGAAGCCGCCGCCGGAACGGAAGTACTTCTCGAACGCCGCCTCCTGCGCCGCGTTCAGGACATCGCCGGTCGTGTTGAGGAACACGACCGCCTTGTACGGGGCGAGGCCCGTGTCGGTGAACGTGCTGGCGTCCGCGGTGACGTCGAACGTCGCGTCCGCGGGTGCGGCGGCCTGCAGGGCGGCGACACCCTCGGCCGCGCCCACGGTCGCGTTCTTGGTGAACACCAGCACGCTGTACGGATCCGCCTTGGCGGCGGCCGTGTCGGCGGCGGCGAGCGGCAGCGCGGCCAGTGTCGCGGCCAGCGCGGCCGTCCGCCAGCGCGGGCGCACCCCGCGTGCGAACCGCCGGTCCTTCAGTTGCTGCATAAACGCCCTCTCTTCGGGATCTGTCCATGCAGGAGCGCGCACCCCTGGAGATGCGCGTTCTCCCCCTGTCTCAGCGGCCTCCCGGACAGACCGCCTGCCCCGACTTCTATCAACAGAAGTCAGAACAAAGCAAGTGCGTGTTACGGCAAAAGTCGACGACTTTCGCCGTCTTCTTCCGCGTATTTCGCCGAACTGGCGGGTGCGGGCGGTGGAATTCTCATATTGGGTTCACCGTTCCGCGCGACGGGTTCGCAAAACGTCGCACCAGAACGCGTGGCTTCTGCACAAACCGCGAAAGATGAAGAAATCCTGTTCTCGTCGTGTAGGGTCGGGGATGTGGGCGCGATGAGCGATGTGACGGCGGTGTCCACCACGCGCGAGCTCAATCGGCTGCGGGTGGTCGAGATGCTGCTGCGGCATCCGTCCCGGAGCCGCTCGGAGCTCGGTGCGGCGCTCGGGCTGTCACGGGCGACGATCACCACCGTCCTGTCGGAGCTCGAGGACGCGGGGATCGTGCAGCAGCACGCCGACGGCGGCGTCGCGCAGCGCGCGTCGCGGGCCATCGGCCGCCCGCCGCTGCAGGTGTCGCTCACGCCGTCGGCGGCGTACGCGGTGGGACTCGATCTCGGGCACGCCCACGTCCGCGCCGCCGTCTGCGACCTCCGCGGCCGGATCGTCACCGAGCGGTCGGCGCGCAGCGGCGTCGGCTCGGACCCGTTCCGCGCGTTCGACGTCGCGCGGCGGCTGACCGACGAGGCGCTGCTCGACGCGGGCGTCGACCGCACCCGCGTGCTCGGCGCGGGCGTCGGATTGGCCGTGCCCGTCGACCCGGTCACCGACGCGGTGCACGTGGACGGCATCCTCGACGGCTGGGCCGGCGTCGCCCCGGCCGCCGAGCTGCAGGCGCGGCTCGGGATGCCGGTGCGCGTCGAGAACGACGCCAACGCGGGCGCGCTGGCCGAGCACATCTTCGGCGGCGGCCGCGGCGTCGACGACATGGTCTACCTGCGGCTGTCGGCCGGGATCGGACTCGGTCTGATCATGCGCGGCCTTCCGTACCGCGGCGTCGCCGGCGTCGCGGGCGAGATCGGGCACGTCACCGTGGTCGACGACGGGCTGATCTGCCGGTGCGGCAACCGCGGCTGCCTGGAGACGGTCGCGAGCCCGCTCGCCGTGTCCGCGCTGCTCGAGCGCAGCCGCGGCGAGCCGATGCCGGTCGAGCGTCTGTTCGAGCTGGCCGCGTCCGGCGACCGCGGGGTGCAGCGGGCGATCGTGGACGCCGGCCGCGCGGTCGGCCGGGCGCTCGCGGCGACGGTCAACCTGCTCAATCCGGGCCTCGTCATCGTGGGCGGCGACCTGGCCCAGGCCGGGGACCTTTTGCTCAACCCGATCCGAACCGCGATCCAGGAGGCCGCGGTGGCGCCGGCCGTGGGCACCGTGCGCGTGATCGCAAGCCAGCTCGGCGACCGCGCGGAAGTGCTGGGCGCGGCCGCGATCCAGCTCGTGCGGGCGCCGTCGACGCTGACCGGCCGGCTCGCCTGACCGGGTCGATCGGTGCAACGAGGGGTCTCGTTGCGGCCGATAGCGCCAGAAATCGACCACTCGCGCCGCGCGGAGCGCAGCGACCTAGCGCCGGCGGCCGAACTTGAAGTAGGCCAGCGGCCCGAGCGTGTTCACGAACGAGAGCGCGACCCAGGTCGCCTTGCGGCCCTTGATCTGCTCGGCCGGCCGCCGCCGGATGTCCACGAGCGCGGCGATCTGCAGGCTCACCTGGATCGTCCCGGCGATCACGACCGCGACGCGCCGCGACGGCGGCAGGTCGCTCCAGCGCTGCTTCTTGGCCATGAGGCCGAGTCTACGCCGCGATCGGCGTGTCCTCCAGGTCGGCGGCGAACGCCGCGGCCGAGCGCGCTCGGCGCTAGCCCGTGACGCGCTCGAGGCGGCAGTCCGGCCAGCGGTCGCGCAGCAGCGCGGACAGGTCGTCGACCGCGGCGTCGAGCTGCTCGCGACCGAGCGCGCCGAGCCGGTCGAAGACGAAGAACGCGTGCGTCGAGTCGTCCGTCAGCTGCGTGCGCCGGCCCTGACGCCAGTTCCAGCGCCGGCACGTCACGCCGCGGTCGTCGCGCCAGACGATCTCGCCGGCCGCCAGGTGCTCGACGTCGGCGCCGTCCCCGCGCGGGTCGAACGGCTCGCCGCCCTCGGTGATCGTCAGCCGCAGCGCGCCCTCCAGCCGATCCGCGTCCTCGCCGCCGAGCGGGATGACGTGGCGGACGCTGACCGCGTTGTAGAGGTCGACGAGCACGTTGATCCGCGGCAGGGTCTGCCCCTTGAGGACGCGGGTCATGAGCGCCTCGGCCGAGCTCGGATAGCGGCTCGGCTTGGCGCCGAACGCGCTGAACGCGGCGCGCCACGCCGCGATGTGCGGGTGGTCGGCGGCGCGCTCGAGGTCTCGTGCGCGCAGGTGCCGCTCGGCCGCGGCGAGCTCGGCGTCGCCGGCGGCGTCGGTCGGGCCGTTCCGCAGGCCCTCGGCGACGAGCACGACCGCGGTGTAGTCCGGGTGCGCGGCGTGGACGGCGGGGTCGACGTGGACGTCGAAGTCAGCCATTGCGGTGCTCCAGCGGGAGGTGGACGGTCATGATCAGCTCGCACGCGCCGCGGCCGGCACCCTCGTACGCGTGCGGCACGTCGGCGGCGAACGCGATCGTCATGCCGGCGCCGAGCGCGTGCGCGGCGGCGTCGAGCTCCAGGCGCGCGTGGCCGCGCACGACGGTCAGCGTCTCGGTGATGCCCGCGGGGTGCGCGCTGCTCTCGTAGCGCTCGCCCGGGTGCAGGCGCCAGCGCCAGACCTCGACGGGCGCGGGGCGCGGGTTGGTGAGCAGCAGCTGCACGGTGCCGCCCTGCGGGCCGGTCCACAGCGGGGCGATCTGCGCCGCGTCGGCGAGCAGGACCCGCTCGTCGCGGGTGTCCTCCATCAGCGAGGACATCGAGCGGCCGAGCGCGTCGGCGACGCGCACCAGGGTCGCCAGGTTCGGGTTGCCGCGGGCGCCTTCCAGCGCGACGACCGCACCCTTGCTGACGTCGGCGCGGGCGGCCAGGGCGTCCAGCGACAGGCCGGCGGCGGCGCGGGCGGCGCGGACGTTGTGCGCGATGATGTCGAGCGCGGCCTCGTTCATGAGCTGCGGTCAGTTGATTGTACGATGCGGTCGTTGAAATGACCGCACTGCTGCTCGCCCTCGCCAGCTCGCTCGCGTACGGCTCCGCCGACTTCCTCGGCGGTGTCGCGTCGCGCGGCGCCCACGTGCTGCGGGTCGTCGTGATCGCCGCGCCGGTCAGCCTGCTGGTCGAGGTGCTCATCTGGCCGGCGGTCGGGGCCGACTTCGCGGCGGGCGCGCTGTGGTGGGGCGCGGCGTCCGGGCTCGCGTCGGCGGCGGGGTTCGCGCTCCTGTACCGGACGCTGGCGATCGGCCCGATGAGCGTGCTCTCGCCGATCACCGCGCTCGTCTCCGCGGCGCTTCCGGTCGCAGTCGGCCTGCTCAGTGGCGAGCGACTGGGCGTGCTGGCGGTGGTCGGCATGACGCTGGCGCTGGTGGCGATCGCGATCGTGAGCGGTGGGACGGACGGCGGCGACGGCGCTCGCGTGAGCCGAGGCGCGCTGGTGCTCGCCGTCGGCGCGGGCACGGCGATCGCGGTGCAGCTGATCTGCTTGGACCGGGCGCCGGACGACAGCGGCCTCGCGGCGCTGCTGGTCGGGCGGGCGGTGTCGTCGGCGGTCGTGGTCGGGGCGGCGGTCGCGCTGCGCGCGCAGCTCGGCTCGGCCCGCCCGAGCACTTCGGCCGCGGTCGCCGCGGGCGCCCTCGACTCGCTGGCGAACTTCGCGTTCCTGCTCGCGGTGCGCAGCGGCGATCTGGCGATCGTGGCGGTGATCACGGCGCTCTACCCGGCGAGCACGGTGCTTCTGGCACGGGCGTTCCTGGGCGAGCGCATGGGGCGCGCGCAGCTCGCCGGGCTCGGGCTCGCCGCCGCGGCCGTCAGCCTGCTCGCCGTCGGCTGACGCGGGTCAGCCTTCGCAGGCGGCCCCGTCGCCGTCGCGGTCGAGCCCGTAGTGGTCGGTGCCGACGACCTGCACGGGGCCGGTGTAGTCGGGACCGTCGCCGCTGCCGCCCGCGCAGTCGTAGTCGGGCGAGTCGGGCTTCAGGCAGGCGCCGGCGTAGTTGGGATCGCAGCCGCCGTCGCTGGGCTCGGCGGCGGCCTCTCGCTCGGCCGCGGCCTCTCGCTCGGCCCGTTTCGCCGCGCGGTCGGCGGCGTAGGTCGCGCAGCCCGGCGGCGTCGCCCCGCCGTCGCGGACGGTGCGCTTCTCGGCGGTCGTGCACGTGCGCTGGTCCTTCGCGATCCGGGCGAGCCGCCGGCGTTCGCGCGCGGCGGCCTTGGCCTTCGCGATCTCGGCGTTCGCGCTGCTGATCACCGTGGCCGCGGCCGCGGTCTTGTGCAGGCGGCGCGACGCCGCCGCGAGCCGCTTGGCGTTCGCGTAGCCGCCGCGCGCCAGCGCGCGCTGGGCGGACCGGTAGAGGCTGCGCGCGCCGCGCCTGCGGACCTTGTCGGCCTCCTCAGGAAGCCTGGCGGCGGCGAGCGCAGCGGCGGCCTGGGCGTAGCGGCCTCGCTTCGCGAGCCGCCGCGCTTCGGCACGCGCGTCCTGCTGTGGGGTCGCGGTCGACGTGGGCGCCGCCGGCGATTCCTTGGCCGGCGCCGCCGGCTCGCTCTCCGCCGGCTTCGGGTCCCCCGAGACGGCGGCGACCAGGATCAACAGCCCGAGCCCGGCGCCCATCAGCGCCCACCAGCGCTTCATCACGATCCCCCGAGGTGCGTGTTCATGACGACCGCCGCGAACCTATGCCGGCCTCGCGCGCCGTTCACTGGTCGACCGTTCAGGGTTCACTGCTCTGGTCGGCGCGCTGACGAGCGCGCCGCGCGGGCGACGTCAGGCGATCGGTTGATGCGATGACCATCCCATGGGACGATCGATCGGCGGCTGCTCCCCCACCGACCGGCCGACCAAGCTGGACCCATGACGAGGACGCGCGAAGACTTCGGGCACGACCGCGGGCTCCAGGCGCGCATGCTGCTGACGCTGTTCTTGTTGGGTCTGGCCTACGTCGTGCTGATCGCCGTCGCCCTCAGCGCCGGGGCGCGCATGACCACCGTGATCGTGATCGCCGCGCTGTTCTTCGGGCTGCAGCTGTTCGCGTCCGACCGGATCGCGCTGGCGGCGATGGGCGCACGCCAGGTGTCGCCCGAGGAGGCGCCGCGGCTGCACGCGCTCGTGCAGCGCCTGTGCGTGCAGGCCGACGTGCCGATGCCGCGGCTGGCGCTCGTGGACGCGCCGATGCCGAACGCGTTCGCGCTCGGTCGCTCGCGCAAGACGGCGACGATCTGCGCGACCACCGGCCTGCTGGGGCTGCTCTCGGAGTCCGAGCTCGAAGGCGTGCTCGCGCACGAGCTGACGCACGTCATCAACCGCGACGTGATGGTGATGACGATCGCCAGCTTCTTCGCCTCGATCGCGGCCGTCCTGGTGCGCTTCGGCGTCTTCTTCGGCGGCGGCGGGCGCGGGCGCAACCAGCAGTCGACGTTCGCCGTGGTCCTGCTCGCCTCGGTCGCCGTCTACGCCATCTCGTTCCTGCTGCTGCGGGCGCTGTCGCGCTACCGCGAGTACGCTGCCGACCGCGGCTCCGCGATCATCACCGGCTCGCCGAGCGCGCTCAGCTCGGCGCTGCTGAAGATCAGCGGCACGATGGAGCGCATCCCGCAGCGCGACCTGCGCACGGCGGCGAGCATGAACGCGTTCTTCATCGTGCCCGCCCGGCACAAGAGCGCGCTGATGGCGCTGTTCGCCACGCACCCGCCGATCCAGAAGCGGATCGCGGCGCTGCAGCGGATGGAGAGCCGGCTGCAGGCGGCGCCGTCGGTCTAGTCGTGCTCTGGTCGGTGGTGTCACCCGCGTTCGCGGGGGTGGCTTGAACGGCCAGCACCGAGGGGGAGGCGGGTGCGGTGCCTGGGCCTGGTCGGGTCTGGCCGCGGTCGGCGTGGTGTTTGGCCGTGCGTGTTCGGGGCCGGGTCTCGGGATACCGTCGAGGTACGGGCACCGGAGAGGGTGGGTGAGCGGTGTCGGCCGTCCGTCGTGCTGGCTGGCCCGTACCGATCAGGTTCGAGTTGGCGCGTTGGTGGGGGTGTGTCCGGAAACTCGCCTGACAGGCGACCTAGCGGCCACACCCCCCGCCGCTCTCACCGACCGCGCGCTCCACAACCCCTCCCCCCACCTACCAGAGCACTACTGGGCGTCCAGGTCCAGCTGCTGCTGGCTGGAGTGCCCGGGCCCGAGACGGCAGACGTCCGGAATGAGCCCCGGCGGCGGACGTCCGATCGCGACCCGCGTCGCGGGAAGGGTGGACGCGAGCGTGGTCTTCGTGTGCCAGTCGATCGCCCGGCGGCGGCCGAAGAGCGTGACGTTGCGATGCCCTGGGAGCGCAGCCGAAGGAACCACGATCCCGGGGACTCCCGCCTCGCGCAGCCGCACACCGGCGGCCTGGGCGGCCGACCAGTCGTCGGCGACGAGGTCCTCCTCGGTGAGCCCCCACGCCGCGCGGTTCTCGGGAACGGTCAGGTCGACGAGCCGCAGCTTCGGGATGCGACACACCCACAGCGGCATGCGGACCTCGTCCAGCTCGGCCTCGGTGCTGATCTCCTCGTAGCGGAGCAGCTCGGCCCAACTGGCCTCGGGGCAGAGCGACCAGTACTGCGTCCACCCTCCGCGAGCGTGGTTCCAGCGTCCCGGACGCGTGTTCTCACGGTCCCAGAACGGCACGTCGTAGCCCGAGTAGCGAAACGCCGTGAACGTGCTGCCGTCCGTGACCGGGATGAGGGCCGTCTGCGCTGTCTCAGGCGGCACCTTGGACTCGTCCCGCGCGCGCGATCCGGATCAGGTCCCCCTCGCGGGCCGCATCGTCGAGCAGCTCCGCGGGTGCGCGGCCGCCGAGCTCCCGTCGCGGCCGCTCGAACCACATCATCACCCCACGGGGCGTCCAGCCGTGACGGAGGATCGCCACCAGGCGCGCGACGATCTGGACGCGGTCGCTCGCCGTCTTCCCGCGCTCCGCGTGGGCCAGCCGCTGCAGCGTCCGCGTCGACTGACCGAGCAGCTCGGCCAGCTGCGCCTGCGGGACGCCCGGCAACCACTCCTGGAGCAGCGCGATCACCTTCGCCGCGTCGCGCAGCTCGATGGGCGGCTGTTCGTCCAGCAGATCGCGAACGATGTGGCGGATCGCCTCGAGCTCGAGCAGCATCGCGTCGGCGTCGTCGAGCGTCGGCTCGGCGTCGAAGCTCTGCGTGAGTACCTTCACCATGCGCCATCGCAGCTCGTTGAGCGTGGGCGAGTCGATCTCTGGCGGGAAGGTCTCGTTGACCCGGCCGGCGATGTCCTTGAACGTGGCAGCGAGGCGAGTGAGGATCTCGGCGTCCAGAGCGTCCGCCATCGCCGCGTGCTCCACTGTGCGCTGCATACCGGCGATCCCGGCGTCCACGGACTCGAGAGCCTGGCGCTCGGTCTCTCCCAAGACCGCCATCCGTCAACCCTCCGACGTGTTTGTGGTCCTTGACGGCGATGCGTCGCCTATGTACGACAGGATAACGCCACCTCGGCGCGGAAGACGATCAGTACCTCCGCCGGCCGCTCGACGGCGACGAGCGCGTGCGGCTCCCAGGTGGAGAACTCGGCCGTCTCCCCCGCACGCAGCGTGCGCGCGGCGGCGTCGCCGACCAGCAGCCGTACGGTCCCGTCGAGCACGTGCAGCCACTGGTGGCCTTCGTGCTGATGGCGGACCGGGTCCTCGACCGGCAGCCGGACGCGGTACACGCGCGGGCCGTCCGGACGCTCGGGACCGACCGGCCGCCACGTGCGGCCGTCGCGCGCGGGGACGGGAGCCTCCGGGCGAGCGGCCAGCAGCGCGTCGGTGGACCGGTCGAGCGCGCTCGCGAGGCGTTCGACCTGCGCCAGGGTGAGCCGCCTCGCGCCCGTCTCCAGCCGGCTCACGGTCGATGCCGTCAGCCCGGCGCGCGCGGCCACCTCGGCGAGCGTCAGCCCGCGCTCGAAGCGCGCCTGGCGCAGCCGGGCGCGCACCACGTCCTCGATTGCCATTTCGGCAACGAGGTTGGCAGACGGCCCCGCCGGCGCGAGCCTTGAGCGCATGAAGATCGACGTCCCCGGCGGCCACCTCCACGCGCTCAGCGACGGCGACGGGCCGCTCGTGCTGCTCGTCCACGGCTTCCCGGAAGGCGCCTGGGCCTGGCGCCACCAGCTCCCGGCGCTCGCGGCCGCCGGCTACCGGGCGGTCGCGATCGACGTCCGCGGCTACGGCGACTCCTTCGTCCCCGGCAGCGTCGAGGCGTACCGTCTGCTCGCCCACGTCGCCGACAACGTCGCTGTCCTGCGCGCGCTCGGCGCCGGCACCGCCGCGATCGTCGGCGACGACTGGGGCTCCGCCATCGCCACCGCCTCAGCCCAGATCCGCCCCGACCTGTTCACCGCCGTCGCGCTGCTCGGCGTCCCCTACACGCCGCGCGGCGACGCACCGCCGGCGTTCCCGCCCGACTTCTACGTCGGCCACTTCCAGACGCCGGATGTGGCCGAGGCCGAGATCGAGGCCGACGTCCGCGGCTGGCTGCGCCGGTTCTACGCCGCGCTCACGGCCGGGACGCCGGGCTGGTTCGCCGCCCCGATGCACCTCCCCGACGCCCGGCTGCCCGCGTGGGCGCCAGAGGACTTCGACGCGATCGCGGCCGGCTTCGAGCGCAACGGGTTCGCCGGCCCGCTCAACCGCTACCGCAACTTCACCCGCGACTGGGAGGACCTCGCCGCCTTCGACCCCCCGCGCCAGCCGACCGTCTTCATCACCGGCGAACGCGACAGCACGCGGCTCTGGCTCGGGGAGGCGATCGAGCGCCAGGCCGAGTGGCTCCCGGCGCACACCGGTACCCACGTCATCCCGGACTGCGGCCACTGGGTCCACCAGGAACGCCCCGAGCAGGTCAACGCGCTCCTGCTCGAGTTCCTGGCGCGCCTCTAGAAAGGGCAAAGCCCCCGGCCCCCGCGGCGTACCGCGGGGAACCGGGGGCTTTGCGGACCTTCGTCTACGGCGTGGTCTGCGCCAGCGTGAACGTGACCGTCTTGTGGTACGTCCCCGCGAGCAGCAGGTCGTCAGCCGCGATCGGCTGCTTGAACTGGACCGTCACCGCGGCACTGGCCACGGGCGCGTTCCAGGTCTTGAGCACGAGCGGGCTCGCCGCGCTCCCGATCGGGGCGAACGCCCCACCG
>Ga0182736_1000891_pt1 | contig 36234 bp, 39 predicted proteins | sample eDN5th30CKraftBY_FD_128882 | JGI IMG/M metagenome (GOLD analysis project Ga0182736, IMG submission 128882) | Enriched backyard soil microbial communities from Emeryville, California, USA - eDNA 5th pass 30_C Kraft BY (version 2) (version 2) | ecosystem: Environmental > Terrestrial > Soil >...
GCCACAGGTAGACGAGGAGCCGGCCGTACCGGTCGCGGGCTTCCCGGTCGCGCTGCACGACGACGGCCGTGCCGTCGGGCAGGAGCGCCTTGGTCCGAGCCGACGCCTCCGGACCGAAGCAGTCGACCGGGGCGTTCGGCTTCACGGTCTCGGGCGTGTCGATGCCGAGGAGGCGGGCCCGCTCGGTGGCACCGCCGATGGCCAGGTCGACGGTGTCGCCGTCGACGACGTGGGTCACCGTGGCCGGCAGGCCGCGCCCGCCACCCGGCACGGCGACCGCCTGGGGGTGGCGCGGCGCGGTGCAGGCGGCGAGGCCGGTGACGAGCACGGCGGTGGTGGCCGCAGCGAGGACGGTGCCGCCCCGGCGGAGGGGCGAGCGGCGGGGATGCGGGCGCGACGGCATGGCGGTTCCGATCGGACGTGGAGCTGATCGGCGGCGCGGGCCGCGAGCGGGACGGGCTGGGCGGACCAGCCGGGAGGACTAGAGGCGCTCGATGATGGTGCCGGTGCCGAGGCCGCCACCGCAGCACATGCTGACGAGGCCGTAGCGGCCGTCGGTGCGCTCGAGCTCGTGGAGGGCCTTGGTCATGAGGACGGCGCCGGTGCCGCCGAGCGGGTGGCCCAGGGCGATGGCGCCGCCGTTGGGGTTGACCTTGTCCATCGGGACCTCGAGCTCCTTGGCCCAGGCCAGGACGACCGAAGCGAACGCCTCGTTGATCTCGAACGTGTCGATGTCGTCGATGGTCAGGCCGGTGCGGCCGAGGAGGTGGCGCGTGGCGTCGATGGGGCCGGTGAGCATGAGGACCGGGTCGACACCCACGAGGCAGGTGTCCACCACGCGGGCCCGGGCCTTGAGGCCGAGCTCGTCGGCCTTCTCGCGGGTCATGAGGATGAGGGCGGCGGCGCCGTCGGAGATCTGGGACGACGAGCCGGCGGTGTGGACGCCGTCCTCGCGGGCGACCGGCTTGAGCGACTGGAGCTTCTCGAGCGTGGTCTCGCGCAGGCCCTCGTCTCGGGCGACGGTGTGGAAGGTGCCGGTGGGCTTGCCCTCCTCGTCGACGTCGGGCGCCTCGATCGGGACGATCTGGGTCTCGAACCGGCCCTCCGCCCAGGCCTGGGCGGCGAGCTCCTGGGAGCGGAGGCCGAAGGCGTCGGCGTCGTCACGGGTGATGCCCCACTGCTCGGCGATGCGCTCGGCGCCCTCGAACTGCGACGTGAACTCGTACTGGCCGAAGTACGACTTGGGGATGGGCCGGCCGTAGTCGCCCTTGGCGTTGGACCCGATGGGCACTCGGCTCATGGCCTCGACCCCGCAGGCGAGGGCGGTGTCGACCACGCCGGCGCCGACCAGGGCGGTGGCGAGCCCGGTGGCCTGCTGCGACGACCCGCACTGGGTGTCGACCGTGGTGGCGGCCACGGACTGGGGGAGGCCGGCGGTGAGCCAGGCGGTGCGGCCGATGTCGAACGCCTGCTCGCCGACCTGGCTGACGCATCCGGCGACGACCTGGCCGATGGCCGACGGGTCGATGCCCGAGCGGTCGATCGCGGCGCGCTGGACGGCGGCGAGGGTGTCGGCGGGGTGCAGGGTGGACAGACCACCCTTGCGCTTCCCGACGGGGGTGCGGACGGCTTCGACGATGACGACCTCAGGCATGGGTGCAGCGTAGACCCCAACTTGACCGTGCGGTCAAGAGGTGGGTCCGAGGATCAGGCTGCGGACTTGCGGCCGTCGTCGGTGGGGCGGTGGGCAGCCAGGGCGGCGCGGGCGGCGGCGATGCCGCGGCGGCCGGCCTCCTTGGTCTGCGAGTCGAGCTGCCAGTCCTTGCTGGCGGGGATGAGGGTGAGCTGTCGTGCCATGGTGAACATTCTCCGCAGGGGGTCTGACAGTGAACCGATCTGGCTCCTGACCTGCGGATCGTGACCTCCACCTCCGTCAACGTCGTACAGACGTTCGATGTTCCCGGATCGGGCCGACTCGGCTCGGACCGGGGCGCGGGCGGCGCGTCCCGGGAGGGCTACTGGGGGGCGCCGGGCGCGACCAGCGGCCACGGCACCGTGCGCTCGACGACGGCCGCCAGGTCCAGCAGGAGCTGGTCCTCGTGGTGGCGGCCCATGATCTGCATGCCCACGGGCAGGCCGTCGAGCGGCTCGATCGGCACGGAGATCGAGGGGTTCCCGGTGATGTTCGCCGGGATGGTGAGGGCGCCGTTGTTGCCGGCCTCCACCTTCCGGTCGCCCACGCGGGTGTTCACCAGGACCTCGGCGGGGAACGCCGTGTCGGGGTTGGTGGCGCAGATGACGAAGTCGACCTCGTCGAAGAGGGCGGCCATGGCCTCGTTGCACTCGGTGCGGCTCACGTCGCCCTTGGCCACCGAATCCAGGTCCACGGCGGCCTCGGCGAACTCGAGGCCGAAGGCGATCGACGGGGTGAGCTGGTCCTTGCACCCGGGCCAGCGGCCGCGGAGGTCCTCGAACAGGCCGGCGAGGTTGCCGAGGGCCCAGGCCACGTCGATCGTGGGCAGCCGCACATCGAGGTCGACCACCACGAGGCCGGCGTCGCGGGCGAGCGCCTCGGCGGCGGTCACGACCCGCTCCTGCACCTCGTCGCGCACCACGGCCGCGCCGAGCGTCGGAGCGATGGCGACGCGCTTTCCCTTCAGGTCGAACGAGCCGAGGTCGCGCTCCCAGCCATCGATGCGGGGGAGGGAGTAGGGGTCGCGGCTGTCGTACCCGGTGGCGACGTCGTACCAGCGGGCCACGTCCCGCACGGACCGGGCCTGGCACCCGACCACGACGGTCATCGGGTTGATCTGGGTCTTCGGGCCGCGGGGGATCCGGCCGGCCGTCCCCTTCATGCCGACCAGCCCGTTGAACGCGGCCGGGATCCGGATCGAGCCGCCGCCGTCGCCGCCGCTGGCGATCGTGACCAGCCCGCCCGCGACCGCCGCCGAGGACCCGCCGGAGCTGCCGCCCGCGGTGCGGCCGTGCTGCCAGGGGTTGTGGCACGTGCCGTGGAGCCGGTTGGTCGAGACGTTCAGCCCGCCGAACTCGGAGGCGAGCGTCTGGCCCACCGGCACCATGCCGCCGGCGCCCAGCATCCGGGTCATGTGGGTGCTCGTGTGGTCCGCCACCCGGTCGGCGAACACCAGGGACTCCTCGGTGTAGGGCCAGCCCTCCACCGAGTCGAGCGACTTGATGCCGAGCGGCACGCCGCCGAAGGGCAGGGCCGTGTCCGCCTCCGCCGCGGCGGCGCGGGCCCGCTCCTCGTCGACGTGGACGAAGGCGTTCAGGTCGCTCGCGGCGATGGCGGCGAGCGTCGCATCGAGCTCCTCGAGCGGTGACCGCTCCTTGGCCCGGAAGGCCTCCACCAGCGAGCAAGCGTCTCCGAGCCAGGGCGTGTCCGTCATGGCGGCGGACGGTAGCGGGCGGGGGCGGCGCCCGCCGCGGGCGGTCAGGTGGCGAACTGGACCGCGACGCGCTCCTCGGTGATCGGCAGGACCAGCGCCTCGATGCGCGCCTGGTGGTCGGGGTGGTCCCGGTAGACGAGGAAGTCCTCGACGCTCGCGAAGTCGGCGGTGACCGAGAAGTCCCAGGTGGCGTCGTTGATCCCCAGGTCCGGGCCGACCCGGTAGGCCGCGATCTCCGGGATCAGGCCGGGCAGTTCCCGGAGGCCGTCGGCGAGGGCGGTCACCTGCTCGGAGGTGGTGCCGGACGTGAAGCGGAAGCAGACGACGTGGCGGAGCGACATGGCGTCGACCCTACCGACGCCGTCGCCGTGCCCATGCCCTACTGGAGGGCCTGGAAGGCGCCGCCGTCGACGGGGACCGCGGTGCCGGTGATGAAGCGGGCGTGGTCCGAGCAGAGGAAGGCGACGACGGCGCCGAAGTCCTCCGCCCGGCCGACGACGCCCGTCGGGATCGAGCGGCCGGCGTCGTCGATGTTGCCGGCGTGGAGCTGCTTCATGCGGTCGGTGGCGTGGACGCCCGGCTGCACGCTGTTGACGGTGACGCCGTGGCGGGCGATCTCGGTGGCCAGGGTCTTGAGGAACCCGGTCACGCCGGCGCGGGCGGTGTTCGAGAGGATCAGGTTGGCGACGGGCTGGCGCACGCTGTGGGAGGTGATGGCGATGATGCGGCCCCACCCCTGGTCGACCAGCGACGGGACGGCGGCCTGGCACATCGCCACGGTCGAGAGCAGGTTGAGCTGGAGGGCCGCGAGGTAGGCGTCGAGCGGCGTCGACGCGAAGTTGCCGGGCGGCGGACCGCCGGCGTTGGGCACGAGGACGTCGATGCCGCCGAGCGCGGTGATCGCGCGGCCCACGAAGCTGGTGGCCCCGTCGGCGGTGCCCACGTCGGCCACCAGCCCCACGTGGTCGCCGGTGGGCACGGCGGGCAGCGACTCGAGCGCGGCGTCGACCTTGTCCTGGCTGCGGCCGCAGATCGCGACCTGCACGCCCTCGGCGGCCAGCGCGTGCGCCGACGCCAAGCCCAACCCGGCGGACGACGCCGCCACCACCGCCCGCTTCCCGCTGATCCCGAGGTCCATGCCGTCGACCCTACGACGGGTGCCTCGGTTCTTGTCGTCGTTCGACAGCCAGGAGGTGTCGTTCGACGACAGGTTCGGCAGCGGCCTGGTTCTTGTCGTCGTTCGACAGCCAGGAGGTGTCGTTCGACGACAGGTTCGGTACCGGCCTGGTCCTCGTCGCCGTGCCGACCGGTGGTCGGGACGGGGTCTGGGGCGGCTGGGTTAGGTTCGCTGGCCGTGGACGCACGTGAGTTCCTGGGCCTGCAACCGACCCACAACCCGCACCGCTGGCACTTCCCCGTGACGCCGGGCCTGTCCACCGGCGGCGGGTTCCTGTTCGGCGGCTGCGGCCTCGGTGCGGCGATCGCCTCGCTCGAGGGCACCACGGACCGCCCGCTCGTGTGGGCGACGGCGCAGTACCTGTCGTACGCCAAGCCGGGATCGGTGGTCGACGTCGACGTCACCATCGCGGTGTCGGGCCGCAACAGCACCCAGGCCCGGGCGGTGGGCCACGTCGCTGATCGCGAGATCTTCACCGTGAACGCCGCCCTCGGGGCGCGGGGCCTCGACATCGACGAGACGTACGTGGCGCCCATCGACGTGCCGCCGCCGGACGAGTGCGACCCGCGTCCGCTGCGCATACCGGGCGAGGAGTCGATCATGAGCCGGCTCGACCTGCGGCTCGCCAGCGCCAAGTCGTGGGAGGAGCTGATCGGCCAGCCGGCGGCGGGCGGGCGCTCGGCGCTCTGGGCCCGCTTCCCCGACATGCTCGAGCCGTCGGCCTCGGCCCTCGCCATCCTCGGCGACTACGTCCCGTTCGGCATCGGCCAAGCGCTGGGTGCGTTCGCCGGGGGCAACTCGCTCGACAACACGCTGCGCGTGGTGCGGATCGTGCCCACCGAGTGGGTGCTGCTCGACATCCAGGTCGACGGCATCGCCAGCGGCTTCGGCCACGGCACCGTGCGCCTCTACGCACAGGACGGCACGCTGATGGCCACGGCCAGCCAGTCCACGATCGTCCGGTTCTGGGCCGAGGAGCGGCCCGGCACCCGGGCCCAGGCCGACCACACCGCCGACGCAGCCGCGTCCGACCAGACCGCCGATGCCGCCTCGAGCGGTGCAGAGGAGTCGACATGACCTACCAGGGCTACGGCATGACCATCCCCTTCATGGGGGTCCCGCTCCACGAGCAGGGCGACTGGATCCGGGAGCTGGCCGACCTCGGCTACACCGACGTGTGGTCGAGCGAGGCCGACGGCGCCGACGGGTTCACGCCCCTTGCGCTCGCCTCGGTGTGGGCGCCGTCGCTGCGCCTCGGCTCGGCCATCGTCCCCGCCTTCACCCGCGGCCCGGCGACGATGGCGCAGTGCGTGGGTGCGCTGGCCGACGCCGCGCCGGGCCGGGTGGCGTTCGGCATCGGCACGTCGTCGAACGTGATCGTCGAGCGCTGGAACGACATCCCGTTCGAGGAGCCGTACAAGAAGACGCGCGACATGGTCCGCTTCCTCCGCACGGCGCTCACCGGTGAGAAGGTCAAGGCCGACTACGACACGTTCTCGGTCAACGGGTTCAAGCTGAGCGCGGTGCCGCAGGAGCAGCCGAAGATCCTGATCGCCGCCCTGCGCCAGGGGATGCTGCGCCTGGCCGGTGCCGAGGGCGACGGCGCGATCGTCAACTGGCTGGGCGCAGACGACGTGCCCACCGTGGCGCCCTTCGTGCACGAGGGCGGGCCCGACAAGGAGATCGTGGCCCGCATCTTCGTGGCGCCCACCACCGATGCCGCGCTGGTGCGCGACTGGGGCCGCCGCCTCATCGCCGCGTACCTCACCGTCCCGGTGTACGCCGAGTTCCACCGCTGGCTCGGCCGCGGCGAGCTGCTCCAGCCGATGTGGGACGCGTGGGCCTCGGGCGACCGGGCCGGTGCGCTCGAGCACATCCCCGACGAGCTCGTCGACACGCTGATCGTCCACGGTTCGCCGGAGGCGTGCCGCGAGCACATCGGCCGCTACCAGGCCAACGGCATCACGACACCGGCGCTGGCCGTCCTCCCGTTCGGCGTCGACCAGCGCCAGGCCATCCGCGACCTCGCCCCGCGGTAGCGCCGGTCAGGTCTCGGCCCTCGCCGACGCCAGCTGGTCGCGCCGGTGGTCGACGCTGCCGTCGAACCGCATCAGGCCGTGACCCGGGCGGCGTAGGCGGGCAGGGACCGGATCGTGGTGGCGACCTGTTCGGCGACCTTGGCGCCGCTGCGGATGTCGGCGATCCACTGGGCCAGCTCGGCCTTCGGCGGCATGGTGCGGAGCATCCCGAGCCAGATGGTGATGGTGTCGACCTGCGGGGCGAGGAAGCGCCGGCCCTCGTTGGACTCGCTGAAGTTGGTCATCACGTCGCCGCGGGTCTTGGCCTTGGCGTCGAGCTTGCCGGTCCAGTAGGCGAGGCCGGCCGGGTCCGGGTCCCGCTCGAAGATGTTCTGGTAGATCAGCGTCACGAACTGCTGGTTCGTCTTGGCCCCGTACTTGGTCTGGAACTCCGGGCTCTGGGCGAACTTGGACGCCACCTGGGCGAGGGTCGCGCCGGCGGCGAGCTTGTTCGTCCAGTACTGCATCCCGCTGGGATCCGGGGCCCGCAGGAAGAACGCCCAGTAGAGGCGGATGAGCGGGGCCCGCTTGGCGCTCCACGACGTGCTGCGGGCCTTGGCCGCGATGAGGCCGTCGGGGGCGTGGGCCCCGGTCTGGAGCAGGACGGCGTCGGCGTCGATGGCGGCGGTGGTGGGCGCCGCCGCGGACGGGCCGAAGTCGATCAGCTGCTGCTTCGCGAAGGCCTTGGCCGAGCCGAACGGGGCGAGGTCGACGCCGAAGTCCCGGACGAACGAGTCCCAGGTGCCGTTCGTGTCGCCCGGCACCAGGTCGGTGGCGCTGCTGATGAAGGCGACGACGCGGCCGTCGCTCGAGAGGTCGGAGCCGTAGATGGTCTCGTCGTTCCCGGCGGCGACGCCGTTCCACCGGCGGCTCGCCAGGTCGGTGCGATCGAGGTCCAGGTCCCGGCGGAAGGTGTCCTCCTCGCCGTTGGCGTCGGCGGCGTACAGGTTCGACGCCTTCGACGTGAACGACACGTACCGGCCGTCCGGCGTGATCGACGGGCTGGCGGACCCGCCGTTCGCCTCGGCGCCCGAGGAGCTGACCGAGACCCGGGCCACCGCGCCGGTCTGGCGGTCCTTGCGGAAGATGTCGTAGGCCGCGTTGTCGTCGTCGGCGACCAGGTTGGTGGCTGAGGACGTGAACGCGACGTAGCGGCCGTTGGAGGACAGGGCCGGGCTCTGGGTGTCGCCGTTCGACGCCTGGCCGCCGGCGGTGGTGCTGACCAGTTGCGTCGTGTTCGACGTGAGGACCCGGACGAAGATGTCGCCCTGGCCGTTCACGTCGCCGCTCACCAGGTTCGTCGAGGCGGAGTGGAACGCCACGACCCCGCCGTCGTCGGAGATCGACGCCTGGAACGACGTCCCGTTGCCGATGGTGCCGCCCGACGACCTGCTCACGATGGTCGTGCTGTCGCTGTCGATCTTGCGCAGGTAGATCTGGCCGGGGGTGGCGGAGCCGAGGTTCGTGCTGTCGCTCGAGAAGGCGACCCGGTTGCCGTCGGCGGAGATGCCGCAGGGCGAGCGGTCGGCGCCCTGGTTGCCGGGCTTGCCGCCGTCCTGGCTGACGAGCACCGTGGCCTTGGTCTGGAGGTCCCGGCGGAACAGCTGCTTGGCGACGGGGCCGGCGGCCCCGGTCCCCGTGGCGTTGAAGACGAGGTAGCGGCCGTTCGGGGTCACGTCGCACAGCCGGCCGCCCTCGGGCAGCAGCGTGTCCTCGTCGAGGAGGCTGACGAGCTCGGTCCGGCCGGTGAGGCGGTCCTTGCGGTAGACGTCGACGTCGCCGTTCGTGTCGGCGGCCACCACCGCGGCGCCGGTGCTGAAGAAGACGTACCGGCCCGTCGCGTCGAGGCGGGGGTCGTCGTACTGGCCCAGCGCGAGCTGGCCGCCCCCGGTCGCGGTGCTGACCCGGCTGGTGATCGGGATCGACGTCGTGATCGCCGAGGCCGGTGGGGCCGGCAGGGCCAGCAGCCCCACGGCCGCCGCGCCGGCGAGCACTCCGGCGCGCACGCGCCGTCGCTTGGTGGTGTCCATCATCTTCCCTCCTGTGGTGCCCGCCAGGGCAGGTGCATGGTGCAGTGGTGCAGTGGTGCGGTCGGTTCAGCTCGTGGCCGACCAGGGGAGCGGGTCCCGGTCTGGGGGGACCCACGTGCGCCGGGCCTCGGCGGAGCCGAGGGCCTCGGGCGTCCAGTGGCGAAGCGGCGCCTCGCGCTGGCAGCGCGGGTCGGCCAGCAGCGCGGCGGTCGTCGGGGGTGCGGCATCGGCCACCGCCTCCACGAAGTACCGGGTGATCGTCTCGTGGTAGCCGCCGTGGTGCGCCAGGACCCCGACGCGCTCGTTGTGGGCCGGGATGCGGGTGCGGAGGTCCGCCAGGACCTCGTCGGGCGCGGCGGTCTGCAGCAGGTGGTGGCAGACGACGAGGTGCGCCGGGTGGGTCCACGCCTCGCGGGGCAGCGTGCCGGTGAGGAAGCGGGCGACGAGCTCGTCGGCGTCGGTGGGGGTGGGCGATCCGGGCACGGCGTCCAGCCTGGACGAGGTGGCGCCGCGGGTGGCGCGGAAGATCCGCTGGTCAGCGCCTCGGGGCCGTGGAATCCTCGGCCACATCGGCAGAGGCCATGGAATCCACGGTCTCGACGACGGATCCCATCGGCTGGAGTAGCCTCGGCCGTGATGTCCACGAGCCTCGACGCCATCGACCAGGCGCTGGTCGAAGCGCTCTGCGTCGACGGGCGCGCCAGCTACCAGGAGCTGGGCAAGACCATCGGGCTGTCGCCCACGGCCACCGCCGATCGGGTCCGCCGCCTGGTGCGCACGGGGGTCATCCGCGGCTTCCGGGCGGTCGTCGACGCCGAGCACATCGGCCGCACGGTCGAGGCCGCCATCGACGTGCGCCTCGAGGTCGGCACCGACCGCGACGAGTTCGTGGCCGTGCTGCGCGCCCACCCGGCGGTCGTCGAAGCCGTCCACGTGACCGGTCACTTCGACTACCAGCTGCGCGTCTTCTGCTCGGGAACGTCGGAGCTCGACGCGGTGCTGGGCTCGCTCAAGAGCAACGGCATCGTCGTGGAGACCGCCACGCGGGTCCTGCTCCACCGCATCCCGGGCCTGGATCCGCTCGGCCTCAGCCTGGACACCGGCCCCGACCTCGTCGCCGGCCGTCCGCAGGTCCCCGGCTGGGGCTGATCCCCGCCCGCAGCTGCGGCCCGCCGCGCGCTCGACCGGTCAGGCTGGCCGGGCCGTGTGACGGCTGCAGGTCCGCGGTCTGAACGGCGTCCACGCTCGTCCGTCACCCTGTGGTCAGACGGGCGTCACCTCCCGTCAAGGTGGAAGTCGTTGGCAGGAAACTGCGCGGACCACGACGCGAAATTGACGCTCCGTAGGTTCCGCACTGCTCACACAAGCTGGTGCGGGCCTGAGAGGAGATTGTTCAACATGTTGGGAACAACGCGGCTTCGGCCATTCATGGCGGTCGCAGCAGTCGGAGCGCTCGCATTCATCGCCGTGGGATGCGGATCGAGTGATTCATCGGGCAGCTCGGGTGGGGGTGGGGAGTCCGCTTCGGGCGACACCTGCGTCGACGGCGACACCGTCAAGCTCGGCTTCTTGAACTCCACCTCGGGTCCCATGGCCATCAGCGAGCAGACGGTCCGCGACTCCCTCATCTTGGCGGCCGACGAGATCAACGCCGACGGCGGGATCATGGGCAAGCAGATCGAGTACGTCGAGGAGGACGGCCAGAGCGAGCCCACGGTCTTCGCCGAGAAGATCAACAAGCTGCTCACGGAAGACCAGGTCGAAGCGGTCTTCGGCGGCTGGACCTCGGCCTCCCGCAAGGCGATGCTCCCCGTGGTGGAGGGGGCCAACGGCCTGCTCTTCTACCCGGTCCAGTACGAGGGCCTCGAGGCGTCGGAGAACATCTACTACACGGGTGCGACGACCAACCAGCAGATCATCCCGGCCATGGACTTCCTGAAGGAGCAGGGCGTCGAGACGCTCTTCCTCGCCGGTTCCGACTACGTGTTCCCCCGGACCGCGAACAAGATCATCAAGCAGTACGCCAAGGAGCTCGGCATCGAGATCGTCGGTGAGGAGTACGTGCCGCTCGACAGCGACGATTGGACGACGCAGGTCGCCAAGATCGCAAAGGCCAAGCCGGACTTCGTCTTCAACACCATCAATGGCTCGTCGAACGTCGGCTTCATCAAGGCCTACTACGAGGCCGGTCTCGGCCCGGACAACTCGCCGATCATCTCGGTGTCGATCGCCGAAGAAGAGGCGCCGGCCATGGGTGAGGACGTGAGCGGCCAGTACGCCGCCTGGAACTACTTCCAGAGCGTGGAGAGCCCCGAGAACGAGACGTTCATCAAGGCCTTCCAGGACGAGTACGGCACCGACCGGCCCACGTCGGACCCGATGGAGGCGGCGTACACCTCGCTGTACCTCTACAAGAACATGGTCGAGAAGGCCGAGTCCTTCTGCGTCGATGCGGTGAACGAGGCGTCCGACGGCGTCACCTTCGCCGCACCGGAGGGCGAGGTCACCGTCAACGGCGAGAACCACCACATCGCCAAGACCGGCCTGATCGGCCAGATCAACGACGAGAACCAGTTCGACATCGCCTGGAGCTCGGAGGAGCCGATCGAACCCGATCCGTTCCTCGAGGGCTACGACTGGTGGGACCCGAACGCGGAGTGAGTCGCTGCTGAGCCCCCACCGCTGATCGGCCGGGGGCGTCGTCCCCCCACGGCGCCCCCGGACCGATCGGCTCCCACCTCTTGGAACGACGACTCCCAGAAAGCAGCAGGATGCGAGAACTCCTGACCCCCTTCCTCACCGGCACGGCGTCCGGTGCCATCTTGTTGCTGGCGGCGCTCGGCCTGACCCTGACCTTCGGGCAGATGGGCGTCATCAACATGGCCAACGGGGAGTTCCTCATGGCCGGCGCCTACGTGGCGTACCTCACCCAGCAGGTGATCTCCAGCACCGGCCTCTCGATCGTGGTCGCCATCCCGGCGGCGTTCCTGGTGGCCGGGCTCCTCGGCTTGTTGCTGGAGGTCACGATCATCCAGTTCATGTACAAACGGCCGCTCGACACGCTGCTGGCGACCGTCGGCGTGGCCCTCGTCCTCCAGCAGCTCGCCCGGGACCTCTTCGGGGCCCAGGGCGACCCGGTGAAGCCGCCGACCTGGCTGCGGGGGAGCATCTCGGTGGCCGGCTACCACTGGCCCCACCGCCAGCTGTTCACGATCGTCCTGGCGCTCGCGGTGCTCGGCGGCCTGAGCGCCCTGCTGAAGTACAGCTCCTTCGGCCGCCGCATCCGGGCGACGGTCCAGAACCGTGAGCTGGCCGAGACGCTCGGGATCTCGACCCGCAGCGTCGACCGCATGACCTTCTTCCTCGGCTCGGGCCTGGCGGGCGTGGGCGGGGTCGCCATCGCCCTCATCTCGGGGACGAACCCGACGCTCGGCACCACGTACATCATCCCGGCGTTCCTGGTGGTGGTCGCCGGCGGCGTCGGCCAGATCAAGGGCACGGTGATCGCCGCCTTCGCCGTCGGCATCGTGACGGCGTACCTCACCGATTGGACCAGCGGCAGCATGTCGCAGGTCATCGTCTTCGCCCTCGTCGTGGTGTTCCTCCAGATCCGGCCCCAGGGCCTGTTCACCGTCCGCACGAGGTCCCTGGCATGAGCGATCCCACGCCCACCACCGAGCCCGGGCCCGTGGAGGCGGCCGAGCCCGGGACCACCGCCAGCCGCTCGAGCCGGTTCACGCCGGCCAAGCTGTTCGCCGCCTACGGGCCGCTGCTCGCCATCGGTGTGGTCGCCCTGGTCCTGCTGGTCTGGGCGCCCGGATCGCTCAGCCCGTTCCGGCTGGGCAACCTCGGCAAGTACTGCGCCTGGGCGCTGGCCGCGGTCGGCATCGGCCTGGCCTGGGGCCGCGGCGGCATGTTGGTCATGGGCCAGGGCGTGTTCTTCGGCCTCGGCGGCTACGCGATGGCCATGCACATGAAGCTGGAGGCCGCCGGCCCCGACGGCGTGCCGGACTTCATGACGCTGTACGGCAACGGGACCATGCCGGGCTGGTGGGAGCCGTTCCGGAGCGGGCCGTTCACCCTGTTCGCGATCATCGTCGGCCCCGCCCTCATCTCGTTCGTCCTCGGCTACGGGATCCTGAAGCGGCGGGTGAAGGGGGCGTACTTCGCCATCCTCACCCAGGCGCTGGCGGTGGCGTTCGCCACGCTGCTCATCTCGACGATCAAGCAGACGGGCGGCTTCAACGGCCTCAACACGTTCTCCACGTTCTTCGGCCAGAACCTCTACGACCCGAAGGTCAAGGAGGACCTGTACCTGATCACCGCGGGGATCCTCGTCTTGTTCCTCGTCATCGTCTGGCAGCTGTACCGCAGCCGCTACGGCGAGCTGCTCGTGGCCACCCGGGACCAGGAGGAGCGCGTCCGCTTCCTCGGGTACGACCCGGCGAACATCAAGCTGGTGGCGTTCGTGGTGGCGGCGGTCATGGCGAGCGTCGGCGGGGCGATGTTCGTGCCCATCGCCGGCATCATCTCGCCCTCGAACGTGGATGCCGCAGCCTCGATCATGCTGCTCGCCGGGGTCGCCCTCGGCGGCCGGTCGTCGCTGCTGGGCCCGGCCCTGGGCGCCATCGCCGTCGGGTTCGGCCAGTCGTCGCTGTCGGAGAGGTTCCCCACCCAGTGGACCTACTTCCAGGGCGCGCTGTTCATCCTGGTGATGCTCTTCCTCCCGGCGGGGATCGCCTCGATCTGGCCCAAGCTCAAGGCGCTGGTGCCCACGAGGTCGGCGCCCGCCGACCCGGCGGGTGCCCCGGCGGACGCCGAGGTCGACACGGGGGCGGTGGCGCCGGCATGACCGCCTCCTTCCTCGGCGAGGACTACCTCGAGATCCGCGGCCTCACGGTGGACTTCGACGGCTTCAAGGCCGTGAACGACGTCGACCTCACGTTCCAGCAGGGCCGCCTGCACTTCCTCATCGGACCGAACGGCGCCGGCAAGACCACGGTCGTGGACGCGCTGACCGGCCTCGTGCGCGGCACCGGCCGGGCCGAGTTCCGAGGCCGCGACCTGCTCACGATGAAGTCGCACAAGATCGTCCGCCTGGGCATCGGTCGCACGTTCCAGACCGCCACGGTGTTCGAGCAGCTGAGCGTGCTCCAGAACCTGGACATCGCGGCGGGCCTCCACCGGCGGGCCGGCAGCCTGCTGCTCGCCCGGGGCAAGGTGCCCGAGCGGGTCGAGCAGGCCCTCGAGACCATCGGGCTCACCGCGCTGGCGGACCGGCCCGCGGGCATCCTCGCCCACGGGCAGCGCCAGTGGCTCGAGGTGGGCATGCTCCTCGTGCAGGACGCCAGCGTGATGTTCCTGGACGAGACGGTGGCGGGCATGAGCGCCGAGGAGCGCGAGGAGACCGGCGAGCTGCTCCAGCGGATCGTGGGCGACCGCACGATCGTCATCATCGAGCACGACATGGAGTTCATGCGGCGGTACGCGGACTTCGTGACCGTGCTCCACGCCGGCACGGTCCTCGCCGAGGGGACCGTCGGCGAGATCCAAGCCGACCCCGAGGTGCAGTCGGTGTACCTGGGAACCGTGACGGAGGTGGCTGTCGATGCCTGATCCCATGCTCGAGCTCGTCGGCGTGACCGCGGGGTACGGCCGGTCGATGGTCCTCTTCGACGTGGACCTGACCGTGCCGAAGGGCGGTGCCGTGGCGGTGATGGGCCACAACGGCGCCGGCAAGACCACCCTGCTCCGCGTCGCGGTGGGGCTGGTGCCCGTGCGCTCCGGCCGGGTGCTGCTCGACGGCGAGGACGTCACCAAGACCCGTCCCAACCGCCGGGTGCGCAACGGGCTCGGCTACGTGCCGCAGGGCCAGTTGTGCTTCCAGCAGATGACCACGCTGGAGAACCTCCAGCTCGTCTCCACCGTGCGATCCGAGATCGACGAGGTGCTCGACACGTTCCCTGCGCTCACCGACCTGCTCGGCCGGCGGGCGGGCCTCCTGTCGGGCGGCCAGCGCCAGCAGCTCGCGATCGCCCGCACGCTGCTGACCAAGCCGCGCCTGCTGATCCTCGACGAGCCCACGGAGGGCATCCAGCCCAATGTGGTCGCCGAGATCGAGCAGACCATCTCGGCGCTGACCCAGCGGGGCGACCTCACGGTCCTGCTCGTCGAGCAGCACGTCGGGTTCGCGCTGCGCACGACCGACGCGTACTCGGTCCTGGAGTCGGGTCGCATCACCGGCAGCGGGGTCGGCGGCGAGGCATCGATCGACGAGGCACGGGCCGCGATGGTCATCTGAGCGGCGTCGCGACGGCTCGTGTGCGACGCCCGCGTTCGGGCCGTGTGAACACCGTGTGTCGTCCCTTGTCGCCCGATGGGGCCATCGGTACCTTCCCCGCCATGCACGTTCCCGACCACGTCATCGACCCGCAGATCGAGCTCGCTGCCGGGCTCGGAGCCGCCGCCGTCATCGCCTCGGTGGTGGCCTCGACCCGGCGCGATCCGGCCGCAGACGGGCCCACGCTGCTGCGCTCGCCGGAGCGCCTGGCGCCGCAGGCCGCCACCGCCGCGCTGGTCTTCGCCCTGCAGATGGTCAACGTCCCGGTGCTGCCCGGGACCAGCGGCCACCTCCTCGGCGGGGCGCTGGCCACGGCGCTCGTCGGACCGCGGCGGGCGCTGCTCGCGGTGAGCTCGGTGGTCGCCGCCCAGGCGCTGCTGTTCGCCGACGGCGGGGCCGGCGCCCTGGGCGTCAACCTCTGGCTGATCACCGTCCTCCCGGTGGCCGTGGCCGCCCTGGCCCGTCGGCTCTGGTCAGTCGATGCCGCCGAAGGCGCCCGCTGGTGGGCGGCGATCGGGACGGGTGCGGTGGCTGCGCCGATCACCTCGGCGGCGGCCTTCAGCGTCCTCTACGTCGCCGGCGGCGCCCGCTCGTCGCTCGGATCCGTCGCCAGCGCGATGGTCGGCACCCACGCCGCGGTCGCCGTCGCCGAGGTGGCGATCACCCTGGCGGCGGTGGGGCTGCTCGCCCGGGCCCAGGCCCGGGTCCCTCGGACCGGCACCGCGCCGGTGTGGGCCGCGGCTGGCGTGGCGGCGATCGGGCTCTCGCTCGCGGCCTCGGGTGCTCCCGACGGCCTGGCGAGCGTGCTCGGCGACCTCCAGGTCGCGGTGGACGGCCCCGGCTCGATCCTCTCGGGATCGCCGTTGGCGGGCTACGCCGTGCGCGGCCTCGACGGCCTCTGGTCGACCTCGGCCGCCGGAGCCTCGGGGCTCCTCGCCGCGGCCGCCGGCGGCGCGGCGCTCGCCTGGATCTCCCGGCCGGGGGAAGGAGCCCGCGGTGCAGCTGTCGCCGCATGAGCAGGAGCGGCTGCTGGTCCACGTCGCCGCCGACGTGGCGCAGCGCCGCCGTGAGCGAGGGCACCGCCTGAACCACCCGGAGGCCGTCGCGGTGCTGACCGCCTGGGTGTTCGAGGCGGCGCGCGACGGCCGGACCGTGGCCGACATCATGGCGGCCGGGCGCGAGGTCCTCGGCGCCGACGACGTGATGGACGGCGTGGCCCACCTGATCGAGGAGCTGCAGGTGGAGGCCACCTTCCCCGACGGCACGAAGCTGGTGACGCTCCACGCCCCGATCCCGCCCGCCGGTGCCATCGTGCCCGGCGAGGTGCTGGTGGGCGACGAGCCGATCGTGCTGTTCGACGGCCGGGACCTGACCGAGCTCGACGTGGTGAACGACGGCGACCGGCCGGTGCAGGTCGGATCCCACTTCCACTTCGCCGAGGCGAACGAGGCGCTGCGCTTCGACCGCCGGGCCGCGACCGGGCGGCGCCTCGCCGTGGCCGCCGGGACGAGCGTCCGCTTCGAGCCCGGCGTCCCGACGGCCGTGCTGCTGGTCGACCTGGCGGGGGAGCAGGTCGCCGCCGGCTTCCGCGGCCTCCACGCCGGCGCCGTGACCCCGGGCGGGGCTTCGTGACCGGGCGCACCGTCACCATGGACCGGGCGCGGTACGCCGCGCTCTACGGGCCGACGGTCGGCGACCGCATCCGCCTGGCCGACACCGACCTCCTCATCCGGGTCGAGGCCGACCTGTGCGGCGGGCCGGGACGGGCCGGCGAGGAGGCGGTCTTCGGCGGCGGGAAGGTCATCCGGGAGTCGATGGGGCAGTCGACGCGCACGGCCGCCGCCGGCGCGCCGGATCTCGTGATCACCGGCGCCGTCGTCGTCGACCACTGGGGCATCGTCAAGGCCGACGTCGGGGTGCGCGACGGGCGCATCGTCGCCCTGGGCAAGGCGGGCAACCCCGACACCATGGACGGGGTCCACCCCGACCTGGTGATCGGCCCCGGCACCGAGGTCATCGCCGGGAACGGCAAGATCCTCACGGCCGGCGCGATCGACTCGCACGTCCACCTGATCTGCCCGCAGGTGATGGACACCGCACTGGCCTCGGGCATCACCACGATCATCGGCGGCGGCACCGGACCGGCCGAGGGCACCAAGGCCACCACGGTGACGGCGGCGCCCTGGTACCTCGAGCGGATGCTCACCTCGCTCGACGCCTGGCCCATCAACGTGGCGCTGCTCGGCAAGGGCAACACCGTCTCGGAGGACTCGCTCTGGGAGCAGCTCCGCGCCGGCGCCAGCGGGTTCAAGCTGCACGAGGACTGGGGCTCGACGCCCGCCGCGATCGCCGCCTGCCTCGACGTCTGCGATGCGGCGGGGGTCCAGGCCGCGCTGCACACCGACACGCTCAACGAGGCCGGCTTCGTGGAGACGACCCTCGCCGCCATCGCCGGCCGGTCGATCCACGCCTACCACACCGAGGGCGCGGGGGGCGGCCACGCGCCGGACATCATCACCGTCGCCAGCAAGCCCAACGTGCTGCCCTCGTCGACCAACCCGACGCGGCCCCACACGGTGAACACCGTCGACGAGCACCTCGACATGCTCATCGTCTGCCACCACCTGAACCCGTCGGTCCCCGAGGACCTGGCGTTCGCGGAGAGCCGCATCCGGCCCTCGACCATCGCCGCCGAAGACGTCCTCCACGACCTGGGCGCCATCTCCATGATCGGCTCCGATTCGCAGGCGATGGGTCGGGTGGGCGAGGTCGTCATCCGCACCTGGCAGACCGCCCACGCCATGAAGCGGCGGCGGGGGCCGCTCGACGGCGACACCGACGCCGACAACGCCCGCGTGCGCCGGTACGTGGCCAAGTACACGATCTGCCCGGCGATCGCCCACGGCCTCGACGACCAGGTCGGCTCGGTCGAGGTCGGCAAGCTGGCGGACCTGGTGCTCTACGACCCCCGGTTCTTCGGGGTCCGGCCCCACGTGGTCATCAAGGGCGGGATGATCGCCATGGCCCAGATGGGCGACGCCAACGCCTCGATCCCCACGCCCCAACCGGTGCTCGCCCGGCCGATGTTCGGCGCGAGCGGCGCCACCGCCGGGCGGACCTCGATCGCCTGGGTCGCCCCAGCGGCCATCGAGGACGGCCTGCCCGAGCGCCTCGGGCTCGAGCGGGAGCTCGTCGCCGTCAAGGACTGCCGGGCCGTCGCCAAGGAGCACATGGTGAACAACGCGGCCTGCCCGGACATCCGGGTCGACCCCGATTCGTTCGAGGTGTCCATCGACGGCGAGGTCATCGAGCAGTCGCCGGTGAGCGAGCTGCCGATGGCGCAGCGCTACTTCCTGTTCTGATGGCCGCCACCAGCACGGCGTCGGCGGAGGCGGTCGCGGTCTCGTCCCTGCTCCTGTTGGCCGACGGCCGCTTCCCCGACGGGAGCCACGCCCACAGCTTCGGCATGGAGGCGGCGGTGGCGATGGGGCGGGTGCGCGACGCCGCCTCGCTGCACGAGTACCTCGCTGTCCGCCTCTGGACGACGACGCGCACCGATGCGGCGGCGGCCGCGCTCGCGGCGTCGGGAGACCACCCGCTCGAGGATGTCGACGCCGCCCTCGTCGTCCGCCAGCCGAGCGAGGCGACGAGGACCGCATCACGGGCGCTCGGCCGTTCGCTCGTCCGCACCGCGGCACGGCTCTGGCCCGGCCGCGAGCCCCGGCTCCCCGACGGGAGGCCGCCGCTCCAGCCGGTCGCGTTCGGCGCGGTGGCCGCGCTGGCCGGCGCGGGGCCGCGGGAGGCCGCGCTCTGCACGGCCCACGCGGCGGCGGCTTCGCTGTCGAGCGCAGCGCTGCGGCTGCTGGGCCTCGACCCGTTCGCCGTCGCTGCCGTCCTGGCCGACCTGCGGGGACCGGTCGCCGAGGTCGCCGAGTCGGTGCAGCACCTCACGGCGCCCGCCGACCTGCCGGCCGCATCCACGCCGCTGGCCGAGCTCGACCCCGAGCTCCAGCGCACCATCGAACCTCGACTCTTCGGGAGCTGACATGCACGGACCGCACCACACCCACCACAACGAGGCGACCGCCCGCCGCCCGAAGCCGGCGCACGGGGGTGCGTTCCGCGTCGGGATCGGCGGGCCCGTCGGCACCGGCAAGACCGCGCTCGTCGCGGCGCTCTGCGGCCTCCTCGCCGACGACCTGCGGATCGGGGTCGTGACCAACGACATCTACACCACCGAGGACGCCGACACGCTCCGCCGCCGCGGCGTCCTGCCCGCCGAGCGCATCGGGGCGGTGCAGACCGGGTGCTGCCCGCACACCGCCATCCGCGACGACATCACCGCCAACCTCGACGCCATCGAGGACATGGAGGCGCGCGAGGGCCCGCTCGACCTGGTGCTGCTGGAGAGCGGCGGCGACAACCTGACGCTCACGTTCTCGACCGGCCTCATCGACGTGCAGCTCTTCGTGCTCGACGTGGCCGGCGGCGACAAGGTGCCCCGCAAGGGCGGGCCGGGCGTGACCCGTTCGGACCTCCTGGTCATCAACAAGACGGACCTGGCCCCGCTGGTGGGTGCGGACCTGGACGTCATGGCCCGGGACTCGGCGATCCAGCGCGGCGACCTCCCGGTGCGGTTCATCTCCCTGGTCGAGCCGAGCGGGGCCGAGCCGGTGGCGGCGTGGATCCTCCACGAGCTCGCCCACTGGCGCGCCGAGGCCGTGGCCTGAGGTGCACGCCGAGCTCGCCATCGAGCTGCACCGGACGGGCGATGGGGTGGTGGTCGCCCGCGGCGACCTGGCCCGTACGCCGTACTGGTGCCGCTGGGACGGCACCACCCTCTGGATCGTCGGTTCGGCCGCCACGCCGGTGGGGGAGGACGACATCGCGCTCGACCTCGCGGTGGGCGAGGGCGTGCACGCCGTGGTGCGGAGCGTCGCGGCCACGCTCGTCTACGCCGGGCGGGGCGCCGGCACCCGGCTGACCACCCGCCTCCAGGTCGGGAGCGGCGCGAGCCTGCTCTGGCAGCCGGAGCCGGTGATCGTCACCGCCCGGGCCCGCCACCGCTCGGTGCTCGTCGCCGACGTGGCGGTGGACGGCTCGCTCCTGGCCGACGAGGTGGTGGTCCTGGGTCGCAGCGAGGAGGCCGCCGGGGCGTTCGCCTCCGAGACGGACCTCCGAGCGGCGGGCGCCTCCGTCTGCCTGACTGCCTTCGACACGACGGTCCCCGGGTGGTCCGGCCCGGGCGGCACGGACGGGGCCAAGGTGATCGGCACCCGCTTGGCGCTGGGCACGGTCGCCGACGGTGCGGGCGGCCCGCCCGACCCGCACACCGCCGTCCTCCGACCCGAGGGCGGCGGTGCCATCGCCACCACCCTCGCTCCCGACCCGGACCGGGCCCGGGCGCAGCTCGATGCGAAGCTCGCGGTCCCGCCGTCGGCGGACCGGCGCCTGCCGACCGCCGGATCGGACGCCGACCCGGCACTGCCGGTGCTCGTCTGAGCCGGGCGGCCCGCCGGCGACCTCAGCCGAGGAGCGGGCTGGGCGGTTCCGGCGCGGGGGTCGTGGCGGGAGACCGACCCCGGCCGTGGATGACCCAGGCGGCCAGGACGCCGCCCAGGGCGCCGAACGCGTGGCCCTGCCAGGAGATGCCGGGTCGGGGGAGCAGGCCCCACAGGATGCTCCCGTAGAAGAACAGGACGACCAGGCCGACGACCACCTGGCCCAGGTGGCGCTCGAAGAAGCCACGGGTCACCAGGTAGGTGAGGTACCCGAACACCAGGCCGCTCGCGCCGATGTGCACGGTGTGGGCCGGGCCCACGAGCCACGTCCCGAGGCCGGCGGTGACGCCCACGATGACCGTCACCTGGATGAACCGCCGGGTGCCGGACGCCGCGATGATGCAGCCGAGCACGAGGAACGGGATCGTGTTCCCGATCAGGTGCCCGAGGCCGTCGTGCAGGAACGGCGCCGCCGGGATGCCCGTCAGGCCGCCGAGCTGGCGGGGGCGGATGCCCCAGTGGTCGAAGCGGGTGTGCGGCAGGAGGTCGACCAGCTCCACGATCCACATCACCGCCGCCATCCCCACCACCACGAGGTAGGGGGTCAGCTCCCGCAGCTCCAGCCGAGGCCGCTCCACCACGGGGTCCGTCATGTCGAGATCCTGGCACGGGCCAGCTCGACGGCGGGTGGCGGTTCCGGCCGCGGCATCAGCCGAGGCGGGGACCGGGACCGGCTGGGAGGTCCGGGAACCGCGGCGGGCGCTTGCCCATCCACGCGGCGACGCCCTCGGCGTAGCCGTCGCCGGCGATCGTCTCGTCCAGCAGGCGCTCGGACACCTTGACGGCGGTGCCGACGTCGCCGTGGAGGTCGGCGTAGAGCTGGGCCTTCGCCAGGGCCGCCGACTCGGGCGCCACCTCCTCGGCCACGGACCGGGCCCAGTCGAGCGCCGCAGGGAGCACCTCGGCGGTGGGCAGCGAGCGGTTGGCGAGGCCGATGCGCTCGGCCTCCGCGCCGCGGATCACCCGGCTGGAGATCAGCAGGTCGGCGGCGTGGCCGATGCCGACGAGGCGGGGGAGCACCCAGGAGAGGCCGTACTCGGCGGGCAGGCCGAGGCGGGGCGCCGAGGTCGTGAGCTTGGCGTCATCGGCCACGAACCGCAGGTCGGCGTAGCAGGCCAGCACCAGGCCCACCCCGGCCGCCGGGCCGTTGACCGCGGCAACCACCGGGAACCGCAGGCCGTAGTGCCAGGCGAAGGCGTGGTCGTACTCGGTCCGGACGCCGTGGCCGGGCGTCGCCGGTTCGGGTGGGAGGCCGCGGTCGTACCCGCCCGCCGCCACGTGCCCCTCGAGCGCGGCGGTGTCCGCGCCGGCACAGAACGCCCGGCCCGAACCGGTCACCACCGCGGCGCGCACCGTGGGGTCGGCCTCGAGGTGGGCGAACACCTCGCGGTACTCGGTGTGCATGCGGCCGGTCCACGCGTTCATCCGGTCGGGCCGGTCGAGCGTCACGATGGCGACGCCGCCGTCGCGCTCGAGCCGGATGGTGCGGAGGTCGCTCAGGTCCATGGGCGCATGGTGCCATCCGGTGGGAGGATGGGAGCCATGCAGGCCCTCGGGATCCACCACGTGTCCATCAACGTGACCGACGTCGACGCCGCGCTCGCGTTCTACACCGGCCCGCTGGGCCTGACCGTGCGGGAGGACCGGCCCGCCTTCGGCTTCGCCGGGGCGTGGCTCGACGTCGGCGGCCAGCAGATCCACCTGATCGGCGCGCCTGCGCCCGACAACCTGGGCCAGCACCTGGCGATGCAGGTCGGCGACCTCCACGCCACGGTCGCCGAGCTGCGCGCGCAGGGCATCGAGGTCGCCGGTCCCTCACCGGTGGGTCCGGGGCTCCAGTCGTTCCTCGTCGACCCGTCGGGCAACGCGGTCGAGCTCTACGAGCGCGTGGCCCCGTAGCGAGCGGCTCAGGCGCCGATGCTGGCGGCCGCGGCGAGGATGGCGTCGATGGCCACCTGGGGCTGGGAGATCATCGACACGTGCGAGGCAGCGACCTCGGTGACCGTCGATCCGGCGCGCTCGGCCATGGAGCGCTGCGTGCCGATCGGGATCACGAGGTCCTCCGTGCCGAGCACCGCCCAGCTCGGGATGGACTTCCACGCCGGGTTGGTCGTGGGGCCGATGTTGGCGGCGAAGGCGATCGGCCGCTGGCTGGCCGCGATGATCGCCCGGTCGGCCGCCGGCAGGTCCTGGGCGAACGCCTCGTCGACCGTCTTCGCCGTGAGGAACGCCTCGGCGTCGCCCTCGGGGGCCCCGGGGTAGCCGGCGAGCTCGAGGATCCCCGTGGGGTCGGGCGAGTCGAGCGCGGAGCCGGAGCCGCCGAGGATGTCGAACACGCTCTCGCCCTCCTCGGGGATGAACGCGTTCACGTACACGAGTGCCTGCACGTCGCCGCCGCCGAGCCCGGCGTTGGTGATGACCACGCCGCCGTACGAGTGGCCGACCAGGACGACCGGACCCGTGGTGCGCTGGGCCAGGAACGAGGCGAGGTAGGCGCTGTCGCCGGCGACGCCGTGCAGCAGGTTGGGCGGCGTCAAGACGGTGAGGCCCTGCCCCTGGAGCGCGGTGGAGACCGGGTTCCAGCTGGAGCCGTCGGCCCAGGCTCCGTGGACGAGGACGATGGTGGGCTGCGGCATGGGGAGGCCTCCTGGTCATCGGCCGCCCGCACGGCCGTGCCCGGGGAGGTTACCGAGGGGCCACCCGACGCGTCGGCGAAATCTGACGAGCCGTCAGGTATCGGTCAGGTGAACGAACGCCTCACGCGGGAGGACCCGCGGCGCCGATGGCGTGGACGCCGCCGTCGACGTGGACGATCTCGCCTGTGGTCGCCGGGAACCAGTCGCTCAACAGGGCCACCACGGCTCGCGCCGCCGGCTCCGGGTCGTCGACGTCCCAGCCCAGCGGGGCCCGCTCCTGCCACACGCCGTCGATCTGGCTGAAGCCCGGGATGCTTCGGGCCGCCACCGTGCGGAGCGGCCCGGCGGCCACCAGGTTCACCCGGACGCCGTCCGGGCCGAGGTCGCGGGCGAGGTACCGGCTGGCGGACTCGAGGGCGGCCTTGGCCACGCCCATCCAGTCGTAGGCCGGCCAGGCGACCGACGCGTCGAAGTCGAGGCCGACGATCGAGCCGCCGCGCCCCAGCACCGGGCGCACGGCCTTGGCGAGCGCCGGCAGCGACCAGGCCGAGACCTGGAGGGCGGTGGCGACCTCGTCCCACGAGGCGGCGAAGAGCCCGTCGTCCTGGCCGAGGCAGGCGGCGGGGGCGAAGCCCACCGCGTGCACGACGCCGTGCAGCTCGCCGAAGCGGTCCCGGACCTGCGGGGCGAGCGCGTCGAGGTGCGCCTGGTCGGTGACGTCGAGCTCCAGCACCTCGGGCTCGACCGGCAGCTTGCGGGCCGCGCGCGCCGTCGTGGACCGGGCTCGGCCGAACGACGTCAGCACGACCGTGGCTCCCTGCTCCTGCGCGACCCGGGCGCACGTGTGGGCGATCGACGACGGCGTGAGGACGCCCGTGATCAGGATCGTCCGGTCTTGCAGCAGCACGTCGCCTCCGGGGTTCGCGGTCCCCCGATCATGCCGGACCGGTGCGGGCGGGATCAGGACCCGGGGCGGCGGCCGGGGAGCACCCGCCGCAGCGCCGATGCGCTGGAGTCCCGGGCGCCCGTGCCGGTCTGGCGGCGCGCCGCAGCAGCCTCGGCGACGGTCGGGGGCGGCGACAGCCGCATGGGCCCGGTCGGCGGCGCGGGCCGGCCCGGCGCCACCGGGGCGGGTGCGGCCGCCGGCGGGGGCGGCGGCGCGGCGGTGGGCGGGTCCCCGAGCACGCCGAGGTCCTCGAGCTCCGACAGCGCCGCTGCGGCCCGGTCGGGGCTCCAGCCGAGCAGGGCCCGGAGGTCACCGGCGTTGGCCGTGCGGGCCAACCGGACCACGACCGCCCACGCATCGGGCCCCAGGGTCACCGGCCCCGCAGTCGCCTCCCGCAGCGCGACGGTGCGGTCGCCCCAGGACGCGAGCGAGCGGGTCTCGTGGGTCCGCGCCCGGACGTCCATCAGCAGGGTCGCCGTCTCCCACGTCCAGGCGCCGCTGGTGGGGTGCTGGCCGAGCGGGTCGTGGAAGTACCAGCCCGACTGCGCGCCCATCACGCCGGCGAGCAGGTCGACGAGGTGGTCGCGCGCCATCGACTCGCTGATGACCGGCCGCTCGGCCAGGTCGGTCTCGCTGAGGTTCACGCCGACCTCGGCCGCGTAGGCCCGGCCGCCCTGCAGGTAGATGGTGATGGGCTGGTCCGTGTGGAACTCGATGCTGCCCTCCGCGCCGTGCGCGTTGGCCTGCCGGAGGACCCACTCGGGGGTGTAGCGGTCCAAGGGACCACGGCGCATCATGGGCATGATCGGTCCTCGTCGCGAAGGGGGAGGGCGCCGGACGCGCGAGCGCCCGACATCGCTACCTGGCGTCTACGGCCGATTCGTGTCCGATCTGGACAGGAAATGTGTCCAGGTTCGCTACCGGATCGGGATCAGGCGCAGCGAGTCGGTGGCCTGGCCCGGGTACTCGCGGGAGCCCGACAGCACCGCGACCAGGTCGCCCCGCCGGATGAGGCCGTTCTCCCGGGCCTGCTCGACGACCCGGGTGATCACGTTGTCGGCCTGGTAGTCGACGTCGAGGTGCTGGGGGATCGCGCCCCAGCTGAGCGTCAGCTGGCGCAGGGTCTGCGGGTCGGCGGAGAAGCCCAGGATCTTGGCCTCGGGCCGGAACCGGGCGATCGAGCGCACGGTGAAGCCGGTGTGGGTGATGCAGATGATGGCGCTGGCGCCGGTCTCGAGCGCGGCCCGCCACGCGGCGTTGGTCATGCCGAGGGTGACCGTGTCGTCGACGTGGGGCTGCATCGTCGAGGCGATCTCGTGGACCCGGGCGCCCCAGGCGTCGTAGTCGAACTCGTCGTCGGCCCGGGCGGCGATGCGGGCCATCGTGGCCACGGCGTTGATCGGGTCGTGGCCGATCGCCGACTCGCCCGAGAGCATCACCGCGCTCGAGCCGTCGAACACCGCGTTGGCGATGTCGGACGCCTCGGCCCGGGTGGGCGACGGTGCGGTGACCATCGACTCGAGCATCTGGGTGGCGGTGATGGCCGGACGGCCGAGCGTGATGCAGCGCTGGAGGATGCGCTTCTGGAGGTGCGGGAGCTCCTCGATGGGCATCTCGGCGCCGAGGTCGCCGCGGGCGATCATGACGGCGCCGGAGGCCTCGATGATGCTGTCGAGGTTGTCGACCGCCGCCCGGGTCTCGATCTTGGCGACGACGAGCGGCCCCCGCGGGTGCGGCTCGACGCCGACCCGGCGGATGTCGTGGGCGGAGCGCACGAACGACACCGCCACCATGTCGACGCCCTCCTCGATGAACGCATCGAGCATGTGGAGGTCGGCGGGGGTCGGCGAGGCGATGCGGAGGCGGTCCGACGGGATGTGCACGCCGGGACGGCCCTGGAGCAGGCCGCCGTGGGTGATGCGGGCCTCGAGGCAGTCGGTCTTGCGGTCGATGACCTCGGCCATCACGATGCCGTCGCCGAAGGCCACGCGGTCGCCGACGTGGAGGTCGGTGAGCAGGCCCTCGTGGTCGACCTGGATCATCGCCGCGGTGGACCCGGTGTTGCCCGGGGCGAGGTGGATGATGTCGCCCTGGTCGACCGGCAGGCCCTCGTCGGGCATGTGGCCGGCCCGGACCTTGGGGCCGGGCAGGTCGATCATGACGCCGATGGGGCGGCCGAGCGACGCCTCCACCCGGCGCACCCGGTGGAACTTCTCGATGGCTTCGTCGAGCGACCCGTGGGCCAACCCGATGCGGGCCACGTCCATCCCCGCCTCGGCGAGGTCCTTGATCATCGCCTCCGAATCAGAGGCGGGACCGATGGTGGCGATGATCTTGGTGCGACGAGCCATGGGGGCCAGTGTCGCAGCCCGACCAGCGGATTCCGCGCAGGGTTCCGTGAACGTCAGCTGGCGCTTGCGTGTCCCGGCGGACCGACGGCGGCCGCGAGGAGGTGACCGACGAGGTCGTCGAGGCTGGTGCCGGCGTTGAGCCCGCTGGTGGACGGCAGCACGTAGACGGGGCTGGGACCGAGGGTCCGCGGCTGCCAGCCGACCGCCGCCTTGCGGTCCACCGCCGCGCGCCAGCCGGCCAGGCCGACGACCGCGACCGCGGCGGGGCGGAGCCACGTGCACAGGGCCTCGAGCCGCTCGACGCCGGCGCGGTACTCGGCCGTGGCCAACTCGTCGGCCCGGGCGGTGGGCCGCTTCACGAGGTCGGTCATACCGATGCGGTCGTGGTGCAGCAGGTGGCGCGGGTCGCGGTCGCGGGTGGCGAGGCCGGCGGCCTCCATCGCCCGCCAGAACCGGTTCGAGCCGGTGACGTACCCCACGCCGGCATCGGCGGCGTGGAACGAGGGGTTGAGGCCGCAGCAGAGCAGGCGCATGCCCGGGCCGACGTGGTCGGGCAGGGCGCGGCTCGCCGTGGCCGTGACCTCGATGCGCGCGTGCGCGCCCTGGTGCGGCGCCCCCACCAGCTCGAGCTGGTCGACGGCGAACCCGGCGGCCTCGATCACGGCGCGGAGGTGGGTGGGCTCCCACCACGTGAACCACCGGCCGGGCAGGTCGTCGCCCGAGTCGTCGTCGGTGACCTCCTCGGAGGTGGGTTGGCCGTCGGGACCGGCGAACACGGTGAGGTCGAACCGCCCGCCCACCGGGAGGATGCGGTGGACCTCGGCGAGCGCGGCCGGCAGGTCGGCGGCCGGGACGTGCTGGTGGGCCTTGGACGCCCACACCCCGGCGACGGTGCCGCGGCCGAACGGGAGGTGGAGGAGGTCGGCCCGGACCGCAGGCACCGAGGGGTGGGCCTCACGGGCGGCGCGCACCATCGACGCCGCAGCGTCGACCGCGACGGCGGGCTCGCCGAGCAGCGGCAGGTAGTACCCGGGCCCGCAGCCCAGATCCAGGCGGACGCCCTCGGGCGCCACCGCGCCGGCGAACGCGCTCGCCCGTTCCGGCCGCTGGACGCCGCGCCGGACCGCGTAGCCCGCCGCCTCGCGCTCGTAGACCTCGATGGTGGGCCGGTCCATCCGCGTGCCGCCGTCAGAAGAGGCCGAGCTGGAGGCCTTCGCCCGTGTCGATGAGCGGCACCCACTGCTCGCCGCCGCGCGGGCCGATCAGGCGGACCTCGATGCGCTCGACCGGGATCGCCCGGGCCCGGCCGCGGTCGTCGCGGAGCCCGACCGATCCGTCCTTCTCCCGGCGGAGCACGACGCCCTCTCGGTAGCGCTTGTCCGACGTGCCGGCGTAGCGCACGATCTGGCCGAACTCGAGGCCCATCGCGGCCAAGCCGTCGTCGACCACCGGCTTCGGGGGGCGCTTGGGCATCAGGCGTCCGGCGCGTCCGCGAGGGTGCCGAGGATGCGGGCCTGGAGCCGGGCCATGCCGGCGAGCCAGCGGTCCGGGTCGGTGGCGCGGCGCCGGTAGTACTCGGCGACCTCGGGGTGGGGGAGGATCAGGAACTCCTCGGCCCGGACGGCCTCGATGACCGCGGTGGCGACGTCGGCCGGCTCGAGCAGGCCCTGCGAGACCACGGTCTCCACCGACGAGATGCCCATGGCGTTCGCGAGCAGGTCCGTGCGGACGCCTTGCGGGCAGAGGCACGACACGGTGATGCCCTGCGAGCCGTAGGTGATGGCCAGCCACTCGGCGACGGCCACGGACGCGTGCTTGGTGGCGGAGTACGGCAGGTCGCCGATCTGGCTGAGCAGTCCGGCGGCCGAGGCGGTGGAGAGCAGGTACCCCTCGCCCCGGGCGAGCATCGAGGGCAGCACCGCCTCGGCGGCGTACACGTGCGCCAGGACGTTGACCTTCCAGATGCGGTCCCACACCTCGTCGGAGGCGTCGACCCCGGCGCCGGTGCCGATGCCGGCGTTGCTCACGAACAGGTCGATGGGCCCGTGGTCGGCCTCGACCCCGGCGACGAGCGCCCCGACGGCGGCCCGCTCCGAGACGTCGACCGCCACGCCGCTGGCCCGGTCGCCCAGCTGGGCGGCGGCGGCGTCGACGTCGGCCTGGGCCAGGTCGGCCACCACCACGTGGCGGGCGCCCTCGTCGAGGAACGCCTGGGCGAGGGCGAAGCCGATGCCCTTGGCCCCACCGGTGACGACGGCAACCCGATCCCGAAGCTCCATGGCCGCACCCTACCGACCGGGTGCGACACCGACCCGGGAACGCCCGGGTGGCGTCAGCGGTCGAACCACCGCCGCCAGGCCCGGGGGTGGTCGTGCTCCGGCCGGTCGTCGGTCGTGACCAGCGTGGCCATCGCCGCGGGCGCGGCGCCGGGTGCGGTGGCCGCGCCCACGGGTTCGAGGGACCGCTCGGCACCGATCGCGTCCGGCCGGTCACCGGGGACGGCGTCGGCCGAGCGCGAGGCGGCCTCCTCCACCGCCTCGGGCCCGTCGGGCTCCTGCGGCTCGACCGCTTCGGCCGGCTCCACCACGTCGGCGACGGGCTCGGCCTCCACCTCGGGCTCGGGCTCGGGCTCGGTGGTCGCGGCGGGGACGATCTCGCGGACGGGGCGGGGGTCCTGGTCGAGCTCGCGGAGGAGGGCGTCGGCGGTCACCTGGCGCTCGGCGATGCGGGGGCCGTCGACGGCCTTGGCGTGGCGGAGGCCGAGCCGCACGGCGTACACGTACGACTGGCGCACGCCTTCGCCGGTCAGGGCCACGGTCTCGATCACCAGGTCGTCGCCGCCGATCGCCAGGCGCTCGTGCACCTCGTCCATGGAGAGGGCGTCGCCGGCGTCGCGCTTGTTGGCCTGGACCACCAGGCCCGGCCGCACGCCCTCGTAGGCGTCGAGCAGGGCCCGGACCTGGGCGAGCGCCACCTCGGTCGACCGGATGCCGGACGCCGACGTGTCGGCCACGAACAGGACCACGTCGGCGGTGACGAGCAGCCGGGCCCGCAGGTGGGGGAGGTGCCCCGGGACGGCCACGACCTGCGTGCGGATCGGCCGCCCGTCCGAGCGGCCGCCCTCGTGGTCCATCCAGTCGAAGAGCAGGGTGCGCCCGTCCTGCTCCTCGGGGGTGACGACGGGGCGACCCAGCCGTTCGCCCAGCGACCGCGCCGTCGTGGTCTTGCCGGCGGTGGACGCGCCGTCCACGACGATCCGCAGGTCGATGGGACGGGGCTCGTTCGGGTCGGAGGTCGCGTTCGTCATGCCGGCTTCAGGTTCGAGATGAGCCGGCGCAGGGCGCTGCGCCGGTCGACGGTCGCCTTGGGGGTCGTGCCCGGGAGGGGCGGGACCGTCGGCGGTCGAGACGCCGGTTCCGCCGGTTCCGCCGGTGCCGCCGGCGTCGCCGAGCGGACGGCGGGGGTCGGTGCCGCCGTGGCGGGGCCGGACGTCGTGGTGTCCCGGCGGGCCGGAGCGGCGCTCGGCACGACGGCGGGTTCGGACCGGGCCGGGGGCGTGGCCGTCGGCGTGCCGGCGGGCGTGGCGGGAGCGGCTGCGCCTGCCGCTCCCGCGCCCGCCGCCGAGGCGCCCTCCTCCGTGGTCGCCGCCAGCACACCGGCGGCGACCAGCTCGGCCAGGGCGGCGTCGAGCCGCGAACCGGTCCAGCCCAGCTCGTCGCGCAGCTCTTCGGAGCCGCGGGACCGGGCGAGGGCGCACGCGATGCGCCACGCCTCGACGCTGAGCGTGATCGGCTGCTCGTCGGCCGGTGCGACCAGTTCGAGGCGGCGATCGGGCACCGGTGCGGCGGCCCCGACCGGAGGGGCGGTCGCCACGACGGGCGCGTCGGCCTCGTGGTGGAGGTTCGCCGCCGTCGGCCGGGCCGCAGGATCGGGTCGGAGGGGAGGGGCGGCGCGCTCGGCCGACGCGGGCTCCGGTGGTGCTCCCGACCGGTTCTCCGTCGCCCGGCGCTGGATCCGGGCGTCGAGGATCAGGGAGGCCGCGTCCCAGTCCCAGGGCGTGGCCACGGCGTGGTGGCCGATCGGGTCCAGGTAGTACCAGCCGTCGGTGGCGGCCATGGCGGTCACGACGAGCGCGAGCACCTGGTCGCGAGCCGCCGCCTCGTCGGCCGCGACGGCGTCGGGCTCGGCGGCGAAGCCGGTCTCGGCCACGCCCTCCACCGCGTGGCAGACCCGGCCGTTGCGCAGGTAGAGCGTCAACGGCCGGTCGGTGTGGAACTCGACGCTCCCCGACGACGCGCTGGCGCTCGCCTGGCGGAGCACCCACTCCGCGTCGTACCGGGCCAGGGGCCCTCGTCGCATCATCGGCATGGCCGCCTCCTCCGCCAGGAGCGCGCCGCTGCGCTCGAACGGACGTCGAGCGCAGCGGACCACATGGGCACGGTCGGGATCAGGCCGCGAGGGCCGGTGCGTGCTTGTTGACGGCGTTGCGGACGATCGCCAGGTTCGTGCTGGGCCGGTCCGCCGCCAGGTACAGGAACGTGGTGGGCGTCACCAGCTTGATCACGTGGATCTGGTCGGTGAGCGTGAGGATCATGTCCTCGAGCTCCATGTCGAGGTCGAGGGCCTCCATGACCTTCTGCTTCTGCTTCACGAGCTCGCTGTTGTAGGCGCTCGCCGCGGTGAGGTCGAAGGTCTCGTCCTTGGCGTAGACGCCGAGCGTCATGCCGGAGTCGAGGTCGACGAGGGATGCGGCCAAGAAGCCGGGCATGTCGGCGGCCATGTCGCCGATGGTGTCCGTGACCTGCTGTTCGCTCAACATGGTGGTTCCTCCGCTTGGGATGGGATCAGGGTTGGTGGGTGGGGTGGATCAGGGCGCCGGGGTGCCGGCGTCGAGGTGGCGGCGCAGCGGTTCGACGAGGTCGGCTCGAGCGTCTCGCGCCCGCAGGTGCAGCAGGGCGAGGTTGACCGAGGCGGTGGTGAGCACCGTCAGGACGCCGCGCTCGCCGACGGCGAAGATCACGACGTAGCCCGAACCGGACCGCACGACGATCTCCTGCAGCGCGCCCTCGCCGGCGAGGTCGGCCAGGCGGGAGCCGAGGCCGAGCGACGCCGCGACGATCGCGGCCGTGGAGCTGGCCTCGTGCTGGGGGAGGACGGCGGCGACGGGCCGGCCGTCGACCGAGGCGACGAGCGCACCGCGCACGCCCGGCAGGCTGTCCGCCAGCGCGCGCAGGATGCGCTGCGTGGTGGGGTCCGACGGCGCGTCGAGGGCCGCGGCGGCGGGGAGGTCGGTGGGGTCGAGCGTGGCGGTCACGGCAGCTCCAGGGCGGGCGAGCGGTCCAGGTGGGGGTCGGGGTCCTCGGGCAGCGCGTCGAGGACGAGGAGCAGCAGTTCGACGACGAGCTCGCGGGCGCTGAAGCGGTCGGTCACGTCGCACGGGACGAGCGGCAGGTCGTCGCGCCCGAGGGCCTGGCCCACGGCGGTGACGAGCTCCGGGCGGTTCCGCCCGCGGTTGACGCCGACGACCATGGGCGCGTCGACCTGGTCCAGCAGGTACGCCGCCATCGCCGCGCTCTCGTCCCAGGTGTCCGGGCGCTCGGCATCGACGAGCAGCACGAAGCCGTCCGCCCCGATCGAGACGATGTCCCACATGAAGCGGAACCGGTCCTGGCCGGGCAGCCCGTGGAGCAGGAGCTCGACGGGGTCGTCCGGGTCGCCCACGGTGAGCGTCCCGAACTCGGTCCCGACCGTCGTGGTGTCCTTGACGAGGGACTCCGGACCGGAGGTCGGGGCTTCGGTGCCCACGACCCCCGTGTCGGAGATCTCCCGGATGAGGGTGCTCTTGCCGGCGGCGAAGGACCCGGCCACCACGACCTTGAACGAGTGGGCGACCGGGTCGGCGCCGACGGCGATCGTGTCGGTCACCTCAGAGGACGAGCTCGGCCTCGATCGCCTGCAGCTGCCGGCGGGCCATCGCCAGGTTGGACTGCGACTTCGACAGCGCCAGGTAGAAGAACAGCCCGGTGCCCTTCGGCGACGTGACGAGGCGGATGAGGTGGTACTGCGTGCCGAGCGTGATGAGGATGTCCTCGATCTGGTCGTTGAGGCCCAGCGAGCGCATCGTGGCCATCTTCGCCCGGACCACCTCGGTGTTGCCGGCGCCGGCGACCTCGAGGTCGAGCTCGGCGCTGCCACCGGCCGAGCCGAGCATCATGCCGCTGTCGTAGTCGACGATCGCGACGCCGATCGCGCCGGGGATCTCCATCGCTTCCTTGAGGGCAACATCGAGCTGGGCCATGGGGAACGTCTCCGTCTGGTTGTCGGGTTGGGGCGCGACGAAGCGCACCTCCCGTGGACCCCCGAACCCCCCGCTGGCTCGCTGACCTGGCTGTACGTTCCCTCGCACGGACGGTAACGGCGCGACCACGCTCCGGGTTGAGTGGAAAATCTCGCTGTTCACGAAAAAGGTCCGCCGGCCCGTCGACCAGGCCGGCGAGCCGCCGTCGGCGACGCAGCGCCGGACCTCACGCGGAGGCCGCGGCCTCCATCGTGTCGGTGATGACCTGGCGGCGGTCGCCGCCCCACGGGAGGGGCATGAGCACCGGCACGTCGACCCCGGCGTCGACGTAGGCGCGCACCGCATCGCGCACCGTGTCGGCGTCGCCGAGCACGTCGATCGCATCGCACATGCGGTCGGACACCGCGGCGAGCGCGCCCTCCCGGTCGCCCGCGGCGTGGCGCTCGCGGATCGCATCGACCTCGTCGCCGAACCCGGCCCGCCGGAAGTTGGCCGCGTAGGCATCCACCACCGCGTACGAGAAGAGATCCCGGCGCGCCTTGTCGATGCCCTGGTCGCGATCGCCGACGCCGGCGTGGACGTAGCCGTAGATCTCGGCGTCGCCGCCCGCGCGGACCTGCTCGACCGACCAGGCGACGTGCGACGCCGGCAGGTAGTTGAGGAGCACGCCGTCGGCCACCTCACCGGCCAGCCTGAGCATCGCCGGGTTGAGCGCGCCCACGACGATCTTGGGGCGGCGCTCGCCCAGCTTGAGCCCGAGGCGGAACCCCTTCACCTCGTAGAAGTCGCCGGCGAAGTCGACCTTCTCGCCGCTGAGGCACGCCTTCACCAGGGTCACGTACTCCCGGACGCGTGCGAGCGGCCGCTCGCCGTACTCGACGCCGTGCCAGCGGCTGGTGACCACGGGCGACGAGATCCCGATGCCGAGGAGGATGTCGGCGTCGGGGTGCAGGGCCTGGAGCGTGGCCGCGCCCATCGCCGCCACCATGGGCGTGCGGAGCTGGAGGGCGAGCACGCCGGTGCCGAGGTCGAGCCCCGGCGCCGCGGCGCCGGCGGCGGCGAGGAGCGAGAACGCCTCGGGCCCGGTGGTCTCCGCCGTCCAGAACGACCGGTAGCCCAGTGCGGAGGCCTGCTGTGCGGTCTCCAGGGCGAGGCCCGGGCCGAGCGGCATCAGGCTGGCGAAGGTGAATCCGAGCTTGGGGTGGGCCATGCCGGCGACCCTAGAAGCTGCCGGTCGCCTCGAGCGTGTAGTCCTCGGGGCTGCGGTCGGTGCCCACCGACTCGACGCGGATCCGCAAGGTGGTGGCGTCGTTGAAGATGCAGTCCGGGTCCCCGATGGTGACCGTGGCCGGCTCGAGGTCGCTGCTCGCCTTGGTGCCGAGCACCTCGTCGCCGTCGAGGACGGTGACGCGCTGGCTCACGCCCGCCGGCGCGGTGAGGGTCACGTGCAGTTCGCCGTCGCAGAGGAGCTGGATGCCGTCGCCGACGTCGAGCAGGTAGGTGTCGACGTCGTCGGTGGGGACGAGGTTGGCCGAGACCAGCCCGTCGAGCTGCGAGTCGTCGGGGAGCCCGTCGGCCTCGGCCTCGCACCCGTTGGCCGGATCGCCGTCGTAGTCGGCGAAGCCGTCGAGGCAGACCCGTCCGTCGGTGTTCGGCGCCGGCTGCTCGCCGCACGGCTGGAAGGGGAGGTCGGTGCACGTGGTGGTGGTCGTGGTGGGCCGGGCCGTGGTCGAGACGGTCGTGCCGGTGAGCCGGCCCTGGTTGCCGTCGCCGCCGGTGAGCACCGCGAGCGCGGCGGCCCCGAGCAGCAGCACCACGAGGACCGCGCCGACGGCCGTCCACCGGTTCCGTCCGGACACCGCCCGGTGGACGATCGTCCGTGGGTGCGTGCCCTGGGTGCCGCCCCGGGCCTCGGCGGCGGAGGGGCGCGCCGCCGGGTCCTTGGCCAGCATCGCCTCGATGCGGCGGCGGAGGTCCGGCGGCAGCGTCTTCGGCACCTTCTCGGTCCGGCCCGCAGCGGCGCGCAGGAGGAGCAGCCGTGGGTCGCCCGCGCCGAACGGGCCTTCGCCGGTGGCGGCGAACAGCAGCGTGGCGCCGAGGCAGAACACGTCGGACGCTGCGGTGGCCTCCTCGCCCCGGGCCTGCTCGGGCGACATGAAGCCGGGGGTGCCGACGACCATCTCGGTGGCGGTCAGGCCGGGCGTCGCGTCCCGGTGGACGGCGACGCCGAAGTCGGCCAGGTGCGGGTCGCCACCGGCGTCGAAGAGCACGTTGGCGGGCTTGATGTCGCGGTGCACCACGCCCTGGCGGTGGGCGGCCGCGAGCGCATCGAGGAGGTGGTCGGCGAGCCGGCCGACCTCATCGGGCGAGAGCGGCCCGCCCTCGTTGACCCGCTGGGCCAGGTTGCCGCCGGGCAGGTAGTCCATGACGAGGATGAGGTCGTCGTCCTCGTCGATCACCTCGCGGAGGCGCACGACACCGGGGTGGTCGAGCTGCTGGAGCACCTCGGCCTCGCGGCGGATCCGGGCCCGTGCCTTGGCCAGCTCCTCGGGTGTGCCGTGCAGCGAGAGGCGCTTGAGCGCGACCTCCTGGCCGTCCTCGTCGCGAGCGAGATCGACCACGCCCATGCCGCCGCGACCGATGCGGCTGACGATCTCGTAGGTCACGGCGGCCAGGGTAGGAGGTCGGCCGGGTGCGCCCGCAGCCAGCCGGTCCCGTGTTTCGGGCGGCTGGCGCCGACCTGTCGCCGGGCGCAACGTGCGCGTGGTTTGTCACCCCATCCCGGTAAGGTGGCGGACGTGACCGAGACTGCAGTGCCAGAGATCGTCATCCAGGAAGCGTTGGCCGTCATCGACCAAGCCCTCGGGACCATGCAGCAACGGGAGCTCGTCTCCACCGATGAGGTGGCCGACCTGCTTCTGGACCTGCGGCTCCTGCTGGCGTCTGCCTCCGCCGCCGCACCCGTCGCCACCGGGGTCTAGCCCCCCAGGTGCGAGCGGGCGCGTTCTACGCGCCCGGGAGGGCCAGGAGCTCGGCGAACGACGCCGCGATGTCGTCGCGGAGCACGTCAGGGGCCTGCACGGCCGACCGATCGGCGTGCAGCCCGAGGTTGAGGACGCCGCGGTAGCTCATCGTGGTGAGGTTCCAGGCGGTGCCGGCGATCGGGCCGAGCGGATAGTTCCCGGTCATCAGCGCGCCGGCGATGAACAGGTCGAACGGCGCCGCGCGCACGTTCGAGGTCGCGAAGTCCACCGTCATTACCTGCTGGCGCGCGATGCGCACGAGCACCGGTTGGGGCAGCAGGTTCACCAGTCCGGCGAGCGACGCGGTGAGGCCCATCGCCCGCTCGGTTTTGGTGACCGAGAGCCGTTCGTGGATCTCCCGGAACCGTTCACGGGGGTCGGCGGTGA
>Ga0182736_1000892_pt1 | contig 36194 bp, 30 predicted proteins | sample eDN5th30CKraftBY_FD_128882 | JGI IMG/M metagenome (GOLD analysis project Ga0182736, IMG submission 128882) | Enriched backyard soil microbial communities from Emeryville, California, USA - eDNA 5th pass 30_C Kraft BY (version 2) (version 2) | ecosystem: Environmental > Terrestrial > Soil >...
CCGGGACTGACTCACGGGGGGACCTGGCCGACGAAAGGTTAATGATAATGCTTATCATCCGTGCGGCAGGTCAAGTGTGGAATTATCAGGAAAAGGTAAAGATTGTGAGTCTGCGGGCGCTTGGCGGTGGATTTTCTGTGTATTTGAAATCGAGCGCCGCCCGCGCGGCGCATCGCGAGCAAGCTCGCTCCTACATTTGTTTCGGGCCAGTCCATCCTGTGCCACTGGCGCGCGACCGCCTTGTTTGTACGACGCGATATCGAGCCATACGCCAGGGCGTTCGCGCGCAAATCCCACAGGCATAATTGGCCCGAAACAAATGTAGGAGCGAGCTTGCTCGCGATGCGCCGCCCGTGCGGCGCTCGATTTCATAGGCGCCGAAAATGCCTTGTCATGCTCAGCCAGCCCGGCACAACGCCAAACAGTTATCAAGCATCCGGTTGCTGAACCCCCATTCGTTGTCATACCAGGCCAGCACCTTGAGCATCCGCCCGTTGGCGCGGGTATGGTTGGCATCGAAGATCGACGACAGCGGGTTGTGGTTGAAATCGCAGGAAACCAATGGCAGGGCGTTGTAGCCCAATACCTTGGAATGCTTGCTGGCCTCGAGGAACAGCTGGTTGACCTGCTCCGCCGTAGCTTCGCGCTTGAGGTTGACAGTGAGGTCTACCAGCGACACGTTGATGACGGGCACCCGCACCGCCATGCCGGTCAGCTTGCCGGCCAGTTCCGGCAGCACCAGGCCCACGGCCTCGGCGGCACCGGTCTTGCTCGGGATCATCGACTGGGTCGCTGAACGCGCGCGGTACGGGTCGCTGTGGTACACGTCAGTCAGCACCTGGTCGTTGGTGTAGGCGTGGATGGTGGTCATCAGGCCTTGCTCGATGCCGAACTCCCGGTGCAGCACCTGGGCGATCGGCGCCAGGCAGTTGGTGGTGCAGGAGGCATTGGAAATGACCTGGTGCGAGGCGCGCAGGATGTCGTGGTTGACCCCGTATACCACGGTGGCATCGGCACCCTTGGCCGGTGCCGAGACAATCACCTTGCCCGCCCCGGCGGCCAGGTGCGCAGCAGCCTTGGCCCGGTCGGTGAACAGCCCGGTGCATTCGAACACCACGTCGATCGCCTCGGCCTTCCAGGGCAGTTCGGCCGGATTGCGGATGGCACTGACCGCGATACGGTCACCGTTGACCGTCAGGCTTTCGTGGTCGGCCTCGACGGTCGCGTCAAAGATGCCGTGGACACTGTCGTACTTGAGCAGGTGGGCATTCATGGCGCTGTCGCCCAGGTCGTTGATGGCGACGACCTGCAGGTCCTGGCGATAGCCTTGGGTATACAGTGCGCGCAGGACATTGCGCCCGATTCGGCCGAATCCATTGATGGCGATGCGAAGGGTCATGGCAGTACCTCTGGCAGTTCGAGTGAAACCTGTGGCACAAAGGAGCTTCACTGAAACGGTTTTGTTGTTGGAATTACAAGATTATTCACTGGCTGATAGAAAACAAGCCTTTTTAGTGGCAGTATTTTGTTTAAATATACAACGAGTGGTTGGGCGACGTGCCTCCACCGATGCAGCGGGCTCCTAACCATGAGCCTAGGCCGCAATCGTTTGGAGGGGAAATGCCCGGTAAACCGCCCTTACAATTAGCCTGGAGTCCAGTACATGCATCCGCGCATCCTTGAGGTCACCCAGCGGCTGGTCGAACGCAGCCGAGCCACCCGCGAACGCTACCTGCAGCTGATTCGTGGCGCGGCCAGTGAAGGCCCCATGCGTGCCAGCCTGCAGTGCGCCAACTTCGCCCACGGCGTGGCCGGTTGCGGCAGCGAAGACAAGCAGACTCTGCGCCTGATGAACGCGGCCAACGTGGCCATCGTCTCGGCCTACAACGACATGTTGTCTGCCCACCAGCCGTACCTGCATTTCCCCGAGCAGATCAAGCAGGCCTTGCGCGAGGTCGGTTCGGTCGGCCAGTTTGCCGGTGGCGTGCCGGCCATGTGCGACGGTGTGACCCAGGGCGAGCCGGGCATGGAGTTGGCTATCGCCAGCCGTGAAGTGATCGCAATGTCCACGGCGGTAGCGCTGTCGCACAACATGTTCGACGCAGCACTGATGCTGGGCATCTGCGACAAGATCGTCCCCGGCCTGATGATGGGCGCACTGCGCTTCGGCCACCTGCCGACCATCTTCGTCCCGGGCGGACCGATGGTTTCCGGCATCTCCAACAAGCAGAAGGCCGATGTGCGCCAGCGCTATGCCGAAGGCAAGGCCAGCCGCGAAGAGCTGCTGGAGTCCGAGATGAATTCCTACCATAGCCCCGGCACCTGCACCTTCTATGGCACCGCCAACACCAACCAATTGGTGATGGAGGTGATGGGGCTGCACCTGCCGGGCGCCTCGTTCGTCAACCCGTACACACCGCTGCGCGACGCACTCACCGCCGAGGCCGCGCAGCAGGTGACGCGCATGACCAAGGCCAGCGGCAGCTTCATGCCGCTGGGCGAAATCGTCGACGAGAAGGCGCTGGTCAACTCCATCGTCGCGCTGCACGCTACCGGCGGCTCGACCAACCACACCCTGCACATCCCGGCGATTGCCCAGGCTGCGGGTATCCAGCTGACCTGGCAGGACATGGCCGACCTCTCCGAAGTGGTGCCGACCCTGTCGCACGTGTACCCCAACGGCAAGGCCGACATCAACCACTTCCAGGCTGCCGGCGGCATGGCCTTCCTGATTCGTGAACTGCTCGACGCCGGCCTGCTGCACGAAGATGTCAACACCGTGGCCGGCCATGGCCTGCGCCGCTACACCCAGGAACCCTTCCTCGACGATGGCAAGCTGGTGTGGCGCGAAGGGCCGCAACAGAGCCTGGACGAAAGCATCCTGCGCCCGGTGTCGCGGCCATTCTCGGCCGAAGGCGGCCTGCGGGTGATGGAAGGCAACCTGGGTCGTGGCGTGATGAAAGTGTCTGCCGTCGCCCCTGAGCACCAGGTGGTCGAGGCCCCCGCACGGGTGTTCCAGGACCAGCAATCGCTGGCCGACGCGTTCAAGGCCGGCGAGCTGGAGCGTGACTTTGTCGCGGTGGTGCGCTTCCAGGGCCCGCGTTGCAATGGCATGCCGGAACTGCACAAGCTCACCCCGTTCCTCGGTGTGTTGCAGGACCGTGGCTACAAAGTTGCGCTGGTTACCGACGGACGCATGTCCGGTGCCTCGGGCAAGATCCCCGCGGCCATCCACGTTTGCCCGGAGGCTTACGACGGCGGCCCGCTGGCGCGGGTGCGCGATGGTGATATCGTGCGAGTCGACGGTGTCGAAGGCACGTTGCGGATCATGGTGTCGGCAGAAGAACTGGCCAGCCGTGAGCTGCCGCCAGCGCCCCAAGGCAACGACCTGGGGTGTGGGCGCGAGCTGTTCGGCTTCATGCGCATGGCGTTCAGCCCGGCAGAGCAGGGCGCCAGTGCCTTTACCTCGGCCCTGGAGCACCTCAAATGAAGCACCTGCTGGTTGGTGATATTGGCGGCACCAATGCCCGTTTTGCGTTGTGGCGTGACAACCAGCTGCATGAGGTAAAAATTTTCGCCACCGCGGACTACACCAACCCCGAGCAGGCCATCGAGGCCTATCTGGAAAGCCAGGGTATCGCCCGTGGCGGCCTGGCGGCGGTGTGCCTGGCGGTGGCCGGCCCGGTCGATGGCGATGAATTCCGCTTCACCAACAACCACTGGCGCCTGAGCCGCACGGCATTTTGCAAGACCTTGCAGGTCGAGCGACTGTTGCTGATCAATGATTTCACCGCGATGGCGCTGGGCATGACCCGTCTGCGCGAAGGCGAGTTCCGCGAGGTGTGCCCCGGCCAGGCCGACCCCTCGAGGCCGGCACTGGTGATCGGCCCAGGTACTGGCCTGGGTGTGGGCTCGTTGCTGCGTCTGGGCGAACAGCACTGGAAGGCCCTGCCGGGTGAAGGCGGGCATGTTGACCTGCCGGTAGGCAATGCTCGCGAAGCGGCAATCCACCAGCAGATCCACAGTCAGATCGGTCATGTCAGCGCCGAGGCCGTGCTCAGTGGTGGTGGCCTGGTGCGGCTGTACCAGGCGATCTGTGCGCTGGACGGCGACACGCCAAGGCACAAGACTCCGGCGCATATCACCGATGCCGCACTGGGCGGTGAGCCGCGAGCGCTGGCGGTGGTCGAGCAGTTCTGCCGTTTCCTTGGGCGAGTGGCGGGTAACAATGTGCTGACGCTGGGCGCACGAGGCGGGGTCTATATTGTTGGCGGTGTGATTCCGCGCTTTGCCGAGCTGTTCTTGCGTAGCGGGTTTGCCGCGAGTTTTGCCGACAAGGGGTGTATGAGTGGCTATTTTGCCGGGGTGCCGGTGTGGCTGGTGACGGCGGAGTTTTCCGGGTTGGAGGGGGCCGGTGTAGCGTTGCAGCAGGCGTTGGATCACTGATGGGGCCACTTGGCGGCCCCGATGGCAATACCCGACAGCAGGCAAAAAGACCTGCAATCAACAAGAGGAAGGACCACCTTGAGCACTGCCGGCAAATCGATCCTGATGGTCGACGACGACCAGGAAATCCGTGAACTGCTGCAAACCTACCTGAGCCGCTCCGGCTTCCAGGTGCATGCCGAGGCTGACGGCAAGGGCTTTCGCCGTGCACTGGAAACCACGCCTTGCGACCTGGTCATTCTTGACGTCATGTTGCCCGACGAAGACGGCTTCAGCTTGTGCCGCTGGGTACGCCAGCACCCACGCCAGGCGCGCGTACCTATCATCATGCTCACCGCCAGCTCGGACGAGGCTGACCGGGTCATTGGCCTGGAACTGGGCGCTGATGACTATCTGGGCAAGCCGTTCAGCCCCCGCGAACTGCAAGCGCGAATCAAGGCTTTGTTGCGCCGCACCGAGTTCGGCCAGACGGCGCCGGGCAGCGCCGTGCTGGCCTTCGACGACTGGCGCCTGGACACGGTCAGCCACCGCCTGTTCCACCGTGATGGAGAGGAGGTGATCCTCTCCGGCGCCGACTTTGCCCTGCTCAAACTGTTCCTCGATCACCCGCAGCAAATCCTCGACCGCGACACCATCGGCAACGCCACCCGTGGCCGCGAACCGATGCCGCTGGACCGTATCGTCGACATGGCGGTCAGCCGTCTGCGCCAGCGCCTGCGCGATACCGACAAACCTCCCCGGCTGATCCGCACCGTGCGAGGCAGTGGCTACTTGTTGGCGGCGCATGTCTGCTGTGCGCCCTGAGCGGCGCTGGCGCCTGCTGCCGCGCTCCTTGCTGGGGCGCATGCTGCTGCTGACCTTGCTGGTTGTCCTGCTGGCCCAGGGGTTGTCCAGCATTATCTGGGTGTCTCAGCTGCGCGCCAGCCAGCTTCAGGGGCTGCGTGCCAGCGCCAGCAGCCTGGCCCATTCCATGAGTGCCAGCGTCAGTTACTTCCGCTCGCTGCCGGTGGCCTACCGGCCGCTGGTGCTCGACCAATTGCGCAGCATGGGCGGCACGCGTTTCTTCGTGTCGCTTAACGCCACGCCGCTGGACATGCAGGCACTGCCCATCACCCCTCGCAAGCAGGCGGTGATCGATGTGTTCCAGCAGGTGCTGCACGAGCGCCTGGGTTCACAGATGGAAATTTCCGTAGCGTTCGTCGCCCCCGACGACCTGCGTATCTTCAACAGTGGCCTGAAGCTCGACGAGCTACCGCGCTCCTGGGCGCATTACTCGTTGACCCTGGAACCACTCAACCCGCCGGTGCTGGTAACGCAGATCCGTCTGGGTGAGGGGGAGTGGTTGTATATCGCCTCGTTGCTGCCTGAACCCTATACCAGCCTGGAGGCCGAACGCCTGCCTCGGCAGCAGATCGGTTTCATCGTGCTCACCACAACCTTGCTGCTGCTGTTCATCGGCCTGCTGGTGCACTGGCAAAGTTGGCCGCTCAAACGGCTGGCGCGGGCTGCGCGGGAAATGTCGTTGGGCGCCGATGTGGCGCCGTTGGCTGAAGCGGGCGGCAGTGAAGTGGTCGAGGTTAGTCGGGCGTTCAACAGCATGCGTGAGCGAATCAGCCGCTACCTGACCGAACGCAGCCAGTTGTTCAGCGCCATTTCCCACGACCTGCGCACGCCAATCACCCGCTTGCGCCTGCGTGTCGAACTGCTGGAGGACGAGCGCCTGCAGGCCAAGTTCAGCCAGGATCTGGACGAGCTGGAGTTGCTGGTCAAAGGCGCCTTGCAGTGCGTAAAGGATACCGACATCCACGAAAACATCGAGCCGGTCGACCTCAACCAGGTGCTGGAGATTCTGGCCGAGCCTTACCTGGGCGATGGTCGCATCACCGTCGAGGGCCAGGCGCTGGCGCCTTACCCGGGCAAGCCGCTGGCATTGCGTCGTTGCATCGGCAACCTGATCGACAACGCCATCAAGTACGGCGAACGGGCGCGGCTGCGCATCATCGACGGGGCAGAAGGCTTTGTGCTGCAGGTGGATGACCAGGGGCCCGGGGTGCCGCAGCAGCAGCTGGAACAGGTGTTCGAGCCGCATTTCCGTCTGGCCGGGCAGCAGCAGGGGTATGGGCTGGGGTTGGGCATTGCGCGCAACATCGCCCATAGCCATGGGGGCGAGGTGAGCTTGCTGAACCTGCGCGAGGGCGGGCTGCGGGTGACTCTGTATCTGCCACGGGGTATGGATTGATTTTTTGGGGTGCCTGTGTGGGCCTCTTCGCGGGCAAGCCCGCTCCCACAGGTACAGCGTAAACTTGGAAGGCTGTGTGGTCTTTGTGGGAGCGGGCGCGCCCGCGAAGAGGCCAATACAGGCAGGCGAAATGTCACTGACCGGTGACAATCCCGCCGTCCTTCGTGACATCCGCCATGACCCCGCTGGCTAGAATTCGCAAATGACTGGCAAGGATCAAGCTGGCCCATGACCTCCCTCAACCTGTCCGCTGACAGCTGGCTCAATGCCCCGGCCCACAATGCCTGGCGCTTGGCCGAAGCACAGCGCCTGCTGGCTTTTGCCAAGGCCGCGAAACTACCCGACGGTTTCGGCAATCTGGATGCCAACGGGCAACTCGCTCCTGGTGCCCGTGCCGAAACCATGAACACCGCCCGCATGACCCATTGCTTCGCCTTGGCCCATCTGCAGGGCATCCCTGGCAGCCTGGCCTATGCCGAGCACGGTGTGGCAGCACTGCGCGGAGCCATGCAGGATGCCGACCACGGCGGCTGGTTCGCTCACCCCGACGGCCACGACGATAGCGGCAAGGCGGCCTACCTGCATGCCTTCGTCGCGCTGGCCGCCAGCTCGGCGGTGGTGGCCGGCGTTGTCGACGCCAATACGCTATTGGCAGACGCAATCCAGGTGATCGAAGCGCATTTCTGGAGCGAAGAAGAAGGTGCCCTGCGGGAAGCCTTCTCCCGCGCCTGGCAGCTCCCCGAGCCGTACCGGGGCGCCAACAGCAACATGCACGCGACCGAGGCCTTTCTGGCCTTGGCAGATGCCACCGGCAACGGCCTGTGGCTGCAACGCGCCCTGCGAATTACCGAACGCATCATCCATGGCCATGCTGCCGCCAACGGTTATCGGGTGATCGAACATTTCGATGCCCATTGGGCACCGCTGCCGGATTACAACCTCGAACACCCCGCCGACCCCTTCCGGCCTTATGGCACTACACCCGGGCATGCCCTGGAGTGGGCGCGGTTGCTGCTGCACCTGGAAGCCAGCCTTGAACGGGCCGGCCTGTGCGCCCCGCAATGGCTGCCGGACAGTGCCCGCGCATTGTTCGACACCGCCTGCCAGCAGGCCTGGAACGTCGATGGTGAACCGGGTTTCGTCTATACGCTGGACTGGGCTGATCGCCCGGTGGTGCATGCACGACTGCACTGGGTGCACGCCGAGGCCTGCGCCGCTGCGGCAGCCCTGTTGCAACGCACCGGCGAGGCGCATTACGAACAGTGGTACCGCTGCTGCTGGGGCTTTATCGCCAATCATTTCATTGACCCCATCGGCGGCAGCTGGCACCACGAACTCGATGCCCACAACCAGCCGGCCGGCACCCTCTGGCCGGGCAAGCCCGACCTCTATCACGCCTACCAGGCGCTGCTGTTGCCAGGCTTGCCCCTGGCACCCAGCCTGGCCAGCAACCTGGGCGGCAATGTAACCAAACGATGACATTCACGCATCGCTTCGTTACCTGACGAGGCGAGCGCGCTGTTTAGACTTCATGCAACGCAAGCGATCGACTTGCACGGCATAACAACAAGAAAGGTGCCTCGATGAATTCCACGCTCCGTTTCGCTGCCGCAATTTCCTTTGCCTCCTTGATCCCCCTGGGTGCCCAGGCTGCTGACGCCAAAGGCAGCGTCGAAGTGGTGCACTGGTGGACCTCCGGTGGTGAAAAAGCCGCGGTCGATGTGCTCAAGGCCCAGGTCGAAAAAGATGGCTTCATCTGGAAGGACGGCGCCGTTGCCGGCGGCGGCGGTGCCACGGCCATGACCGTGCTCAAGAGCCGCGCGGTGGCCGGCAACCCGCCTGGCGTCGCGCAAATCAAGGGCCCGGACATCCAGGACTGGGCGGCCACCGGCCTGCTGGACGCCGATGTGCTCAAGGATGTGGCCAAGGAAGAAAAGTGGGACTCCCTGCTGGACAAGAAAGTCGCTGACACCGTGAAGTACGACGGTGATTATGTTGCCGTGCCGGTGAATATCCACCGTATCAACTGGCTGTGGATCAACCCCGAAGTATTCAAGAAGGCCGGCATCGACAAGGCGCCCACCACCCTCGACGAATTCTACGCCGCCGCTGACAAGCTCAAGGCGGCTGGCTTCATCCCGCTGGCCCATGGTGGCCAACCCTGGCAGGACAGCACCGTGTTCGAAAGCGTGGTGTTGTCGGTAATGGGCGTCGACGGCTACAAGAAGGCCTTGGTCGACCTCGACAACACCGCCCTGACCGGCCCGGACATGGTCAAGGCGCTGACCGAGCTGAAGAAGGTCGCCACCTACATGGACCCGGACGGCAAGGGCCAGGACTGGAACCTGGAAGCCGCCAAGGTCATCAACGGCAAGGCCGGCATGCAGATCATGGGCGACTGGGCCAAGAGCGAATGGACCCTGGCGAAGAAAACCGCCGGCAAGGATTACCAGTGCGTGCCATTCCCCGGCACCGACAAGGCGTTCCTGTACAACATCGACTCGCTGGTGGTGTTCAAGCAGAACAACGCTGGCACCTCTGCTGGCCAGCAGGATATCGCCCGCAAGGTGCTGGGTGAGGACTTCCAGAAGGTCTTCAGCATCAACAAGGGCTCGATCCCGGTACGCAACGACATGCTTGCCGACATGGGCAAGTATGGTTTCGATGCCTGTGCTCAAACCTCCGCCAAGGACTTCCTGGCCGACTCCAAAACGGGCGGCCTGCAACCGAGCATGGCGCACAACATGGCCACCACGCTGGCCGTGCAGGGCGCGTTCTTCGATGTGGTGACCAACTACATCAACGACCCCAAGGCCGACCCGGCCGATGCGGCGAAGAAGCTGGCGGCGGCGATCAAGGCTGCCCGGTAACGGCTGTTCGCGGGCACGCCCGCTCCCAGATGGGCCCTGCTCACCACTGTTCCTGGTCATGACGCCGGACCTGTGGGAGCGGGCTTGCCCGCGAAGCGGTGCGCAGCACCGCCACTACCTCGGGATTCAATACATGAGCACTACCACCGCCCAACTGCGGGCCTCACCCCTGGACGCGCTTCAGCGCTGGCTGCCCAAGCTGGTGCTGGCACCCAGCATGTTCATCGTCCTGGTGGGCTTCTACGGCTACATCCTCTGGACCTTCGTGCTGTCCTTCACCACCTCGACCTTTCTGCCCACCTACAAGTGGGCGGGCCTTGCGCAATACGCCCGTCTGTTCGACAACGACCGCTGGTGGGTGGCGAGCAAGAACCTGCTTCTGTTCGGCGGCCTGTTCATCGCCATCAGCCTGGCCATCGGTGTGTTGCTGGCGGTGCTGCTGGACCAGCGCATCCGCCGTGAGGGCTTCATTCGCACCATTTACCTGTACCCCATGGCGTTGTCGATGATCGTCACCGGCACCGCGTGGAAATGGCTGCTCAACCCCGGCATGGGCCTGGACAAGCTGTTGCGTGACTGGGGCTGGGAGGGTTTTCGCCTGGACTGGCTGATCGACCCTGACCGGGTCGTGTACTGCCTGGTGATCGCCGCCGTGTGGCAGGCCTCGGGCTTTATCATGGCGATGTTCCTCGCCGGCCTGCGCGGCGTTGACCAATCGATCATCCGCGCCGCACAGATCGACGGTGCCAGCTTGCCGCGCATCTACTGGACTGTAGTGCTGCCCAGCCTGCGCCCAGTGTTCTTCAGCGCGCTGATGATCCTTTCGCACATTGCCATCAAGAGCTTCGACCTGGTGGCGGCAATGACGGCCGGCGGCCCGGGTTACTCGTCCGACCTGCCTGCAATGTTCATGTATTCGTTCACCTTCAGCCGCGGCCAGATGGGCATAGGCTCGGCCAGCGCCATCCTCATGCTCGGGGCGATCCTGGCGATCCTCGTGCCTTACCTGTACTCGGAGCTGCGGAGCAAACGCCATGCATAGTCCTGTCGACAAGCCGGTGCTCAGCTTCAGCCGTATGGCCATCCATACCGTGTTGCTGATCGCCGTGCTGCTGTATCTGGTGCCGCTGGTGGTGATGCTGCTGACCAGCTTCAAGACCCCCGAAGACATCAGCACCGGCAACCTGCTGAGCTGGCCTGCGGTGATTACCGGCATAGGCTGGGCCAAGGCCTGGGCAGCGGTCAGCGGTTACTTCTGGAACTCGATCATGATCACCGTGCCAGCGGTGCTGATCTCCACCGCTATTGGTGCACTGAACGGCTATGTGCTGTCGATGTGGCGCTTTCGGGGTTCGCAACTGTTCTTCGGCCTGCTGCTGTTCGGCTGCTTCCTGCCGTTCCAGACCGTGCTGCTGCCGGCCTCGTTCACCCTCGGCAAGCTTGGCCTGGCCAGCACCACCAGCGGCCTGGTGCTGGTGCATGTGGTCTACGGCCTGGCCTTCACCACGCTGTTCTTCCGCAACTTCTACGTGAGCATCCCCGACGCGCTGGTCAAGGCCGCACGGTTGGACGGTGCCGGGTTCTTCACCATCTTCCGCCGCATCATCCTGCCGATGTCCACGCCGATCATCATGGTCTGCCTGATCTGGCAGTTCACCCAGATCTGGAACGACTTCCTGTTCGGCGTGGTGTTCTCCAGCGGCGATTCGCAACCGATCACCGTAGCCCTGAACAATCTGGTCAATACCAGCACCGGGGCCAAGGAATACAACGTCGACATGGCGGCAGCGATGATCGCTGGCCTGCCAACCCTGCTGGTCTACGTGGTGGCAGGCAAATATTTCGTGCGCGGGCTGACGGCCGGCGCGGTCAAGGGGTAAGCCATGGCAACGCTCGAACTTCGCAATGTGAACAAAACCTACGGCAGCGGCCTGCCGGACACCCTCAAGGACATCCAGCTGTCGATCAAGGATGGCGAGTTCCTGATCCTGGTGGGGCCGTCGGGCTGCGGCAAGTCGACCTTGATGAACTGTATCGCCGGCCTGGAGCAGATTACCGGCGGCGCCATCCTCATCGACGAGCAGGACGTCAGTGGCATGAGCCCCAAGGACCGCGATATCGCCATGGTGTTCCAGTCCTATGCGCTGTACCCCACCATGAGCGTGCGTGAGAACATCGAGTTCGGCCTGAAGATCCGCAAGCTGCCCCAGGCCGCCATCGACGAGGAAGTGGCGCGGGTGGCCAAGTTGCTGCAGATCGAACACTTGCTGGCGCGCAAGCCGGCGCAGCTGTCCGGTGGCCAACAGCAGCGCGTGGCCATGGGCCGGGCACTGGCGCGGCGACCCAAGATCTACCTGTTCGATGAACCCCTGTCCAACCTCGATGCCAAGCTGCGGGTCGAAATGCGCACCGAAATGAAGTTGATGCACCAGCGCCTGAAGACCACCACGGTGTACGTCACCCATGACCAGATCGAGGCCATGACCCTGGGCGACAAGGTGGCGGTGATGAAGGACGGCATCATCCAGCAGTTCGGCACCCCGCAGCAGATCTACAACGACCCAGCCAACCAGTTCGTGGCCAGCTTCATCGGTTCGCCGCCGATGAACTTCATTCCGGTGCGTCTGGCCAGGCACGATGGCCACTTGCTGGCGCTGCTCGACAGCGGCCAGGCGCGCTGCGAGCTGCCTTTGGGGCTGGCTGCTGACGAGCTGGAGGGGCGCGAGATCATCCTCGGCATCCGCCCTGAGCAGATCGCCCTGGGCGCTGCTGACGGCAATGGTTTGCCGGGTATCCGCGCCGAGGTGCAGGTCACAGAGCCCACCGGGCCGGACCTGCTGGTGTTCGTCACGCTCAACCAGACAAAAGTGTGCTGCCGCCTTGCACCGGATGTGGTGTGCCGGGTGGGTGACACCCTCAACCTGCAATTCGACCCGGCCCGGGTGCTGCTGTTCGACGCCGACAATGGCGAGCGCCTGCACCTGGCCAGCACTGGCGCAACTGCAAAGGACAACGTGGCTCACTTCAAAGGCCGTTGACTCGTCTACACCATCAATAAGAAAAAAGAGGACGCAAAGGGATGGAACAGCGCAAACGCATCAAGACACTGGGATCGTTGGCCTTGCTTGCACTTGTAGGCAGCAGCGGTACCCAGGCTGCCGAGGCTTTTTCCAGCGAATCAAAATGGATGACCGGCGATTGGGGCGGCACCCGGACCGAGCTGCTGGACAAGGGCTATGACTTCACCCTCGACTATGTGGGCGAGGTGGCTGGCAACCTGCATGGCGGCTACAACGACGACAAGACCGCACGCTACAGCGACCAGTTCGCCCTCGGCGCGCATCTGGACTTGCAGAAGATACTGGGCTGGCATGATGCCGAGTTCAAGCTGGCAATCACCGAGCGAAGCGGTCGCAACCTGTCCAACGACCGCATCAGCGACCCGCGCGCCGGGCAGTTCAGCTCGGTGCAGGAGGTGTGGGGCCGTGGCCAGACCTGGCGCCTGACCCAGATGTGGATCAAGCAGAAGTACTTCGACGGCGCACTGGACGTGAAATTTGGCCGCTTTGGCGAGGGCGAGGACTTCAACAGCTTCCCTTGCGACTTCCAGAACCTGGCCTTCTGCGGCTCGCAGGTGGGCAACTGGGTGGGCGGCATCTGGTACAACTGGCCGGTCAGCCAGTGGGCGCTGCGGGTGAAGTACAACATCACCCCGGAGTTCTTCGTACAGGTCGGGGCCTTCGAGCAGAACCCTTCCAACCTGGAAACCGGCAACGGCTTCAAGCTCAGCGGCAGTGGCACCAAGGGTGCGATCTTGCCGGTGGAAGCGGTGTGGTCGCCCAAGGTCAATGGCCTGCCGGGCGAGTACCGCCTGGGTTACTACTACAGCACGGCCAAGGCTGACGATGTGTTCGACGACGTCAACGGCAACCCGCAGGCGCTGACAGGTGAAGCCTTCAAGTCGCACTCCAGCAAGCACGGGTGGTGGGTGGTGGCGCAACAGCAGGTCACCGCCCACGGCGGCGACGTCAACCGTGGCCTCAGCCTGTTCGCCAACTTTACCGTGCACGACAAGGCCACCAACGTGGTCGATAACTACCAGCAGGTGGGGTTGGTCTACAAAGGTGCTTTCGACGCTCGGCCCAAAGATGACATCGGCTTCGGCGTGGCGCGAATTCATGTGAATGACGACGTGAAGAAGCGCGCCGAGTTGCTCAACGGCCAAAGCGGCATCAACGATTACGACAACCCTGGTTTCGTGCCGCTGCAGCGTACCGAGTACAACGCAGAGCTCTACTACGGCTTCCACGTTACCAACTGGCTGACCGTGCGGCCTAACCTGCAGTACATCAAGAGCCCTGGCGGGGTGGACGAGGTAGATAACGCGCTGGTCGCTGGCTTGAAGATTCAGTCGTCATTCTGAGGGCACTTGTTGTAAATTTACGCCAATCCATTATCGGTTCCTGGCACCCACTGGTCTGCAGTGGGTGTCGGGGATAGGCCGAGACAGCGCTATCTCGAACAACAAGAGCTCTGAACCATGCCCGAACATCCGCTCCATCGCTTCTTTTCCTCGCAGCGGCCACGGCCGACATTCGAATGGGAGCGTTACCAGCAGCGCGATGTCCTGATCATCGACCACCCCCGTTGCCAGGCGGTGTTCAGCCGCCAGGGCGCGCAGTTGCTGCACTTTCAACCGGCGGGTGAACGGCCGTGGCTGTGGTGCGCCGAACAGTGGCCGCAGGTGGGGGCGATCCGCGGTGGTGTACCGGTGTGCTGGCCCTGGTATGGCTGCCATCCCAGCGAAGACCTGTGGCCGGACCACGGCTGGGCGCGGCTGCTGGACTGGAAACTGGTGGACAGCCGTGAGGACGAGGAGGGTGTGACCCTGAAATGGCGGCTGGACCTGTGCGACTGGCAAGTCGACCTGCACGCCCGGCTAGGTAGCCGTATGGAGCTGAGCCTGAGCACCGAACATCAGGATAGCGAGCCCTGCCAGCTGAGCCATGCGCTGCTGGCGTACTGGCGCATCAGTGACGTGTCAGAGATAGCGCTGTCTGGGCTGGAAGACATTGAAGGCTACGACCGCCTCAACCGCCAGGCTTGCCGTGAAGATGGCGCGCTGAAGCTCAAGGGCGGCTGTCAGAAGGTCTACCCCGGTACGCCACGGGTGCAATTGCAGGACCCAGCCTGGCAGCGCGAGCTGTGCATCGACACCGGTGACAGCGACGACACCGTGGTCTGGCACCCTGGCAATCGCCCCCTGATGGGGGTGACGGGCCGCGAGTCGCAGCGTTTTGTCTGCGTCGAGGCGACCAGCGGCAGTGGCGAAGGCCTGAGCCTGGCGCCTGGGCAGCGTGCGCACCTGCGTTTGCAGGCGCACCGGCTCAGTTGAGTTCGTCGTCCTCGATCGGGTAGCGGCTGGCGTTGAGGCTTTCCTTGATCTTGCGCAGGTGGGGCTGGAAGTCCACGCCGCGGCGCAGGGTCATGCCGGTGGCCAGCACATCGAGCACGGTCAGCTGGATGATCCGCGAGGTCATCGGCATGTAGATGTCGGTATCTTCCGGCAGCGGGATGTGCAGGCTCAGGCTGCAGGCATTGGCCAGTGGCGAGCCTGCGGCGGTCAGGCCCAGCACCGAAGCGCCGTTTTCACGTGCCAGGCGTGCCACTTCGACCAGTTCGCGGGTGCGTCCGGTGTAGGAAATGATCACGAACAGATCGCCGGTGTGGGCGACCGAGGCCAGCATGCGTTGCATCAGCACATCGGCGTGGGCCGACACGGCCAGGTTGAAGCGGAAGAACTTGTGCTGCGCATCCAGGGCCACTGGAGCCGAGGCTCCAAGGCCGAAGAAGTGGATCTGCCGGGCCTGGATCATCATGTCCACGGCGCGGCTGACCTGCTGCGGGTCCAGTTGCTGGCAGGCGCTGTCAAGCGAGGCGATGGCGCTGGCGAAGATTTTCTGGGTGTAGGCGGCCGGGTCATCGTCGGCCTCCACCGCGCGGCTGACATAGGCGGCACCACTGGCCAGGCTCTGCGCCAGTTGCAGCTTGAGCTCGGGGTAGCCGCTGACGCCGAACGAGCGGCAGAAGCGGTTGACGGTCGGTTCGCTGACCTTGGCCGCCTGGGCCAGCGCAGCGATGCTGAAACGGGTGGCTTGTTGCGGGTTGAGCAGGATGACTTCGGCGACTTTGCGTTCGGCCTTGTTCAGCTCGTCGAGGCGGCCCTGGATCTGTTCCAGGAGGTTTCGCACGCGGTCCATGGGTGTGTCCTTGGGTCGGGAAGACAGCCGGCTGTGTGAGCAGCAGGCTTTTTGCACGGTCGTCTATCGTACTGTCGGTGCGGTTGGCGTACCACTTGTCTGTAACACTTGTGTGTAATGTTGTGGTTTTTACTACATTTCCCCTTGAAAACCGTGTGTGAAAGCGGTATTCCTAGACCAACTTTAGGAAAGAACCAACATCATGGCTGCAATCAGTGTCGAACCTTGCACCTTTGCCCTGTTTGGCGCCCTCGGCGACCTGGCACTGCGCAAGCTGTTTCCTGCGCTCTACCAGCTCGACCGGGCCAACCTGTTGCACCCGGAGACCCGCCTGCTGGCCCTGGCTCGCGAGGCCGGCAGTGCGCAGGAGCACCTGGACAGTATCGAAGCCCACCTGCGCCGGCACGTGCCCGAGACAGACATCGAGCCTGCTGCGCTGGGGCGCTTCCTCGCCCGCCTGAATTACCAGCACCTGGACTTCCTTCAGCCCGAGGGCTATCAGGCCTTGGCCGAGCAGCTGCCGGGCGAGCTGCCGCTGATCGCCTACTTCGCCACGGCGGCGGCGGTGTATGGGGCCATCTGCGAAAACCTCGACAAGGTCGGGCTGGCTGCGTGCACCCGGGTAGTGCTCGAGAAACCTATTGGCCACGACCTGGAGTCGTCGCGCCGGGTCAACGATGCCGTGGCGCGGTTCTTCCCTGAAAGTCGGGTCTATCGCATCGACCACTACCTGGGCAAAGAGACGGTGCAGAACCTGATTGCCCTGCGTTTCGCCAATAGCCTGTTCGAAACCCAGTGGAACCAGAATTCCATCTCCCATGTGGAGATTACCGTGGCGGAAAAGGTCGGTATCGAGGGCCGTTGGGGCTATTTCGACAAGGCCGGCCAGCTACGCGACATGATCCAGAACCACCTGCTGCAGTTGCTGTGCCTGATCGCCATGGACCCGCCCAGCGAACTGTCCGCCGATGCCATCCGTGACGAGAAGGTGAAAGTGCTGAAGGCCCTCGCACCGATCACCGGCGACGGCCTGAGCACCAGTGTGGTGCGCGGCCAGTACATTGCTGGCTACAGCGAAGGCAAGCCGGTGCCTGGTTACCTGGAAGAAGACAACGCCAACGCTCAGAGCGACACCGAAACCTTCGTCGCCCTGCGCGCCGACATCCGTAACTGGCGCTGGTCGGGCGTGCCGTTCTACCTGCGAACCGGCAAGCGCATGCCGCAAAAACTGTCGCAGATCGTCATTCACTTCAAGGAAACGCCGCACTACATCTTCGCCCCGGAACAGCGTTTGCAGATCGGTAACAAGCTGATCATCCGCCTGCAACCGGACGAAGGCATTTCTTTACGGGTGATGACCAAGGAGCAGGGCCTGGACAAAGGCATGCAACTGCGCAGTGGCCCATTGCAGCTGAATTTTTCCGATGCCTGGCGCAGTGCAAGAATTCCGGATGCCTACGAGCGGCTGTTGCTCGAAGTGATGCGCGGCAACCAGAACCTGTTCGTGCGCAAGGACGAAATCGAGTATGCCTGGAAGTGGTGCGACCAGTTGATCGCCGGCTGGCGTAATGCGGGCGACGCGCCCAAGCCGTACGCTGCGGGCTCCTGGGGGCCAATGAGCTCGATTGCACTGATCACACGCGATGGGAGGGCGTGGTATGGGGATATCTGAACTGAAACTGCCAGCGGCCGTGAAGGCTCATGAACTGGCGGATGCCAAGGCACTGTCCGTGTCCTTGGCTCATGATGTGGCTGAGCGCCTGCGCGCAGCGATTGCCGCCAAGGGGCAGGCCTGCTTGGTGTTGTCTGGCGGACGCAGCCCGGTGCCGTTCCTGGAGAAGCTGGCCAGCGAGAATCTGGACTGGGCCAAAGTCATCGTCAGCCTGGCTGATGAGCGCTGGGTGCCGGTAGAGCACGTCGACAGCAATGCCGGCCTGCTGGCCCGTCACCTGTTGAAGGGCGCAGCCGCCAAGGCCCGCTTCGTTGGCCTGTACCACCAGGCGGAGAACCTCGATGCAGCTGCGCTCAAAGCTGACCAGGCCTTGGCTGAGCTACCGCCGATCGACGTGCTGGTGCTGGGCATGGGCGACGATGGCCATACCGCCTCGCTGTTCCCCGCCAGTCCCAACCTGGAAGCAGGCCTGGACCCGGCCGGCCCACGCCGCTGCCTGCCGTTGCTGGCGCCGAGCGTGCCGCACCAGCGCCTGTCGATGACCCGTTCGCTGCTGGCCAGTGCTGCCTTCATCGCGCTGTCTGTGCAAGGCCAGAGCAAACTCGCTACCCTGCGCGCCGCGCTGGCGGGCAACGACCTTACTGAAATGCCGATTCGCGCTTTTCTTCACGACCCCCTGGACATCTACTGGTGCCCATGAGCCAAGGATCCACAGTCATGACCACCCTTGAACGCCCGCAGCCCAAGCTCTCGATGGCTGATAAAGCCGCGCGGATCGACGCCATTTGCAAAAAGGCGCGCATCCTGCCGGTAATCACCATTGCTCGTGAGGAAGACATCCTGCCGCTGGCTGACGCCCTGGCCGCCGGCGGCATCCGTACCCTGGAAGTGACCCTGCGCTCACAGCATGGCCTCAAGGCCATTCAGGTGCTGCGTGAGCAGCGCCCGGAGCTGTGTGTCGGCGCTGGTACCGTGCTCGACCGCAGCATGTTCGCAGCGGTTGAGGCTGCGGGCGCGCAGTTCGTCGTTACCCCAGGCATTACCCAGGACATTCTCGAGGCGGGGGTGGACAGTGAAATCCCGCTGTTGCCGGGCATCAGTACGCCGTCTGAAATCATGATGGGCTATGCCCTGGGCTACCGCCGGTTCAAGTTGTTCCCGGCGGAGATCAGCGGCGGCGTAGCAGCGATCAAGGCCTTTGGTGGCCCATTCGGCGATATTCGTTTTTGTCCCACTGGCGGTGTAAACCCGGCCAACGTGCGCAACTACATGGCCCTGCCAAACGTGATGTGCGTGGGGGGGACCTGGATGCTCGACAGCAGCTGGATCAAGAACGGTGACTGGGCGCGGATCGAAGCGTGCAGTGCCGAGGCTATGGCACTGCTGGACGCCAACTGAATCAGTTGTGTGCTTTACGGCTTATGGGGCGCTTGGTCGGCGCCCCTTTTTTTTGCCTGGGATATTTGCATTGGTTGTGCTGATCTTTTCGCGGGTAAACCCGCTCCTACACCTGATCGGTGGTGGACACACACACATTGGTGATTGGGCGCAGGCCGTTGCAGGAGCGGGTTTACCCGCGAAAGGGCCAGTCCAGGTCAACAAAAAAAGCCCGCATCAAACGATGCGGGCTTTCTCATCCCTCATTCCAGGCTTCAGGCCGCCTTGGCTTCCTGCTGGCTCAGCGAGCGGTTCAGCGCGCTGAACAGGGCCTTGAAGCTGGCCGTGGTGATGTTCTCATCGATACCCACGCCATGCACCGGACGGCCACCGGCTACACGCAGTTCAATGTAGGCCGCGGCCTTGGCATTGGTGCCAGCGCCAATGGCGTGCTCGTTGTAGTCCATGATCTCTACGGCAACCGGCAGGCCAGCCACCAGTGCTTCCAGGGCGCCGTTGCCCTTGCCGCGCCAGTGCAGGGTGGTTTCGCCTTCACCGGCAACTTCCACTTCCACAGCGCTGTGGCCGTTTTCTTCCTGCAGGCGATGGCTGACCAGTGCGTATGGCGCGTTGGCCTGGAGGTATTCCTTGTGCAGCAGGCTGTAGATCTGCTGGGCGGTCATTTCCAGGCCCAGGCGGTCGGTCTCACCCTGCACCACCTGGCTGAATTCGATCTGCATGCGACGCGGCAGGCTGATGCCATATTCCTGCTCGAGCAGGTAGGTGATACCGCCTTTGCCCGACTGGCTGTTGACGCGGATTACCGCTTCGTAGCTGCGGCCGATGTCGGCCGGGTCGATCGGCAGGTAAGGCACCTCCCACAGTTCCCCATCCTGCTGCTTGGCGAAGCCCTTGCGGATGGCGTCCTGGTGCGAGCCGGAGAACGCGGTATGGACCAGGTCGCCCACATACGGGTGGCGTGGGTGTACCGGCAACTGGTTGCACTCTTCGACCACCTTGCGCACGCCGTCGATGTCGGAGAAGTCCAGCAACGGGTCGATGCCCTGGGTGTAGAGGTTCAGAGCCAAAGTCACCAGATCGACGTTACCGGTACGCTCGCCGTTGCCGAACAGGCAGCCTTCGGCACGGTCGGCGCCGGCCATGAGGCCCAGTTCGGTGGCAGCGATGCCGGTGCCACGGTCGTTGTGGCAGTGCAGGCTGATGATCACGCTGTCGCGGCGGCTGATGTTGCGGCAGAACCACTCGATCTGGTCGGCGTAGATATTTGGCGTGGACACTTCCACGGTGGCCGGCAGGTTGAGGATGATCTTGTGTTCAGGGGTAGGGTTCCACACCTCGATGACCGCGTCACAGACTTCCTTGGCGAACTCCATTTCAGTGGCGCTGAAGGTTTCTGGCGAGTACTGGAAGGTCCACTGGGTTTCCGGCTGCTGGGCGGCGTACTTGACGAACAGCTTGGCCGCGTTCACCGCGATGTCCTTCACGCCTTGCTTGTCCTGATTGAAGACGATGCGGCGGAACGACGGGCTGGTGGCGTTGTACAGGTGGACGATGGCCTTCTTCGCACCACGCAGCGACTCGAAGGTGCGGGCAATCAGGTCCTCACGTGCCTGGGTGAGCACCTGGATGGTGGTGTCATCCGGGATGTGGCCGTCCTCGATCAGGGTGCGCACGAAGTCGAAATCGGTTTGCGAGGCAGACGGGAACGAGGCTTCGATCTCCTTCACGCCAACCTGCACCAAGGTCTTCCAGAAGCGCAGTTTCTTCTCCGAGTCCATCGGCTCGATCAGCGACTGGTTGCCATCACGCAGGTCGGAGCTGCACCAGATAGGTGCCTGGGTGATGGTTTTCGACGGCCAGGTACGGTCAGGCAGGTCGATGGTCGGGAAAGCGCGGTACTTCTTCGAAGGGTCTTTGAGCATGGTCATGGAAGCAATCCTTTTGTGTGCGGCCGAGGTCGGGCCTGCCGAAGCGATAACGATATGAAGAGGCGAGGCGACGCGATTCAGCCTGGTAGTCGGGCGCTGACCAGGCAGAGGCTGCGATGTTGTCGGAGCAGGATGAGGGTGCTGAAGGTTTTCATGCCTTCAAACTTAACCAGTGGGGTAGGGGATGGCAAGCGTTCGGGAAAAATTGAGATAAATGCTTAAAAAAAGTAATCGGGCGAGATTTTATGGCTTGTATCTTCTGGGCGCTTATTGATTCTTGCGCAGTATTTTTCGATGGCGCAACGCAGTTGATCTGCTGTCGACTGTGCTGGCGTCTTCGCGGGCATGCCCGCTCCCACCAGTATCGCGCTGTGTCTGAAGGCTTCGCTGTACCTGTGGGAGCGGGCGTGCCCGCGAAGCAGACGCCGCAGTTTCAGGGCTGGAACGCGCCAATGAAAATCGCCGGGTCCACCCGCGCATCGTTCAGGCTGACGTTCCAGTGCATATGCGGCCCGGTCGCCCGCCCGGTCGAGCCCACGCGCCCGACCACCTCGCCACGACGCAGTTGCTGCCCGACCTGCACATCGATCTTCGACATGTGGCAGAACATGCTGATGAAGCCCTGCCCATGGTCGACGAACACCGTGCGGCCGTTGAAGAAATAATCCCCCAGCAGAATCACTTTGCCATTGGCGGGTGTCTTGATCGGCGTGCCCGCCGGTACCGCAAAGTCCAGCCCGGCATGCGGGTTGCGTTCTTCGCCATTGAAGAAGCGGCGCACGCCGAACTTGCTCGACAGCGGGCCGTTGACCGGCTTGTCGAGAATCAGGTTGCTTGGCAGGTTCGGGCTGAAACTGCGGTAGGCCTCGATCTGCTCGGCCAGCTCGCGGTCGATGCGCTTGAGGTCGGCCGGGTTAGGGTTGACCTGGCGGGTGTTCTTCAGGGTGATGCGCTGCTCAGGGTACTTCTTGCTACCTACGCTGAAAGGCAGGGTGCGCCCGCCCTGGTTCAGCACTGCGGTACCGGGCTTTTGGGTGAGCGGGATGCCGACGATGGCCAGCCAGTTGTCCTGCTCCTTCACCACCAGCACCGGCTTGCCTTCGAAACGGGCGCTGGGTGCGCTGGCGGCGGGGCCCAGGTCGACGACCGCCACGCCGCCGGGTACCGGTTTGTTCAGCGTGCGGGTGATATAGCTGGCCTGGGCGCCGCCGGCCAGCAGCAGCAGGGAAAGGGCAAGCAGGGGCGCGAGCATGCGGGGCATGTGTCAGTCCAGTAGTGAGAGGGTGACCGGGGTCAGGTGGTTGTCTTCGACGCGCACCAGCAGCTCGCCTTCGTTCAGGCGGGCAGTCAGGCGTTGGCCGTTGCGGGTCTGTTCGGCGCTGCGAATGGCCTGGCCTTGTTCATCCAGCAAAATGCTGTATCCGCGGGCCAGGGTGGCCAGCGGACTGACCACTTGCAGTGTCTGCAGCTGGGCCTGGAACCGCTGGCGACGGTCCTTGAGCACCTCACGCATGGCCCGTGGCAGGCGCTCGGCCAGGCTGTCCAGGCGCTGGTTCAGCAGTTTCAGGTTACGCCCCGGATGCTGCGCGGCCAGGCGGGCGTCCAGGCGTGCCAGGCGTTCGCGGCGCTGGTTGAGGTTGAGCATGAACGCGCGACGCAGGCGCATGTCCAGGTCGTCCAGGCGTTGAGCCTGCTGGCGCAAACGCTCGCCTGGGTGGCGCAGGCGCCGGGTGAGTGATTCCAGGCGCAGGCGGTCGTGGGTCAGGCGGTTCTGCATGCGCAGCAGCAGGCGCCGTTGCAGGCCATCCAGGCGTTGCCGAAGGCCGCTGTTGTCAGGGGCCAGCAGCTCGGCGGCAGCAGACGGTGTGGGCGCGCGCACGTCAGCCACGAAATCGCTGATCGACACGTCGGTTTCATGGCCCACGGCGCTGACAATTGGCGTGACGCAGGCGGCCACGGCACGCGCCACGGCTTCCTCGTTGAAACACCACAGGTCTTCCAGCGAACCACCACCACGCGCCAGGATCAGCGCATCGAAGCCGAGGCTGTCGGCCAGGCGGATGGCGCGTACGATCTGCGCAATGGCTTCGCGGCCCTGTACCGCCGTAGGGATCAGGTTCAGCTCCACCTGCGGGGCACGGCGGCCGAACACACTGATGATGTCGCGGATCACCGCGCCAGTGGGCGAGGTGATGATGCCGATGCGCTGCGGGTGAGCCGGCAGCGGCTTCTTTCGTTCGGTGCTGAACAGCCCCTCGGCACCGAGCTTTTCCTTCAGGGCCTCGAAAGCCAGGCGCAACGCGCCATCACCGGCGGGCTCGACGGTGTCGAGAATCAGTTGGTAGTCGCCACGTCCCTCGAACAGCGAAACCTTGCCGCGCACCCGCACCGCCAGGCCGTCGCGCAGCGCCTGGCGTACCCGCGTGGCGTTCTGCCGGAACAACGCGCAACGCACCTGGGCGCCGCTGTCCTTGAGGGTGAAGTACATGTGGCCGGACGCCGGGCGGGCGAGGTTGGAGATTTCGCCTTCCACCCACACACTGCGGAAAACGTCTTCCAGCAGCACGCGGGCGCGGCCGTTGAGTTGGCTGACGGTAAGGACCTCGCGGTCCAGGCCGAGTCGTTCAAAGGGGTCTCTGATCATGGTGGGCATGATACTGGGCTGGGTGAGTGCATGTCTTGGGGTTTGTGGTGCCTGTGAGATCGAGCGCCGCCCGCGCGGCGCATCGCGAGCTGCGCTCGCTCCTACGTTTGTTTCGGGCCAATTATTCCTGTGCCATTTGCGCGCGAACGCCTTGGCGCATGGCGCAATATCACGTCTTACAAACAAGGCGGTCGCGCGCGCCTGTCACAGGCGTTACTGGCCCGAAACAAACGTAGGAGCGAGCGCAGCTCGCGATGCGCCGCGCGGGCGGCGCTCGATCTCACAGGCACCAAAAACCCCAAGACATGCACCTGTTTGCCCCAGCGCAATCCTGCGACGAATACAAGGACTACCCAGGAACTCGGCACGATGCTCGCTCAGCTCTCCTCATGGCCATCGCTGGGGCCTACATTGTCTTCGGCATCGCCTACCTGCTGCCTATCATGTTCACTGGCCTGTGGGTAGGGCGTAGATTGACCAACCGGTTGTCCCGCGAAGCGTTCGTACGCCTGGTCACCTTGCTGGTGCTGGCCAGCGGCCTGGCGTTGATTGGTCGCTACCTGAGCGCCTGAGCGGTAGAATTGCGTCATTACCGGCGTTTCTCAGGCTTGTCCCGTTCATGAACACCCAGAGCATCATCGTTCCAAAGCTGTCTACCGTCCCGGTGCATGAAGCCCGCTCCCGCGCCATCCTGCGCTGGCTGGTGCGCGAAAAAGTCGTCGAGGAGCAACTGACCACCTGCGGTCGCACCGGCAACCGCATGGGCCATGCCCTGGCGGCAGGGGCGCGCAAAGTGGCCCTGCACCCGGAAAAACTGCCCTTCGGCGAGCCGGTCAACGGCCTGGAAGTGATGCTCAAGCGCTGCATCTACACCCCCACCGAAGGCTTCCTCGAAGAAGCCGGTTGCCCGGAGTGCCGGCGCGAGGTAGGCGAGCCGTTGTTCGAAAGCCTGGAAGAGTGGATGCCGGCAGTGAGCGACAACTTTACCTGCCCACTGTGCGGCTTCGAAGATGACATCAATGGCTTCATTTACCTGCAGCCATGTGCCTTTTCCAACCTGGGGTTCATCTTCAACAACTGGGGCGAGGCCGGGTTCACCCAGGCCTTTCTCGACAGCTTCGCCGACTGGCTCGACCAGCCGGTGGCCGTGGTGCAGGTAAAACTGCCACAAGCCTGACCGAAGGCCCTTATTTTGCATTGAGCGGCGCGCCATGCATGAGTATAATGGCGCGCTTCCATTTTTCCCGCCCGGGAGCCCCCGCGATGCTGCGTATCAGCCAAGAAGCCCTGACCTTCGACGATATCCTCCTTGTACCTGGCTATTCCGAGGTACTGCCCAATGAAGTCAGTCTCAAGACCCGTTTGACCCGTGGCATCGAGCTGAACATTCCGCTGGTTTCCGCTGCCATGGATACCGTGACCGAAGCGCGTCTGGCCATTGCCATGGCTCAGGAAGGCGGTATCGGCATCATCCACAAGAACATGACGATCGAACAACAGGCCGGCGAAGTGCGCAAGGTCAAGAAGTTCGAGGCTGGCGTGGTCAAGGACCCGATCACCATCGACGCCGATGCCACTGTGCGCGACCTGTTCGAGCTGACCCGCCTGAACAACATCTCGGGTGTGCCGGTGCTGGCGAACGGCGACCTGGTCGGCATCGTCACCTCCCGTGACGTGCGCTTCGAAAATCGTCTGGACGCCAAGGTCCGCGACGTGATGACGCCGAAAGAGCGTCTGGTCACCGTCCGCGAAGGCGCCGACAAAAACGAAGTTCGCGAGCTGCTGCACAAGCATCGTCTGGAAAAAGTCCTGATCGTTGACGACAAGTTCAACCTCAAGGGCATGATGACCGTCAAAGACATCGAAAAAGCCAAGGCTTACCCGCTGGCCAGCAAGGACGACCAGGGTCGCCTGCGCGTCGGCGCCGCCGTCGGCACCGGCAAGGACACCGGCGAGCGCGTTGCGGCGCTGGTGGCGGCTGGCGTTGATGTCGTCGTCGTCGACACTGCCCACGGCCACTCCAAAGGTGTGATCGACCGCGTACGCTGGGTGAAGGAAACCTACCCGCAAGTGCAGGTGATCGGCGGCAACATCGCCACCGGCGCTGCCGCCAAGGCCCTGGCCGAAGCGGGTGCCGATGCGGTCAAGGTCGGTATCGGCCCTGGCTCTATCTGCACCACCCGTATCGTTGCCGGTGTCGGCGTGCCGCAAATCAGCGCCATCGCCAACGTTGCCGCAGCGCTGGAAGGCACTGGCGTGCCACTGATCGCTGACGGTGGTATCCGCTTCTCCGGTGACCTGTCCAAGGCCATCGTTGCCGGTGCTTCCTGCGTGATGATGGGTTCGATGTTCGCCGGTACCGAAGAGGCCCCGGGTGAAGTCGAGCTGTTCCAGGGCCGTTCCTACAAGGCTTACCGCGGCATGGGCTCGCTGGGTGCCATGGCACAGGCGCAAGGCTCGTCCGACCGTTACTTCCAGGACTCCTCGGCCGGCGCCGAGAAGCTGGTACCGGAAGGCATCGAAGGCCGCGTTCCTTACAAAGGTGCCTTGGCCGCGATCATCCACCAGCTGATGGGCGGCCTGCGTTCGTCCATGGGCTACACCGGCAGCGCAACCATCGAAGAAATGCGCACCAAGCCGGAATTCGTACGTATCACCGGTGCCGGCATGGCCGAGTCCCACGTGCATGACGTGCAAATCACCAAAGAAGCCCCTAACTACCGCGTAGGCTGAGGCTTCCAGCTACAACATAAAGCGGGGCTGTCATGACAGCCCCGCGTCGTTTCCGATTTCCACTGACGAGATTGAGTCATGGCCCTCGACATTCACGCTCACCGCATCCTGATCCTCGATTTCGGTTCCCAGTACACCCAGCTGATCGCCCGCCGCGTGCGCGAAATCGGCGTGTACTGCGAACTGCACCCGTTCGACATGGACGATGAAGCGATCCGCGAATTCAACCCGCGCGGCATCATCCTCGCCGGCGGCCCCGAGTCGGTTCACGAAGCCAACAGCCCGCGCGCTCCGCAGGCCGTGTTTGACCTGAATGTGCCTGTGCTGGGTATCTGCTACGGCATGCAGACCATGGCCGAGCAGATGGGCGGCAAGGTAGAAGGTTCCGACCTGCGTGAGTTCGGCTATGCCCGCGTGGACGTTGTCGGCAAGAGCCGCCTGCTCGATGGCATCGAAGACCACGTTGACGACGATGGCGTGCTGGGCCTGGACGTGTGGATGAGCCACGGTGACAAGGTCACCCAGATGCCTTCCAACTTCAGCATTCTGGCCAGCACCCCAAGCTGCCCGATCGCCGGCATGTACGACGACGCCCGCGGCTACTACGGCGTGCAGTTCCACCCCGAAGTGACCCACACCAAGCAAGGTGGTCGCATCCTGTCCCGTTTCGTGCAGGACATCTGCGGCTGTGAAGCCCTGTGGACGGCGTCCAACATCGTTGAAGACGCCATCGCCCAGGTGCGTGCGCAAGTCGGTTCGGCCAACGTTCTGCTGGGCCTGTCCGGCGGCGTCGACAGCTCGGTGGTTGCCGCGCTGCTGCACCGTGCCATCGGCGACCAGCTGACCTGCGTATTCGTCGACAACGGCCTGCTGCGCCTGCACGAAGGCGACCAGGTGATGGCCATGTTCAAAGAGAACATGGGCGTCAAGGTAATCCGCGCCGACGCTGAAAAGCAGTTCCTCGACAACCTGGCCGGCGAAGCCGACCCGGAGAAGAAGCGCAAGATCATCGGCCGCACCTTCATTGATGTGTTCGATGCCGAAGCCAGCAAGCTGGAAAACATCCAGTTCCTCGCCCAGGGCACCATCTACCCGGACGTGATCGAGTCGGCTGGCGCCAAGAGCGGCAAGGCTCACGTGATCAAGTCGCACCACAACGTCGGCGGCCTGCCCGAGGAGATGAACCTCAAGCTGGTCGAGCCGCTGCGTGAACTGTTCAAGGACGAAGTGCGCAAGATCGGCCTGGAGCTGGGCCTGCCATACGACATGGTCTACCGCCACCCGTTCCCGGGCCCGGGCCTGGGCGTGCGTATCCTTGGTGAAGTGAAGAAGGAATACGCCGACATCCTGCGTCGCGCCGACCACATCTTCATCGAAGAGCTGCGCAAGGCCGACTGGTACCACAAGACCAGCCAGGCATTCGTGGTATTCCAGCCGGTCAAGTCGGTCGGCGTCGTCGGCGACGGCCGTCGCTACGCCTGGGTCGTGGCCCTGCGTGCCGTCGAGACCGTGGACTTCATGACCGCGCGTTGGGCGCACCTGCCGTACGAGCTGCTGGAAACTGTCAGCGGTCGTATCATCAACGAAATCGACGGTATCTCGCGCGTTACCTACGACGTGTCGAGCAAGCCGCCGGCGACCATCGAGTGGGAGTAGGGGGTATTCGTAACTATCTGATCTAGTTGTAAAAAATAAAGATAGATAGTTACTTTTACTGTGTCATTAATGGCGTTTTTCATGGTGCGGATGGTTGGCATCTGCACAAGTACCTCGATACCATGATCGGCATTAGAAATGCCGACATGGTGTCGAGAGTACTAGAAGGTCCATTTACACATCACAGTCCTTGGTGAAGGCGCGCATTCAGTCAGCGCGCATGCAGGGGGCACGCCAGCTAAGAAACTGCGTAACAGACATCCTGGTTTTTACTCCTCCTTTCGAGCTTCTCTAATCATGTCTTCCATCATTTTGTATGTTTCTGAATTTCGGATTCCAATAAGCTCGATGTAGAAGGTGCTATAAGCTTCCGAAAGCTCTTTGTATTTTCTGAGATTTGACTCATCCATAATTTTACTACCTGGTACGTCCCTAGCCTCAACTGGAGTGCTAATTTCGCCCCGCTCAGCTGCGGATATTAAATGCTCCAATTGTTCGTATAAATATAGCGCTGCTGGCTCTGTTTTCTTGTGTAGCTCGAGATTTTTTCGTAGTTCTACTGCCGCTTTTTTTAAAGCCAGAATGTCCATGATGATTCCTAGTTATCGATTTCGCCTATGAGTTTCGCAGCAGACCACTCTTGTCTGTTAGGCACCAGGTATTGGGACGCCCCTCCAGCTCTCGTGATATTACCTCCAAACTCCACCGTTGGTGCTACTTTGCTCATAAAAACCTCAGTAGGCTGGAGTGGGGTGATCTCAAATATAGAGTATCTCGAGTTTTCGCTAATGACGGGTAAGCCAAGTGAGTCCGCTAGGGTTCTTCCAGATTTTGCAGCCGCTTTTAATTCATCCATGGTGGTAAAAAAAGGTGAGAAATCAGAAACGCCCTTTTCGCCAATAGGTACAATTTTCACAAGGGGGGTTGTTATGTGTGTGGTCACCGGTATGGTACTGCCTGATGCGATTTGGCTAAAAGCTCTCTCAATGAGAACATCAGGCGATGTATCAGGAGCTGCTGCTATAATTTTAGCGAAATATTTTCTCCCTTCCTCGCTAGCCAAATACTCTTGAACTGTTTGGGTGCTTAAACCCTTGGGCTCAAATGTTTTGGCTTTTTGTCGTTTATTTTCCACTGAAGTGAATGTAGGATCCTGCTTGGCGTAAAAATCACGCATCTCAGTTTCACGCGCTAGGTTCTCAACTGAACTGACGCCTTTGATCTGCAACTCAGGCTGCGCCAGAATCTTCTGCTCATTCTTCGCCAACCAATCCGCAAACTGCCTATTGGAGATCTCCGCCTGAAGCTTGGCGCTGCGCGTTGCAATGCTTTCCATACTATTCATCACCCCAGCCTTCATCTGGCCGCGAGTGAGGTAGGTGACGATGGCCGTCAACAGCAGCAACACCAATTGCTCCTGCCCACGCGCAAGTTGTCGTGCTGCGCGTTCTGTTCGCTCCTGGATCTGCGCCGAAGAGCCGCCGGTAGGATCAAGCCCTTCTGGCTTGACGCCGTCGGATGCGTACCAGGCCGTAGCGAGTCCTTCTTGCAGGCTCGCAAGGCAGGTGGGTAAGCCTTGATAGAAATAGTCAGCGATGGCCGCCAAACCCAAACCCATCAGAATCAGGTTGCCCACTTGCAACCCAATCCCGCCTCCAACCATTGCGCCCGGTAGCGCGCCCGCGCCAAAAGCAAGCGAGCCAACCGCGCCGCCGATGGCGCCACCCACCGCCACACTCCCTCCCACAATCATTGAGACTTCTTTAACCAACTCCAGCAGCACTGGCAGGATCTGCTCGATGTTGATGGACGCCCATTTACGGCGAAGATCGGTCTGGATGATCGGGTAGGACAACGTCATGGCGTTACGTACGTTGTCGATGCGGTGCCCACCGAGATAGCCATAAGCCTGGCTGGCTCCATTACTGACACGACGGGTAAAACCATCCCAGCTGTCATGAGCACTCTGCAATCCATGGCTGATGCTCTGGTTTAGCTCGCCGAATTTCTGGTCGAGGTTACGTTCGATATCGTCCCAACTGGGGACATGGGCTAAAAGGTCCATTTACACATCACAGTCCTTGGTGAAGGCGCGCGTTCAGTCAGCGCGCATGCAGGTGTTACAGCGGTCAATAAGCTGAGTAACGTATAGCTTAGTGCCATGATTGCCGTTGAGACAACCGATAGAATTCCGAACGTGCTGCATTCTTTACGCTCACGCGGCATTACAGCAATAGTGGCAATAAGATGGCGGCTGCTGGTTCAGTTCGCATAACTCGCTGTAACCACTGGAAATATCGAGTTCAATTACCCGCGCTATCGCTTTACTTTTGATCGTGTCCCAGGAAGTGGTGTAACTCATCATGGCTCTGGCCACTGAGTTGGCCGTTTAATTGATCACGGCCGACAGCTTGGCCTGTGGATTATCGCTGACTGCTTCAAAGGCCTCCAACTGCATGTAACGTCGTTGCAGGCACCACTCGTCGTTCTGCTCCAGCAGCATCGCACCTACCAGCCGTGTGATCGCTGGATCGTAGGGGAAGATGCCCACGACGCCCGCTGCGTTGGCAGGCGTGTCAGCACGTCCTTCAGGTAGGCATACGGATCGTGTCCGTTGTTGCGGGCCGACTGGATCAAGCTCATGATCGCGGCGGCGCGTTTAGAGCTCCGTAGAGACCGTGCAAAGAGCCAGTTCTTGCGCCCCAGCGCCTAGCGCCGTATCTGGTACTCGCACCAATTATTATCAATGGGCACAGCCCCGTCATCGTGGTAGCGCTACAGTGCCGTCCAGCTTTTCAGGCTGTAATCCAAGGAATTGCTGATGGCAGAACCGATATGGCATTATTTGTGGTGTTATGAGATTTATGTTTCGTAAATAGATGATATTTATGGGGTATTTCTAGTCGTTGATAATAGAGTGGGAATAAGCCGGCACATGGCAATAGCCAGTGTCAGATGACCTGTAACACACAAAGGCCCGCGTAATCGCGGGCCTTTGTCATTCTGAGGTCTATCGGCTACTCACGTTCATCTGCCCCGCTGCGTGCATTATCTCAGCGAGTAGAACGGGTCGCTTTCAGGCGCCTGGTCGTGCAACGCTTGGGCGAGGTCCTGTATGTGTTCTGACCACGCCACTGTCTTTACCCATTGCACGGGCATGCCGGATACCCCGTACAACGCCCCGGCTAGTTGCCCCGCCACGGCTGCCACACTGTCGGCATCGTCTGCCAGGTTTGCTGCCAGAAGCACTGCGTCCCTGAAGTTGTCGGTATTCCACACTGCCCACAGTGCAGCTTCCAAGGTGTCGATGACATACCCTGAGGAGCGAATCTGGTCGCGGCTTTTTTCCTTGTATTCGCCAGCGTTGATAATCGTGGCGCGGGGCTGCAATGGGCGCACCATGGGGCGGCATATTTCCTCCTTGTCTGCGCCGTTCAGGGCGAGGTGCAGCTGCGCACCCAGCAGTTCGCAACAACTCAGTGCTTCGGGCGCGCGGTGGGTGGCCCGACTCTGACTTTGGGCTTCGCGCCAGGTGGACGGTAGCATGTGGCGCCTGAATATGGCGGTCGGGGCGATTCGGATGATCGAGCCATTACCGGCCGTGTTCGGGTCTGTGTTGCCTGACCAGCCCAGGCCTTGCCGCAGCCATCCTTCCAAGGCAAGGCAGGTTGCATTGCCGATGTCGAAGCAGACACCGTTCGCGCTGTTTTCCCCTTGCTTGTACCACCTGCACAGACGCTCAAGATAATCGGCATGGTCAAATCGCATGCACGCCAGGTACGAGTCTGCCAGGCAGAGCGCCATGCTCGTATCATCTGTCCACTCACCTGGCTTGAGCCTGAACGGCCCGCCGCCGACCATGTCATCGACATGCTTGGCATCACGGGGCAAGAACTCCAGCGTGGTGCCTAAGGCATCGCCAATGGCCAACCCCAGCAATGCCCCCTTGGCTCTGTCGAGCGATTGATCGGGGGTGAGTGTGCAGGCGCGCGAATTTTGCCATTGCGGGTGTACGTAGCCACAGCTTGCGGACTCGCGTGGGGTGGGCGCTGGCAGCAAGTGGTTGTACCGGTAGGCATATTCGGTAACGGCGAGGGTGGAGCTGTGCAGGTCGATCATAGTTCTTTTTCTAATAAGAGATGAGTCGTGGGGCCTTGCTCAATCCGATTCAGTACTCTGAAAGAGGTACTTGGCGGAAGGCGAGAGAACCTACCGCGCCGCTATAACGCCGCCCAGCGCGACGCTGCCGCCGAGAATCATCACCACTTCCCGCACCAGCTTGAGCAGCACGGGGAAAATCTGGTCGATGTTGATGGATGCCCATGTGCGGGACAGATTTGACTGCATCATGGGGTAGGACAGCGCCATCGCCTGCCGGACGTTGTCGATCCGATGCGCGCCTACAGCGCCATAGGCCTGGCTGGCGCCATCGCTTACACGGCGGGTGAAACCGTCCCAGCTGTCATGGGCATTGCGCAAGCCGCTGCTGACGCTCTGATTCAGGGCGCTGAACCTCTGGTCCAGGTTGCGTTCGATGTCGCCCCAGCTAGGGACGTAAGCTGATAAGTCCATTTACCATTGCATTCCTTTAGAGAAGGCCCGGTGAGTGTGCTGGCTGACGGCGATTCATTCCCATGCACCGCCCCTGGCAGTCAAGCCAACCGCCAAATGAGCTGATGATTGCACTGCGAGGCATTTTCTCATCCGAGGTGCCTCTGGCAATGGTGTCGAATTGATGTCGGCGCTGTCGATTGATTCTGCTACGCCGGTCGCCCAGCCAATCCGTAGCTAAAGCGGAAGATGGTTGGATACTTCACTTAATATTTCCCATTTGCAGGTGTATCGTATTCGCCCTTCATCGTCAGCGCCTTGCTGACAGACTGATTGCGTAGAATACGAGGTACCCGCACCGATGTCCTTCACCCGTCGACAAATGCTCAAGGGCCTGACCGGCCTGGTTGTAGTAGGCCTGGGCGCCGGGGGCGCGGCGCGATACTGGTTGGGCAAGGTCGAGGACGAAAACGCCGGGCATGACTACGAGCTGATTGCCGCCCCGCTGGAAGTGGAGCTGGTGCCGGGGTTCAAGACCGAGGCCTGGGCCTTCGGCCCATCGGCCCCGGGCACCGAGCTGCGCGTGCGCCAGGGCACTTGGCTGCGGGTACGCTTTATCAACCATCTGCCGGTCGAGACCACTATCCACTGGCACGGCATCCGCCTGCCGCTGGAGATGGATGGTGTGCCATACGTTTCGCAATTGCCGGTCAAGCCAGGTGAATACTTCGATTACAAGTTCCGCGTGCCGGACGCCGGCAGCTATTGGTATCACCCCCATGTCAGCAGCTCCGAGGAGCTAGGCCGCGGTCTGGTCGGGCCGCTGATCGTCGAGGAGCGTGAACCCACCGGGTTCCAGCATGAGCGTACGCTGAGCCTGAAGAACTGGCATGTGGACGAGCAGGGCGCATGGCTGCCTTTCAGCATCCCGCGCGAGGCCGCGCGCAACGGCACTGCCGGGCGGTTGATCACCATCAACGGCCAGGCCGACTCGATCACCGAGCTGCCGGCCGGCCAGGTGGTGCGGGTGCGCCTGCTGAACCTGGACAACACCTGGACCTATCGCCTCAACCTCAAAGGCAACTGCGAGGCGCGAATCTATGCCCTCGACGGCAACCCGGTCACCCCGCGTGCGTTGGATGAGTACTGGTTAGGCCCGGGCATGCGTATCTGTCTGGCCATTCGCATTCCCGAGGCGGGTGAGGAAATCTCCCTGCGCGACGGTTTCGTGCGCCTGGGCACCCTGCGTTCGGTGGCCAGCAACGACGCGCCGAGTGACTGGCCGCCAGCGCTGCCGCCCAATCCGATCGCCGAGCCGGACCTGGAGAATGCCGAAAAGCTGAACTTCAATTTCGAGTGGGCGGCCAGCGTCTCTGTCACCACTGACGCGGGCAAACCGCCGAGCTTGTGGCAGATCAACGGTCAGGCCTGGGATATTACCGACAAGACCTGCGCCGACCGCCCCATCGCCACGTTGCAAAAGGGCAAGAGCTACATCTTCGAGCTTAAGAACATGACCCAGTACCAGCACCCGATCCACTTGCATGGCATGAGTTTCAAGGTGATCGGCTCCAACCGTCACGACATCAAGGAGCCGTGGTTCACCGACACCTACCTGCTGGGCAAGAACGAGCGTGCCCAGGTAGCGCTGGTGGCGGATAACCCTGGGACCTGGATGTTCCACTGCCACGTCATCGACCACATGGAAACCGGCCTGATGGCCGCGATCGCGGTGGTCTGATGCGTCCGCAGATCATCGATCGCAGTCGCGATCAGGAATTCATGCGGCTGGCACTGGGCTTGGCCGCCGAAGGCGCGGCGCTGGGCGAGGTGCCGGTGGGCGCGGTACTGGTGCAGCACGGACAGGTGATCGGCCAGGGCTTCAACCGACCGATCATCGACAGTGACCCCAGCGCGCATGCCGAGATGGTGGCGATCAGGGCGGCAGCCAGGTCGGCCAGCAACTATCGGCTACCCGGCAGCACCCTGTATGTGACCCTGGAACCGTGCAGCATGTGTGCGGGGCTGATCGTGCATTCGCGGGTGATGCGCGTGGTGTTTGGCGCGCTGGAACCCAAGGCGGGGATCGTGCAGAGCCAGGGACAGTTCTTTGGCCAAGGCTTTCTCAACCACCGGGTGATGGTGGAAGGCGGGGTGCTGGCCGAGGCGTGCGGGCAGATTCTCAGCGATTTCTTCAGGGCTCGTCGGGCCAAGGCCTGAATTGCATCGGGCTCTTTGCGGGCAGCCCGCTCCTGCAGGTTCTGTGCAAATTATGCAGGGGCGGGTTTACCCGCGAAGAGGCCCTGAAAGGCTTACATCGGTGGCGACTGATCCGCCGGCTTGTTCTTGTTGACCCCGGGCACATGCAGGTTGCCCTCGGCCACCTGGCCTTCGAGTTGCGGCTGGGTCACCCAGGTGAGGATGTCGTAGTAGCGGCGGATGTTGGCCACGAAATGCACCGGTTCGCCACCACGGGCGTAGCCGTACTTGGTCTGCCGGTACCACTGCTTCTGAGCCAGCCGCGGCAGCATCTTCTTCACGTCCAGCCACTTGTTCGGGTTTAGCTTTTCGCGCTTGGCCAGGGTGCGGGCGTCTTCAAGGTGGCCGCCACCAACGTTGTAGGCGGCAAGGGCAAACCAGGTTCGATCCGGCTCCTTGATGCTGTCATCAAGCTCTTCCTTGATCTTCATGAAGTACTTGGCGCCGCCCTGGATGCTCTGCCTCGGGTCCAGCCGGTTGGACACGCCCATGGCCCGGGCGGTGCGTTGGGTCAGCATCATCAGGCCGCGCACGCCGGTCTTGGAGGTGACTTCCGGCTGCCACATCGATTCCTGGTAGCCGATGGCTGCCAGCAGGCGCCAGTCGACCTGCTCGACCTTGGCGTAGCTCTTGAAGTGCTTCTCGTACTTGGGCAGGCGCTGTTGCAGGTGCTGGGCGAAGGTGTAGGCGCCGACGTAGCCGAGTACGTCAACATGGCCGTAGTAGCGATCCTTCAAACGCTGAAGGGTGCCGTTCTTCTGTGCCTTGTCGAGAAATTCGTTGATTTCGTTGAGCAGGCTGTTGTCTTCGCCTGCTGCCACTGCCCAGCGCTGGTCGCGGGTGTCGCCCAAATCGAAGGCGACCCTCACGTTGGGGAAATACACCTGGTTCATCGCCAGTTCGTTGGAGTCCACCAGGGTCAAGTCGATCTGGCCTTCGTCCACCATGCGCAGCAGGTCGACCACTTCGACGGCGTCGGATTCCTCATATTGCAAGGCCGGGTACTGCTTTTTCAGCTCGGCCAACTGGTCAGCATGGCTGCTGCCCTTGAGCACCATGATCTTCTTGCCGACCAAACCCTTGGCGCTGGTGGGGCGTGGGCGGCCGTTGCGGTAGATGACCTGCGGGGTCACCTCCAGATAGGGATGGGAGTATTTCACCTGCGCTTTGCGCCGCTCACTGCTGACCAGGCCGGCAGCAGCCAGTACCGGGCCGGAGGGCTTGCCGAGGGAGTCGTACAGCTCGTCCAGGTTGTCGGCGGTCTCGATCTGCAGCTTTACGCCGAGATCGTCGGCGAAATGCTGGACCAGTTCGTACTCGAAGCCGGTTTCGCCGTTACGGTCCTGGAAGTAGGTTGCCGGGCTGTTGCGTGTGATTACGCGCAGCACGCCATCCTCCTTCACGCGCTCGAGGGTGCTGGGTTTTTCAACGCAGGCACCTAGCAGCAGAAAGAGTCCGGTTGCGAGAAGCCATTTGGCGCAACGCTGGCGCAAAGCAGTGTGGGCGAACATAGGTTGCAGTATACGCAAAGGACTGGC
>Ga0182736_1000893_pt1 | contig 36151 bp, 33 predicted proteins | sample eDN5th30CKraftBY_FD_128882 | JGI IMG/M metagenome (GOLD analysis project Ga0182736, IMG submission 128882) | Enriched backyard soil microbial communities from Emeryville, California, USA - eDNA 5th pass 30_C Kraft BY (version 2) (version 2) | ecosystem: Environmental > Terrestrial > Soil >...
ACACGATTCTGCGCGCGGTGCGCGAGGGGCTGAGCGAAGCGTCCGGGCGGGTCCGCGCGGCGGGCGCGCACATCGCCGGGATCTCGTTCTCGGCCGCGCTGCACACGCTGATCGCCCTCGACGAGCGCGACCGGCCGATCACGCCCTCGATCACGTGGGCGGACACGCGCGCCGGCGCGCAGGCGGACCGGCTGCGCGCCGCTCCCGGCGGCCTCGCGCTGCATCGCCGCACCGGGACGCCGCTGCATCCGATGTCGCCGCTGCCGAAGCTCGTCTGGTTCCGGGAGACCGAGCCGGAGACGTTCGCCCGCGCGCGGCGCTGGATCGGCATCAAGGAGTACGTCCTCGCGCACCTCACGGGCGAGCTGGTGACGGACCTGTCGGTCGCCTCCGGCACGGGCCTGCTCGATCAGCGGCGGCTGGACTGGGACGAGGAGGCGCTGCGGCTCGCGGGCATCGACCGCGAGCAGCTCGCGCCGCTGGTGGCACCCACCCACGTTCTGAAGACGGAGCTCGGCGTCCCCGTCGTCGTCGGCGCCGCCGACGGACCGCTCGCGAACCTCGGCGTCGGCGCGATCCGCCCCGGCGTCGCCGCCTGCTCGATCGGGACCAGCGGCGCCCTGCGCGTGATGGTCGGCGAGCCGGACGTCGACCCGCTCGGCCGCGTCTTCTGTTACGCGCTCACGCGGGAGCGCTGGGCCGTCGGCGGCGCGATCAACAGCGGCGGCGCCGTCCTGCAGTGGGCGCGTGACGCGCTCGCGCCCGAGCTGTCCACGGCCGCGCTGCTCGAGCTGGCGGCGACCGCGCCCGCGGGCGCCGGCGGTCTGATCATGCTCCCGTACGTCCTGTCCGAGCGCGCGCCGCACTGGACCTCGCTGCCGACCGGCGCGTACATCGGGCTGACCCGCGCGCACCGCCGCGAGCACCTGCTCCGCGCGGCGGTCGAGGGCATCTGCCTGCAGCTCGCGCTCGTCCTGCGGTCGCTGCGGGAGGCCGGCGTTGACGTGCGCGAGGTGCGCGCCACCGGCGGGTTCGCCCGCAGCCCGTTCTGGCGCCAGGTGCTCACGGACGCGCTCGGGCTCGACATCGGGTTCCCGGAGGCCGACGAGGGGTCGAGCTTCGGCGCCGCGCTGCTGGGCATGGACGCGCTCGGGCTGATCGACGGGCTCGACGCCGCGGCCGACCTCGTCCGCATCGCCCGCGTCCACACGCCGGACCCGGAGGCCGCCGCGCTCTACGCCGGCCGCCTGCCGCTGTTCGCGAGCCTCTACGACGCGCTCACCCCGGCCTACGAGACGCTCCGGGCGGCCTCGCACGCGACCTGAAGGTCCGCGTCCGTCCAGGGCCGGCGGTGACGAGGATCACGTGGTCGATGCTCTCCAGGCCGGCGCAGCGCTCGGCGAGCTGCGCCGCGGTCTCCCCGGGCGCGAGCCGGCTGCTGAGCGTCCGCTCGACCGTCGCCGGATCACGCCCGGCCGCCTCGCAGTGGCGGGCCAGGACGTCGAGCTTGAGCAGCAGCGCCAGCGCCCGGACGCGGGCGGCGGCCAGGCGAAGTCGGTGACGCTCATCGAGATCCGCATGGGAGCCCGGTACCCCGTCCGGGTCAACGCCGAGCGTGACGGGCGGGAAGCGTGAACGCCGCGGCAGCGCCCACGAGCGGGAGCAGGCCGATGACCAGGAGCGTGGTCCTGATCCCGTAGCTGTCCCCGACGATCCCGAGCAGCGGGGCGCCCAGTGCACCGAGCCCACCCGAGATGCCGAAGATGATCCCGGACGCGACCCCGATCTGCGACGGGAGGTACTCCTGGCCCATCACGACCGTGACGCTGAACGTCCCCACCGTCACCAGCCCGAGCACGAACAGCAGCGGGATGGCGACCGCGGCGTCCAGGGTCACGAGGGCCAGCGCGGGTGGCACGATCAGCAGCATGGCGCCGATCAGGACCGGTCGGCGCCCGATCCGGTCCGCCAAGCGCCCGCCGAGCAGCGTGCCCAGTGCGCCGCCGACGAGGAAGAGGCTGAGGCCCGTGTTCCCCTCGGCCGGCGTGGCCTCGAGCACCTCGACGAGGTAGATCGGGATGAACGTGAGGAAGCCGAAGAAGACGAACGCACGTGCGGCGACGACGACCGTCAGCCGGCGGAACGCCGGCCAGTTGCTGACCGGCACCGACCGGCCGGCTCGGGCGTCGCGTTCCCCTCGCTGGGCCTGCGATCGAAACGTCGCCAGCCACGGCAGCTCGGTCGTCAGCCAGGTCGCCACGAGCGCGGCCGGCAGGACGAGGACGAACGCCCCTCGGAGACCCAGCAGGGTGACCGCTGGAGCGATCGCGATCGGGCCGAGCGCGAGGCCCGCGTTCCCGCCGACCGAGAACACGCTCATGCCGGTCGCACGGCGACTGCCGGAGAGGTAGTGCGCGTAGCGCGACCCCTCGGGGTGAAACGCGCCGAGCGCGATCCCCGCCACGGTGGCTGAGACGAACGCCAGGACGAAGCTGGGGGCGATCGCGACGCAGCCCACGCCGGTCGCTCCGACCAGGAGCCCGATCGGCATCAGCAGGGCCATGGCGCGGCGGTCGGCGACGTAGCCGAGCGCCGGCTGGATGAACGCCGACGTCAGCGAGCCGGCGAGGATGAGCGTCGCCGCCAGGGCGTACGACCAGCCGCGGGCGCTGATCAGGAAGGGCAGCAGCGCCGCCAGCGCGCCGTGACACGAGTCGATCACCGCGTGCGCGCACGAGATGGCCGCCATCCCGCGTCGGTCGAGGCCGGAGCGAGAGGTCACGCGGGGCTCATGGCGGTTTGGAGGTCGTCTCAGACGGTTGCCGGGAGAGGCGATCGCCGAGATTCGGCGTCCGACCCCTTGACAGTGTGCGGTGTTTAATACTATATAGAGCACCTAATGCAGTGCATGGACGATATGGACCCAGCTCTGAACGGTGCTTCGGGGCACGGCGCGACAACGCCGAAGCCGTCAGCGGGGCTTGAAGCGCTCGGGGCGCCCGGAAGTGGTTACGTAACGCCCATGAGCGACATGGGCATGCCGATCGATCGCAGCCAAGTGACGTTGCGGGCCAAGGTCCGACAGGCGATCTGGGCGCTGATCATGACCGGGAGGATCGAGACCGATCGTCTGTACTCGGTCCGCTGGCTCAGCGAGCAGCTCGAGGTCTCGGCGACGCCGATACGCGAGGCGCTGATGGATCTTGCCCATGACGGGGTCGTCGAGGTGCACCGCAGCCGGGGCTTCCTGGTCCCGGTCATGTCGGACGAGGAGCTCGACGGCATCGCCGAGATCCGGACGCTGCTCGAGCTGCCGACGCTGGAACGCCTCGCCGGCAACGTCGACGCGCAGACGCTCGCGGAGTGCCGCGAGCTGGCCGCCGAGTTCGAGCGCGGCGTGCTGGCCAAGGATCCGATTCGCTATCTGCGGGCCGACCAGAGCCTGCACCTGAAGTTGCTGGGAGCCGGCGGGAACGAGCGGCTCGTGCGCATGATCGCGCAGCTCCGAGAGCAGACGCGGCTCTACGGGCTCCAGCAGGTCGCCGAGGAAGGGCGACTCATGGAGGCGGCTCGCGAGCACGTCGAGCTTCTCGACGCGGTCGAGCGCGGTGATCGTGAAGCCGTGCGCCGTGTCGCCGAGGCCCACCTGCGCCATCTGCGTGGCGTATGGGTGGGTCGCGACGAGGACGCACGGAAGGTGTAGTCACAGAGCGCACGACGCTCGCACGGGGCGCCACGCGGTGGCGGCGCCGTCAATGAACAGCAAGTGGAGGACGCTACGCCATGCCTATCGGGTACAGGGTGAACCTCGACGTGCCACGAGCCGACCCAGGTCTGCTTGAGCGCTTCGCGAACGTACGCAGCACCGACGTCGCCGACGTCATGCACGGATGCGGCGCGATGGCGCGGGAGATCGCGCCGGCGTACCTCCCGATCCGGCGCATCGTCGGCTTCGCCGTCACGGTGGCGGTCCCGTCCGCCTCCGAGGCGATGATCAAGGTCGGGCTGCAGGCGGCCGGACCGGGTGACGTCGTCGTCGTCAACGCGCTCGGCAACCGCCGCTCCGCGCTCGTCGGCTCGAACATGCTTCGCGGGCTCCGCTACCGGGGCGCCGCCGGAGCCGTCTTCGACGGCGTCATCCGCGACGTCAGCGAGGTCCGCGACGAGGAGTTCCCCGTGTTCGCGTGTGGGACGACGACGGCGGAGGGTCCGTACGCACCGGACGCGGGCGAGGTGAACTTCCCGATCGCCTGCGGCGGCGTCGTCGTCAATCCGGGTGACATCGTGCTGGCCGACGAGGACGGCGTCGTGGTCATCCCGACGGCCGACGCGGAGACGATCCTCGCGGACGTGGCGACGCTCGACGCCAAGCACGAGGCGGCGCAGGCGACGCTGCAGCGGGGCGAGCAGACCAACTTCGAGAAGGTCCGGGCCAGCCTGCGCGACTCCGGGTGCGAGTTCATCGGTGGCTGACGACATGGAGTCTGAAATGAGCACGGTCGAAGTCTCCGCGCAGGCGGTCGACGAATGCATCAACGCGCTGGCACGGTTCGGTGCCTACGGCGACACCGGCGTGTGGCGGACGGTGTACTCGCCGGAGTGGCAGGCCGCGCAGCACGAGCTGGCGCGGTGGTGTCGCGAGGCCGGTATGGACGTGCGCTGGGACGCGGTCGGGAACCTGTGGGCGCGGTTGGAGGGCACCGAAGGCGGCGATTCGATCGTCACCGGCTCGCATATCGATACCCAGATCCCCGGCGGGCGGTTCGACGGCACGCTCGGCGTGGTGGGCGGGTTCTTGGCGCTGCGCGAGCTCAAGCGCCGGTTCGGGCCGCCGCGGCGGACGTTGGAGCTCTTGTCGATCTGCGAGGAAGAGAGCAGCCGGTTTCCGAAGTCGAGTTTTTGGGGTTCGCGGGCGATCACTGGTGATATCGCGGTGGAGGAGTTTGAGAGTCAGCGCGATGGTGATGGTGTGTCGATCGGTGAGGCGATGCGGTCGGTGGGGTGTGATCCGGGTGCGTTGGCGAGTGCGCGGCGGGCGGATATCGATGTGTTTTTGGAGTTGCATATCGAGCAGGGGCCGGTGCTTGAGCAGGCTGGGGTGGCGGTGGGTGTGGTGACTGGTGTGAGTGGTTTGCATCGGTATGCGGTTGAGGTGTTGGGGCGTTCTGATCATGCGGGTGCGCGGCCGATGGATAGTCGGTTGGATGCGATGATCGGGGCGGCGGCGATTGTGTTGCGGGTGTGTGAGACGGCGTCGGCGATGGGTCGTCCGGCGGTGACGACGGTGGGCAAGTTGGTGGTGGAGCCGAATTATCCGTCGGCGGTGGCGGAGAAGGTGAGTTTCACGATCGATGTGCGTCATCCGGATGCGGAGGTGTTGGCGGAGTTGTGTCGCCGGCACGAGGTGGCCGTTCAGGAGGAGACGTCGCGGCGCGGGCTCGGCGTGCACGTCACCAAGTTGCTGGAGGTCCCCCCGGCACCGTGTGACCCGGCCCTCGTCGAGCTCTTGACCGACGTGGCCGCCGAGCAGTCGGTCACGGCGCCGCTCGTCGCCAGCGGCGCTGGTCACAACCTGCAGGAGCTGGGCAAGGTCGCGCGCACCGGCATGGTCTTCGTCCGGACGGCTGAGCGTGGCGACGGGCCGCCGGTCACGGCGCCCGATGCCGCCGAGGGCGCCGGACTGCTCGCCGCGGCGATGCGGCGACTCGCGTACTGACAATCATCTATCGAGGAGGTCTGAGTCTTGTCGATCGTGAAGATCGAGACTGACAAGTCGGTGCTACCGGGACACTCGTTCTCGCAGGCGCTGATGGATCGCGGGTTCGTGTTCACCCAGGGCGTGAGCCCGTGCCGTCCCGATACCCGGGCGGTCGCCGGGCCGACGATCGCCGAGCAGGGCGTTCAGGTGCTGGAGAACCTGAGCGCGATCCTCGAGGAGGCCGGCCTGTCGACGCGCGACGTGCTGAAGGTGACGGTCTACATGGCCGACCTGAACCGCGACTTCGTGCAGTTCAACGAGATCTACGGGCGGTTCTTCGCCGAGCCGTTCCCCGCACGGACCGCCATCGGGGCGACCTTGTGGGGCGATTACGTGGTGCAACTGGATGCCGTCGCGAGCGTGCCGGCGTCGGACGAGTCATGACCGCATAGCGGTCGGCGGGCGGCGACGCCGCTCGCACTCACGTGTGGAGAGAGGAAGAGGATCATGAAGCGACTCGTGCTGGTGGCGGCGCTGAGCGTGGCGCTGCCAATGGCGGTGACGGCCTGCGGAGGCAGTGACTCCGACGAGATCGGAGCGACGGCCAAGCAGCAGAAGAAGGATCCGGTCACGCTCGTCGTGTACTCACGCGTCCCGGACGGGGGCGCACTGATTCAAAAGGTCCTCGGGCCGATCATGGAGGAGAAGTACAACACCAAGCTCGTCACGCAGGACATGCTCAACGCCGCGGCGTACGCCAAGGCGGTGGCGGAGAAGAACAACCCGAAGGCGAGCGTCGTCGTCACCGAGATCTTCGACGCGATGCGGGGTGCCGAGCAGGGCATGTGGGCGAAGCTCGACCCGTCGATCGTGACCAACATCGACGGCCTGATGCCGTCGGCCAAGAAGGCGGTCTCGGACACCTACGCGCCGCTGCTGGCCTCCGACATGGTCATGGCGTACCGCACGGACGTCTTCAAGGATCACGGGTTCCCGGAGCCGACCGGCTTCAACGACCTGACCCGGACCGAGTACAAGGGGAAGGTGGGCCTGACCGGCTCGGCCAGCACCCTGTCGCTCTATCAGCTGATCATGTTCGCGAAGATGAACGGCGGCAGCGAGAACGACATCGAGCCGGGCTTCAAGTTCGCCAAGCAGCTCGTGGACAGCGGGCAGGTGGGCTTCTTCGCCGACAGCTCGTCGGTGTTCAACCAGGCGATGCTCAACAAGCAGATCTGGATCGGGACGCAGTTCGGTCCCACCGCGCGGACGCTGCAGAGCGAAGGCGGGCCGGTGAAGACCATCTACCCGCAGGAAGGCATCTACGAGAACTTCCAGACCGTCGCGATCCCGGCGAAGGCTCCGCACCAGAAGGAGGCCCAGGAGCTGGTGAACCTCCTCCTCGGGCCGGAGTTCCAGCAGGCGCAGGCCGTCGAGGGGCTCGTGCTGCCCGTCCGGGACGACATCGACGTCAGCGCGGTGGCGGAGATGTTCCCGCCGAAGGACGCGACGTACTACGTCCCCGACTTCGCCGTGGTGGCGAAGAACGTGGACGCGTGGAAGAAGCGCTGGGAGACGGAGATCGAGGCCAAGCACTGAGGGAGCAGCGGTCGGGCTCGTGGCATCCGTAGTGGCGCGCCACTGCGGATGCCACGGTCACCGGCGGCTACCTGTGGCGGCACGGCTGGACATGGACCCGGGTTGAGAGGCACGGAGAGAATGCATGCACTTCGCGAACGCCTGCGTCGCGGCCGAGCGCAAGAGGCGCCGGCCGGCGGAGCGGCAATCGAGCTTCAGGGCATCCGCAAGCGATACGAGGGCGCGCAGGTGCTCGAATCCGTCGACCTGACGGTGCAGCGCGGCGAGTTCGTGTGCCTGCTCGGGCCATCCGGTTGCGGCAAGACGACGACCCTGAACGTGATCGCCGGATTCGTCGAGCCGGACAGCGGGACGATGCTGCTCGACGGCCGCCGGATGGACGGCACGCCGCCGCACCGCCGGCATCTGGGGATGGTGTTTCAGCGCTACACGCTGTTCCCGCACATGACGATGTTCGACAACGTCGCGTTCGGGCTGCGCATCCGCAGGGTGCCCCGCGCCGAGATCCAGGAGCGCGTCGAGGAGAGCCTCGCGCTCGTCGGCCTCTCCGGTCTCGGCCGCCGCTACGCGTCCGAGCTCTCCGGCGGCCAGCAACAGCGTGCCGCGCTCGCCCGCGCGCTCGTGGTCAAGCCGTCGGTCCTCCTCTACGACGAGCCGTTGAGCAGCCTCGACGCGCTGCTGCGGCGGGAGATGCAGGTCGAGCTGCGGCGGATCCACGAAGAGCAGGGACTGACGTCGATCTACGTCACCCACGATCAGGAGGAAGCGCTGGTGATGTCCGACCGGATCGTGGTCCTGCACGACGGGCGGATCGAGCAGGACGCGCCACCCGAAGCCGTCTACCGGCGCCCGCGCACGCGGTTCGTGGCGGAGTTCCTCGGCGACTGCAACATCCTCACCGCGGTGGTGGTCCAGAGCGAGCGCGGCGCCATTCGGGCCGAGATCGCGCCCGGCTGGACGGTGACCGTCGGGGGCGTCGACGTGCCGCCGGCGCCGGGGTCGCTCGTCACGCTCGGCATCCGGGAGGAGCACGTCGGCATCGAGCCGGTCGCGGCGGAAGCGAGCGTGGGCACGGTCCGCAACGTCATCTACCGGGGCTCGTCCTGGCGCTACTACGTCGGGCTGCACACCGGCGAGATCCGCGCCACGCACGTGGCCGGCGCCGCGGCGATCGCGGCCGGCGAGGCCGTGGCGCTGACGACGCGCCCCGAGCACTGGTTCGTGCTCGAGTCATGACGCCCCGCCTCCAGCACCGGCGCGCGCTGCTGTTGATCGTGCCGTCGGCGATCGTGTTCGTGATCGGCTTCGTGGTGCCGCTCGCGTACATGGTGCGCTACAGCCTGCTCCACTACAGCCCGTCCAGCGTCGCCGAGCCGCCGGTCACGCTGTCCAACTACCTGTCGTTCTTCAAGGACGACTACACGCGCGGGATCCTCATCCGCACGCTGCGGGTCGCGTTCTTCACGACGCTCGCGGCGCTCGTCCTGGGCTATCCGCTCGCGTACTACCTGACCCGCGCGCGCGGCGCCGTCAAGCGCGTCGTGATCGTGATCGTGCTCTCGCCGATGCTGATCTCCAGCGCGGTCCTGGCGTTCGCCTGGCTGGAGCTGCTCGCGCCCAGCACCGGCCTGGTCGCGCAGGCCACGTCGAAGCTGCCGCTGATCGGCAGCGACAGCTCCACCTCGCTGCTGTACACGGAGCGCGGGCTCGTGCTCGCGCTGACCTACGAGACGCTCGTGTTCATGGTGATCACGCTGCACGCGTCGCTGGAGACGATCGACCGGATCCACCTGCGCGCGGCCGCCGTGCTCGGCGCGCGTCCGTCCAGCGCGTTCGTCCGGGTCACGCTGCCGCTCAGCCTGCCCGGCATCTTCTCGGGCTGCGTCCTGGTGTTCTCGATCGCGGCGAGCTCGCTGCTGATCCCGCTCGTCGTCGGCGCGGGCCGGGTGCCCATGCTCGCGACGTACGCGTACAGCCAGAACACCACGACGCTGAACTGGCCGGCGGGCGCGACGGCGGGCCTCGTGCTGCTCGTGGTGACGCTGGTGCTGCTCTTCGGGTTCACGCTGGTGGTGAGCCGGATGCGGCGTGGGACGCGGCGCCCCGCGGCCGTGCCGCAGTCCGCACAGCCGGCGCCGGAGGAGGTGGCGGTCTGATGTTCGTCCGGCTCACCTCCTACGCGGTGCTCGGGTTCCTGATCATCCCGCTGCTGGTCGTGCTGCTCGCCGCGCTGACGACGACGAGCTACATCGCGGTTCCACCCGAGGGCATCACCCTGCACTGGTTCGTCGACGCCTTGACCGACGAGGGCTTCCGCGACGGCGCGACCGTCAGCTTCATCGTCGCGGCGATCACCGCGCTGCTCACGACCGCGCTCGCGCTGAGCTTCGTCTGGGCCGTCGAGCGGTACCGGTTTCCCGGGCGCAGCGTGGTGACGACGCTCTCGCTGGCGCCGCTGACGGTGCCGATCATCGTGCTGGCGATCGGGCTGCTGTTCGCGATGAGCGAGATCGGGGTCGCGGGCACGATCACCGGGCTCGTGATCGGGCACACGGTGATCTCGTTCCCGTACGCGGTGCGGGCGATCTCGAGCTCGATCGCCGGCCTCGACCAGGACGTGGAGCGGGCGGCCTCGATCCTCGGTGCGCCGCCGTTGCGCGTGCTCCTGCGCGTGTCGCTCCCGCTGATCGCGCCGGGTCTGACGGCGGCCGCGCTGTTCGCGTTCCTCGTGAGCTACAACAACGTCACGATCTCGATCTTCCTGGCCGGTCCGACGACGCAGACCCTGCCGCTCGTGATCTTCAACGAGACGTACACCAGCGTGTCGCCGTCGCTCGCGGCCATGGCCACGTTGCTCGTGGCGGCGACGATCGCGCTGGTCGCGGCACTCGACCGCAAGCTCGGCGTCTACAGCGCGCTGTCGCGTGGGAGGGCACTGTGACGGATGTCCCGTGGGTCAGCGGCGACGAGCTGCTGGCGACGATGTCCGTCGCCGCGGCCGCCGACGCGATCGAGGCCGTGCTGCGCGGCGCCGCGCCGCTGCCGATGTCGCCCCGGCGAGCGGTCGTCGAGACCGGGAGCGGTCAGCTGCTCGCGATGCCCTCGGGCGGCCGCGCGGCCGCCGGCGCGAAGCTGGTGACGCTGCAGCCCGCGAACCCGGCACGCGGGCTGCCGCTCATCCACGCGGTCTACGTGCTGTTCGCGGGCGACACGCTGGAGCCGGCCGCGTTCCTCGACGGCGCGGCGCTGACGCGCCTGCGCACGCCGGCGGTGTCGCTGGTGGCGTCGCGGGCGCTCGCTCGCCGGGACAGCCGGCGGCTGGTGGTCTTCGGCGCCGGCGTGCAGGCGCGCGCCCACGTCGAGGCGATGCGCGCCGAGCTTCCGCTCACGCACGTCACCGTGGTCGATCCGACGCCGGCCGCCGCGACGCTCGTCCGCGAGCTCGAGCAGGCCGGCCTGGATGCGGTCGCAGGCGACGAGCGCGCCGTCGAGACGGCGGACGTGATCTGCACCTGCACCACCGCGGTGGAGCCGCTGTTCGACGGGCGGCGGCTGCCTCCCGGCGTCCACATCAACGCGATGGGCTCGTATCAGCCGCACACGCGCGAGATCGACGAGGCGACCCTCGTCTCGGCCCGGGTCGTGGTCGAGGACTTCGGGGCCGTCCTGGCCGAGGCCGGGGACCTGCGGCTGCCGATCGCCGCTGGCCGCTACGCCCCGGACATGATCGCCGGCGACCTGCGGGCGGCGGCCCAGGGGCTGGTGACGCGGTCCGACGCGAGCGAGATCACGCTGTTCAAGTCGGTGGGCGTGGGCTGGGAGGACCTGGTGGTCGCGCAGGCGGCGTGGGCGGCGATCCGGGCCCACGCATGACCGCGGTCGGCATCGGGTTGCCGCAGACGGCGCCGGAGGCGCTGGGGACCACGCTCGAGCTGGTGGAGCGCGCGGGCTTCGACAGCGCGTGGGTGCTGGAGGCGGCCGCCGTCCTCGATCCGCTGAGCGTCCTCGCGTTCGCCGCCGCGCGGACGACCGCCGTGAAGCTCGGGGTCGCGGTCCTGGTGCTGCCACTGCACCAGCCCGTCCTGCTGGCGAGGGCGCTGGCCACGATCGACCGGCTGAGCGGTGGCCGGACGATCGCCGGGCTCGGGGTCGGGAGCGACCAGTTGCCCTTCGAGGCGTTCGAGCGGCGGCGCGAGGAGCGGAGCGCCCGGTTCGAGGACTACCTCGGCGTCATGCGCGCGCTCTGGAACGACGACGCGCACGCGGGGCCGTTCGTCACGCTGAGCGGCACCGCGCTGGCCCCGAAGCCGGTGCAGCGGCCGCTGCCGATCTGGCTCGGCGGCGGCAGCCCGCCGGCGCTGCGGCGGGCGGCGCGCCTGGCCGACGGCTGGGTCGCTCCGGGCCCGGCGGCGACGGCCGACTTCGCGCGCACCGCCGCGCGCGTCCGCGAGCTGGTGGGCGGCACGCGACCGTTCACGATCGCCAAGCGCGTGCTGGTCGCGGTCGACCGGCCGCCCGTCGCCGTGGACGCGTGGTTTCGCGCCGTGTACGGCCGGCCGGACGATCTCGGTGTCGTGGCCGCAGGCGACGCCGCGGCCGTGACCGAGCGGCTGCTCGAGACGCGGGCCGCCGGGGCCGAGCACGTGATCGTGCAGCCGGTCGGGGGCGGCGAGCGCGCGCAATTGACCGCGATCGCCGAGCACGCGCTGCCCGCGTTGCGCCGCTGATCAGGCGGGCACGGGGAACCGCGACTTGAGCTCCATCGCGGCGCGCACGCGATCGGCCGCCAGGCGCTGCGCCGTGGCGTGCGTCGTCGCGCCGGTGCGGTCGCTCTCGACGAGGACCGCGGTCGTGTTCGCGCGGATCTTCTCCGAGACCGCGACGAAGATCGCGCCGCGCTCGGGCGCGAACGGCGAGCGGCGCGCGTCCATCGCGTAGGCCGCGGCCACGACGCCGCCCGCGTTGGCGATGAAGTCCGGCACGACGGTGATCCCGCGCCGGGCCAGCACCTCCTGCGCCGGCGGGCTGATCGGCAGGTTGGCGCCCTCGACCACCAGCCGGCAGCCGAGCGCGCGCGCAATGCGGACGTCGATCACGTCCTGCGTGGCGGCCGGCACGAGGATGTCCGCCTCGAGCTCGAGCTCCGCGCCCGGCGCGAGCCGCCGGTGACCGGCGACCTCCGCCAGCGCCGCCTCTCCGAGCTCGGCCCGTGCGGCGACCAGCCGCCCGACGTCGAGCCCGTCCGCGTCGTAGACCACGGTGTCGACGCTGGAGACGGCGACCACGCGCGCGCCCAGCTCGGCCAGCCGCGCGCTCGCCGCGCTGCCGACCGCCCCGAAGCCCTGCACCACGACGCGCGCGTCACGGAGGTCGAGCCCGCGGTGCCGTGCGGCGGCGTCGACGGCCTCGGCGACACCGAAGCCCGTGATCCCCCACTCGTCGTACGGCACGCCGCCGAGCGCCCCAGGCGCCCCGACGGCCGCGCCCCGGTCACCCAGCTCGTCCTGCACGGTGGCGGCGTCGCGTTCGGTCAGGCCCATGTCCAGGCCGAGCACGTACTCGGCCGGGATCTCGTTGGCGAGGGCGCGCACGAACGCGCGCAGGATCGCCTCGCGGTCGTGACGGTGCGGATCGGCGCGGATGCCGGCCTTGGCGCCGCCGAAGTAGAGATCCACGGCCGCCCACTTCCACGTCATGACGCGAGCCAGGCGGGCGACCTCGCCGACGGTCAGCGTCGGGCTCATGCGCGTGCCGCCCTTGCCGGGGCCGCGGGCCGTGTTGTCGATGACCAGGACGCCGCGCATCCCGGTGCGCGCGTCGGAGACGCAGACGATCTTCTCGGGACCCCATTCGTCCACGACGCTGAGGTCGTCGATCACGTGAAGCTCACGCCCTGGGCGAGTGGAAGGTCCTGCGAGTAGTTGATCGTGTTGGTCGCGCGGCGCATGTACGCGCGCCACGCGTCCGACCCCGACTCGCGACCGCCGCCGGTGGTCTTCTCGCCGCCGAACGCCCCGCCGATCTCGGCGCCGGACGTGCCGATGTTGACGTTGACGATGCCGCAGTCCGAGCCGTCGGCGGCCAGGAAGCGCTCGGCTTCGCGCTGATCGCGCGTGAAGACGCTCGACGACAGGCCCTGCGGTACGGCGTTGTGGAGCGCGATCGCCTGCTCGAAGTCCCGGTAGGTCACGAGGTACAGGATCGGCGCGAACGTCTCGCGCGCGACGATCGCGGTCTGCGCGGGCATCCGGACCAGCGCCGGCTCCGCGTAGTACGCCGCGGGATGCTCCGCGACCGGCCGCCGGGCGCCGCCGATCACCACGTCACCGCCGTCGGCTCTCGCCTGATCGAGCGCGGCCTGCATCGCCTCGTGGGCGCGCCCGTCGATCAGCGGGCCGACGAGCGTGCCATCCGCGAAGGGATCGCCGATGCGCAGGCGCCGGTAGGCGTCGGCGATCCGGTCACTCAGCTCGCCGGCGACGTCCTCGTGGGCGATCAGCCGGCGCATGGTCGTGCAGCGCTGCCCGGCCGTCCCGGCCGCGGCGAAGACGATCCCGCGGACGGCGAGGTCGAGATCGGCGGACGGCGTCACGACGGCCGCGTTGTTGCCGCCGAGCTCGAGCAGCGAGCGGCCGAACCGCGCGGCCACGCGCGGGCCGACCTGCGCGCCCATGCGCTCGGAGCCGGTGGCGCTGATCAGGGCGACGTCAGGGTGCTCGACGAGCGCCTCGCCGGCCTGCGGCCCATCGATCACGAGCGTGTGGACGGCGGGCGGCGCGCCGCGCTCCGCCGCCGCGCGTTCGAGCAGCGCCGCGCAGGCCGCGGACGTCAGCGGCGTCGCGGGTGAGGGCTTCCAGACGACGGTGTCCCCGCACACGAGCGCGAGCGTGACGTTCCAGGACCAGACGGCCGCCGGGAAGTTGAACGCGGTGATGACGCCGACGACCCCGAGCGGATGCCAGGTCTCCATCAGCCGGTGGCCCGGCCGCTCCGACGGCATCGTGCGACCGTCCAGCTGGCGCGACAACCCGACCGCGAGGTCGCAGACGTCGATCGCCTCCTGGACCTCGCCGAGGGCCTCGGACGGGATCTTGCCCACTTCGATGCTGATCAGCCGGGCGACGTCGTGCCGGTGCTCGCTCAGCAGCTCGCCGAGCCGCTTGACGACCGCGCCGCGCGCGGGCGCCGGCACGAGCCGCCAGCGCTCGAAGCCTGCGCGCGCCGCCGCCACCGCGGCGGCGACGTCGCCGCTGTGGCCCGGGAAGTCGAACAGCCGCTCGCCGGTGATCGGCGTGCGCGCGGCGACGGTGCGCCCGGAGCTCGGTGCGAGCTCGACGCCGCAGCGTTCCAAGCTCTCGCGCGCCAGCGCGCGCAGGGTGTCGGTCGAGGTCACCAACATGCAGATTGTTGACATTGTGGCCGCGTGCTGCGGCCGTGTCAAGCGGGCCGGGCGGAAGAGCCGGTGGTGAGCGCCGCCCACAGCTCGGAGTCGAAGCCCGTGTCGAGCTGCTCGACGAAGTCGCGGACCCAGCGCTCGAACTTCTCGCGCCACAACCGCTCGGCGTCCGCGCCCTGCCGCCGGACGATCGCCGAGTGCAGCGCGTCGATCTCCTCGAACATGATCGCGAGGCTGTCGTCATAGCGGATGTGGAGCGTGGCGATGAAGATCCGGACCTGCCACGTCAAGCGCTCCCAGTCGGCGGTCACCCGCCGCAGCCCCGCGCTGGCGACGATCGTCGACTGGTACCGCAGGTCGGCGTCGGCGGCCTCCGCCGCGTGCCGGCGCTCGACGGCGCGCTGAAACCGGCGCAGCTCCTTCTCGAGCGTCCGGACCGGCAGCTCGCGCTCGTCCAGCAGGAGCTTGTGCAGCGCGAGCGACCCCAGCGAGGCGCGCATCGCGTACACCTCAAGGACGTCGATCGGATGCACCTCCGGGACCACGGCGCCGCGGTTGGGAATGATCTCGAGCAGACCGTCGTGCTCGAGCAGACGCAGCGCGTCCCGGATCGGCCCGCGCGAGACCTCGAGCTGCTGCGCCAGCGGGATCTCCTTGATCCGTTCGCCCGGCTGGAGCCGGCCGGTGATGATCGCTTCGCGGAGCGCTTCGGCCACGAGGTCCACGTTCGACGGCGCGGGCCCGCGCGAGCGCACGGGAACCCCAACGCCCTTTCTGGCCATGCGGCGTAGGTTATCGGCGGTACCAGCGCGGCGAGGTGGTCGGAGGCGGCTTGAGGTGCGCGCGGACGACGATGACCGCGGGCGCGCGTGCCGCGACGGCGGCGGCCAGCTCCGCCTCGAACTCGCCCCCGAATCCGTCGACGGTGACGGCGGGGATGCCGAACGCGGCGGCGAGCCGCTCGAAGTCGGGGCGCACGAGGTCGACGCCGAACGGCTCGTCGCCGGCGTGGCGCTGATCGAAGCGCAGCATCCCGTACCCGCCGTCGTCGACGATGACCACGGTGAGCGGGATCCGCTCCTGCGCCGCCGTGGCCAGCTCGCCGCAGGCGAACAGGAAGCCACCGTCCCCGGCCACGCACACGGTCGGTCCCGTCCCCGCCAGCGCCGATCCGAGCGACGCGGGGAACCCGAACCCGAGCGTGCCCCAGCCGACCGGGTACGCCAGGGTGCGCGGCCGCCGCACGCGCCGGTAGCCGCCCAGCCAGTAGCCGGGGATGCACATGTCGGCGACCACGATCGCGTCGTCGGGCAGCACGCGGTCGAGCGCACCGAGGAAGCGGGCGGCCTCCGGATCGTCGGCGGTGACGGCCGCGGCGACGCTCGCCGCGACGGCGTCGAGCCGCCGCCGCAGCGCCGGGAGCCCGGGCCGCGGCTCGACCCGCTCGCGCAGGCGCCGCGTGACCGTCCGCGCGTCGCCGGCCAGGACGACGTCGGGCACGTAGTTCTTGCTCGCGTCGTCGCCGTCGACGTTGATCGCGATCAGCCGCTCCGGCGGTGGCATCGCCCAGTTCTGCGTCATCATCCCGTCGAAGTCGCTGCCGATCGCGACGACGACGTCGGCGTCGTCCCACAGCGGTCCGACCTCCGGGGCGTGGATCGGGCCCGCGACCGCGCACGGGTGGTCGGGCGGGATGAGGCCGCGCGCCATGTACGTGGTGACGACCGGCGCGTTCAGTGCGAGCGCGAGCTCGCCGACCTCGGCACCGGCGTCCGCCCGCAGCGCGCCGCCGCCGGCCCAGATCAGCGGCCGTTCGGCGGTCGACAGCAGGCGCGCCGCCGCGCGCAGCGCGGCGGCGGACGGCACGGCCGCCGCGAGCTCGCGGTCCGGCTCCTGAACCGGGCCGGCGGCCTGCCGGAGGAGGTCGGTCGGGATGCCGAGGTACGCCGGGCCGGACGGCGCGGCGTGCGCCCGCCGGCCCGCTTGGAGGACGGCGGGGCCGATGGCGTCCGCGCTGGCGACCGTCCGCCGGTGCTTCGTGAGCGGCGCGAACAGCGCTTCCTGGTCGCGCGTCTCGTGCAGCACCCCGCGGTAGACACCGGGGCGGCGCAGGGCCAGCGGGATGTCCGTGGCGACGACGAGCACCGGCGAGCCGGAGGCCATCGCCTCGCCCGTCGCGCCCAGGGTGTTGGCCGCCCCGGGGCCGGTGGTGACGAGCGCCACGCCCAGCTCGCCCGTCGCGCGCGCGTACCCGTCCGCCGCGTACACCGCGGTCTGCTCGTGGCGGACGCCGACGAGCCTGATGCTCGAGCTCGAGAGCGCCTTCCAGAGCGGGAGGTTGTGCACGCCGGGCAGCCCGAAGGCCACGCGCACATCGAGGCGTTCCAGCGCGTCGACGAACCGCTCGGCGCCGGTCACGGTCAGACGATGTTGAGCTCGGGGCGCAGGGCGGCGTCGCCGAACCGCTCCACCGCGAGCGGTGAGACGTCCACGAACGGCGGCCGCTCGAGCACGAGGTCGCGCAGGATCTCGCCGACGGCGGGGCCCTGGAGGAAACCGTGCCCCGAGAACCCGGTCGCGTAGAGGAACCGCGAGACCTGCGGGGCCTCGCCGATGATCGCGTTGTGGTCGGGCGACATCTCGTACAGCCCGGCCCAGCCGCCGCGGATCCCGACCTCGGCGATCCGCGGCGCCCGCCGTTCGGCGATCGCGATCAGATCCGGCACCCAGTCGTCGGACCGCTCGAGATTGAACCCGGGCGCCTCGCCGGGCGGCGACATGCCGAGCAGCAGGCCGGGGCCTTCGCGGTGGAAGTAGAACGTCGAGCTGAAGTCGATCGTCATCGGCAGCGTCGGGGGAAGGCCGGGCATCGGCTCCGTGAACAGGATCTGGCGCCGGACCGGGGTGACGGGGAGGTCGACGCCGACCATCCGCCCGCAGGCGCGCGACCAGGGCCCGGCGGTGCAGATCACCGTGTTCGTGCGGATCGTGCCGCGGCTCGTCAGCACCGCTTCGATCGCGCCGTCGCGCTGCTCGATGTCGAGCACTTCGCAGTGCGGCTCGATATGCGCGCCGTGCGCTCGCGCCGCGAACGCGTAGCCCTGGACCACGGCCTCGGGCGTGGCGTGTCCGTCGTCGGGCGAGAACGCGGCCGCCAGGATGTCGGCGCCGGCCAGCAGCGGGCACAGCTCGCGCGCCTGGTCGGGCGTGAGGAGCTCGGACGGGACGCCATGCGCTCGTTGCAGCTCGATGTCGCGCTCGAAGCGGGCGACGTCGGCCTCGCGCGTGAGCACGAACAGGTAGCCGACCTGCTTGAGGTCGATGTCCCACCCGGGGCGGCGTTCGAAGTCGCGGAACGCCGCGAGGCTGCGCTGGGCGATCTGCACGTTGAGCGCGTCCGAGAACTGCGCTCGCACGCCGCCGGCCGCCCGGCTCGTGGAGCCGCTGCCCAGCTCGTCGCGTTCCACGAGCACGACACGGGCGCCGGCCTCGGCCAGATGGAAGGCCGCGCTGGCCCCCATCACGCCGCCGCCGACGATCACCACGTCGGTCGAGGCCGGTAGGTCGGGTCGGACGCGGCGGGTTCCCATGACGGCGATGATGCTCGATGTTTTGCAGATTGTCAACAATCAAGTACGATCCGTGATCTTCTGCACCGCGAGTCCGGGGGTAATGAGCATGGATCGGTACGGCGTCGGGGAGTTCCTCAGCCAGGCGGTCGTCCACGGGGACACCGTCTACGTCGCGGGCCAGCTGGCGCCCGACGGCGGCGCGTCGGTCGCGGACGAGACGCGCGGCGTCCTGCGGCAGATCGACGCGGTGCTCAAAGAGGCCGGGAGCGATCGCTCACGCCTGCTGTCCGTCTCCATCTACCTGGTCGACATCGCCGACTTCGCGGAGATGAACGCGGTCTGGATCGAGTGGCTGGACGGCGCCGCGCCGCCCGCGCGCGCCACCGTCCAAGCGGCGCTCGCTCACCCGGAGCGGCGCGTCGAGATCGCCGCCGTCGCCGCATGCGGATGACGGCCGGCACGCTCGAGACGGCGCCCGGCGACGCCCGCATCCTGACGCCCGAGGCGCTGGGCTTCGTCGCCGAGCTGCACGAGCGCTTCGGCGGGCGCCGCCTCGAGCTGCTGCGGGCCCGGGTCGAGCGGCACGCGCCGTCGGGCTTTCTCGCGCAGACGCGGGAGATCCGCGAGGACGCGTCGTGGCGGGTGGCGCCGCCCCGGTCGGACTACGCCGATCGGCGCGTCGAGATCACAGGCCCGACCGACCGCAAGTTGATCATCAACGCGCTCAACAGCGGCGCCCGTGGCTTCATGGCGGACTTCGAGGACGCCAACTCGCCGACCTGGGCGAACCAGGTCGGCGGCCACGCGAACCTGATCGACGCGATCGACGGCACGATCACGTACGACAGCTCGGACGGGCGCCACTATCGGCTGGCCGACGAGGTCGCCACGCTGGTCGTCCGTCCGCGCGGGTGGCACCTGCCCGAGAAGCACGTGCTGGCCGGCGGCGAGCCGGTGGCCGGCGCGCTCGTGGACTTCGGGCTGCACGCGTTCCACAACGCGCGCCGGCTGCACGCGCGCGGGCGCGGCGTCTATCTGTACCTGCCGAAGCTCGAGCACTACGACGAAGCGCGGCTGTGGAACGACGTCCTGACGTACGCCGAGGAGGCGCTCGGGCTGCCCGCCGGCACGATGCGCGCGACGGTGCTGATCGAGACGCTGCCCGCCGCGTTCCAGATGGACGAGATCCTCTTCGCGCTGCGCGAGCACGCGTACGGTCTCAACGCCGGCCGCTGGGACTACATCTTCTCGCTGATCAAGGTCTTCCGGGAGCGCCCGGAGTTCGTGCTGCCCGACCGGCACCAGGTGACGATGGCGGTGCCGTTCATGCGCGCCTACACGGAGCTGCTGGTCAGGACCTGCCACGCGCGCGGCACGTTCGCGATGGGCGGGATGGCGGCCCTGATCCCATCGCGCCGTGACGAGGCGGCCAACGCGCGAGCGATCGCCGCCGTCCGGGCCGACAAGGAACGCGAGGCGACCGCCGGGTTCGACGGCACCTGGGTCGCGCATCCGGACGTCGTCGCGGTGGCCCAGGAGCAGTTCGACCAGGTGCTCGGTGAGCGCCCGAACCAGATCGACCGCCGGCGCGACGAGGTCGCGGGGAGCCCGGCTGCGCTCCTGGACGTGGCGGCGACGCCGGGCGAGATCACGGAGGCCGGGCTGCGCAACAACGTCAGCGTCGGCTTCCAGTACATCTCGTTCTGGCTTGGCGGGCGCGGCGCCGCCGGGATCAACGGCCTGATGGAGGACGCCGCGACGGCCGAGATCTGCCGGGCGCAGATCTGGCAGTGGATCCGCCACGGGCACGTGACCCGCGAGCGCGTACGCGACGTGCTCGACGAAGAGCTGGCGCGGATTCGCGCCGAGGTCGGCGACGAGGTGTGGGCCGCGGGACGCCCCGACGAGAGTCGCCGTGTGTTCGAGCGGGTCGCGCTGGCCGATGACTTCCCGGAGTTCCTCACGCTGCCCGCCTACGAGCTCCTCGACTGAGCGCTCGGCGCCGCGCCGGAGACGCCCGTGGATACCCTCACGTGCGGCCGTGTTCGACCCCTCCAGCCACCGGACGTTCCGCTTCACCGAGCGGTCGATCACCCCCGACGGGACGATTCGGCTCCACTACGCGCTCGACGACGCGATCGAGTTCGTGGAGGAGCTGCAGGTCCCGGTCGGCGGTGACGCCGGCGCGGTCGAGCCGCTGCTGGACCTCCTGCACTGGGTCGCGGGCGTCAGCTACTACAAGACCGCGGCGCCGCCGGAGGTCGCCTGCGAGGCCGGCACGCCCGGGCCCGCCGCGGCGGCGTTCCTGGACGCGCTGTACTCGGAGGGGCTGGGGGAGCTCGCGGTCGTCAACCACCTGGAGCACCTGCCGCGGCCGCGCTTCCCCAGCGCGCCGCGCGCCACCCACGCGCGGCGGCCGCTGCAGCGGGTGCTCGTCCCGGTCGGCGGCGGCAAGGACTCGATCGTGGCGCTCGAGATCGTCCGCCGCTCGGGCCTGGACTTCACGCTGTTCTCGGTCCGCGACGACCCCGCGATGCAGCGCACCGCCGCGGTCGCCGGCGTATCCCGGCTGGTCGCGCAGCGCCGGCTCCCGCTCGCCCAGCTGCAGGAGCTCAACCGGACCGGCGCGCTCAACGGGCACGTGCCGATCACGGCGATCGTCGCCTGCGTGGCACTGCTGACCGCGGCGCTCAACGGCTACGACGCGGTCGCGCTGGCGAACGAGCGCTCGGCGTCGAGCGGCAACCTCGTCTACGACGGCATCGAGGTCAACCACCAGTTCTCGAAGTCCGCGCGCGCGGAGGCGTTGCTGCGCGCGGCGGCCGCGGAGGCCACCGGCGTGGACGTCTTCTCGCTGCTGCGCCCCGCGTCCGAGCTGGGGATTGCGCGCCGGTTCGCGCAGCTGACGCCGTACCACGGCGCGTTCACGAGCTGCAACGCGATCTTCCGGCTGGACCCGGAGCTGCGCGCGTCGTCCTGGTGCGGGAACTGCCCGAAGTGCCGCTTCGTCTTCCTGGTGCTGGCGCCGTTCATGGCCCCGGAGGCACTGGAAGCGATCTTCGGCACGGCGATGCTCGACGACCCCGCCCAGTACGAGGGCTTCGCGCTGCTGACCGCGACCGGCGGGCACAAGCCGTTCGAGTGCGTGGGCGAGGAGGAGGAGAGCCTGGCCGCGATCAGCCTGCTCGCCGACGATCCGCGCTGGCGCGAGAAGCCGGTCGTGAAGCGGCTCGTCGCCGAGGCCCTGGCCGGGCGCACGCCGGACGTCGCGGCCGCGTTCGCGCTCAGCGACGAGCACGCCGTCCCGGACGAGCTGATCGGCGACGTGCATGCGGTTCTCGGCGCTTGACGGGCTGCGGATCGGCGTCTGGGGCGCGGGCCTGGAGACGCGCTCGTTCGCGCGCCACGTCGCAGCGGAGCTGCCGCGTGCGCGGATCGCGGTCGTGGTGCTGGAGCGGCCGGAGGACGCGCCCGAGCTGACCGACGGGGCGACCGTGGTCGGCGCCGCGGGCGCCGTGGACGCGCTGCGGGGGTGCGACGCGCTCGTCCGCTCGCCGGGCGTGTCGATCCACCGGCCCGAGCTGCGCGCGCTCAGGATCCCCGTCGTCACGCCGACCGGCCTGTGGATGGCCGAGCGCGGCGGGCGGCAGGTGATCGGCGTCACCGCGACCAAGGGCAAGAGCACGACGTCGGCGCTGATCGCGCACCTGCTCGGCGCGCACCTCGGCGGCAACATCGGGGCGCCCGCGCTGGACCTCCCGTATACCGGCGGCTGGGCGGTGATCGAGCTGTCGAGCTACCAGATCGCCGACCTCGAGATGGGGCCGGAGGTCGTGGTCGCCTCCAACCTGTACCCCGAGCACCTGCACTGGCACGGGAGCTTCGAGGCGTACGCGCGCGAGAAGCTGCGCCTGCTGGCCCTGCCGGGCGTGCGCCGGCTCGTGCTGAACGCGACGTCGGCGCCGGTGATGGCGGCGCCGCGGGCGACCGAGGACGTGTGGACGTTCGGGGTCGCGCCCGGCTGGCACGTGGACGCCGACGGCGCGGTCGTGCGCGGGGACGTGCGGCTGGCGAAGCTCCCGCTGATCGGGCGCCACAACGCGCTCAACGTGTGCGCGGCGCTGACGGCGGTCGAGGCGGTCGGCGCGCCGGTGCGCGTCGAGGCGCTCGACGACTTCAAGGGGCTCGACCACCGGCTCCAGATCGTGCACGAGGCCGACGGCGTGACCTGGGTCGACGACAGCATCTCGACCGAGCCGGAAGCGGCGAAGTCCGCGATCGAGAGCTTCCCGGACCGGCCGCTCGTGCTGATCGGCGGCGGGTTCGACCGCGGGCAGGACTACGCCGCGCTCGGCGCGCTGCTGGCGGCGCGCGGCGCGCACGTGCTCGGGCTGCCGGTCACCGGGGCGCGGCTGGTCGCGGCCGCCCGCGCGGCGGGCGCCGAGCGCGCCCGCGAGGTCCCCGACCTGCCGGCGGCGGTCGCCGCCGCCCGCGCCGCGGCGACGCCCGGCACGGTCGTGCTGCTGTCGCCGGCGGCGCCGAGCTTCACGACGCACCGGAACTTCGAGGCGCGCGGGGACGACTTCCGCGACCTGGCGAGGGCGGCGAAGTGACGCGCGGGGGGCGGGACGGCGACGCGACGCGCGCGGCGCGGGGCGGCGGCGGGGCGGGCGCACGCTGATGCGGCGCGAGGCGCGGAGCGGGCTGCGCGCGTACCGGTTCGAGACGCTGCCGGGCGGCGTCGACGCGCTCGTCTCCACGCGCGTCGTCGACCTCCCTGGCGACGCCGAGCGCTTCTTCGCCGCCTTCGGCCTGCCGCCCGCGGCGTGGTGCGAGCAGGTGCACGGAAACGGCGTCGCGGTCGCGACCGAGCCGGCCACGTACCCCGGCGCCGACGCGCTGGTGACCGACGTCTGCGGCCTGCCGCTCGCGATCCGGCACGCGGACTGCGTCCCGATCGTCCTCTACGACCCCGAGCGCCACGCGGTCGGCGTCGCCCACGCGGGCTGGCGCGGGACCGTCGCGCGGATCGCCTCGCGCACGGTCGCGGCACTGCGCGAGCGCTACGGGTCAGACCCGGCGGCGCTGGTCTGCGCGCTCGGCCCGTCGATCGCCCCCGACGACTACGAGGTCGGCCCGGAGGTGATCGCGGCCGCGCGCCGCGCGTACGGCGACGCGCCCGTGCTGCGCGGCGCGAACTTCGACCTGTGGGCGGCGAACGCGCTCGACCTCGCGTCCGCCGGCGTGCGGCGCATCGAGGTCACCGGGGTGCCGACCGGCGGCAGCGACTTCTTCTCCTATCGCGCCGACGGTCCGGGCACGGGCCGGCTGGCCACGATCGCGATGCTGCGTGCGGATCATCCCGCGCGCGACTCCGTGGTCTGAGCGGATGCCCGCCCGCCGCGGCGGTGCTGACGTCCAGGGTCACAGGAAAGGAGCAGCGCATGGCTGTACTCAGCGAAGCACGCGTGTACGCGGCGCCCGGCCAGGCCGGCAGCCCGGTGGAACTCGAGGCGCGCTACGACAACTTCATCGGCGGCACGTGGGTGCCACCGACGACCGGCCGCTACCGGCCGAATCGCTCGCCCGGCACGGGCCTGCCGTTCTGTGAGGTCGCGGAGTCGGGGCCGGCCGACATCGAGCTCGCGCTCGACGCGGCGCACGCCGCGCACCCCGCGTGGGCGGCCAAGTCGCCCGCGGAGCGGGCGGCGGTCCTGAACGCGATCGCGGACGTGATGGAGGCGCACCTCACCGAGCTGGCGGTCGCCGAGGCCTACGAGAACGGCAAGCCGGTGCGCGAGACGCTGGCGGCCGACATCCCGCTCGCGATCGACCACTTCCGCTACTTCGCGGCGGCGGCGCGGGCCGAGGAGGGCTCGATCTCCGAGATCGACGCCCAGACCTACGCCTACCACTTCCGCGAGCCGCTCGGCGTGGTCGGCCAGATCATCCCGTTCAACTTCCCGATCCTGATGGCGGCGTGGAAGATCGCGCCGGCGCTGGCGGCGGGCAACTGCACCGTGGTCAAGCCGGCGAGCCCGACGCCGTGGTCGATCCTGAAGCTGTGCGAGCTGCTCGCCGACGTCGTCCCGCCCGGCGTGATCAACGTCGTCAACGGGCCGGGGGCGGAGATCGGCAAGGCGCTGGCGACCAACAAGCGGATCGCGAAGGTCGCGTTCACGGGCGAGACCGTGACCGGCCGGCTGATCATGGGCTACGCGGCCGAGAACCTGATCCCGTCCACCACGGAGCTGGGCGGCAAGTCGCCGAACCTCTTCTTCGAGGACGTCATGGCGGCCGACGACGCGTTCCTGGACAAGGCGGTCGAGGGCCTGGTCCTCTACGCCTTCAACAAGGGCGAGGTCTGCACCTGCCCGTCGCGGGCACTGATCCAGGAGTCGATCTATGACGCGTTCATGGAGCGCTGCCTGGACCGGATCGGCGCGATCGTCCAGGGCGACCCGCTCGACCCCGCGACGATGCTCGGCGCGCAGGTGTCGCGCGCGCAGCTGGAGAAGATCGAGGGCTACGTGAAGATCGGCCGCGCGGAAGGCGCGCAGGTCCTGATCGGCGGCGACCGCGCGGAGCTCGGCGGCGGCTACTACTTCCAGCCGACCGTGCTCAAGGGCACCAACGACATGCGGGTCTTCCAGGAGGAGATCTTCGGTCCGGTGCTCGCGGTCACGACGTTCAAGGACGAGGCCGAGGCGCTGGCGATCGCCAACGACACCGCCTACGGGCTCGGCGCCGGCGTGTGGACGCGAGACGGCTCGCGGGCGTTCCGAATGGGTCGCGGGATCCAGGCCGGCCGCGTGTGGACCAACTGCTACCACCAGTACCCGGCGGGCGCCGCGTTCGGCGGCTACAAGCACTCCGGCGTCGGGCGCGAGAATCACCGCATGATGCTCGACCACTACTCGCAGACCAAGTGCCTGCTGGTGAGCTACGACCCCAACCCGATGGGGTTCTTCTAGACCGCTGATGGGGCGCGTCGGCGACTACCGAGCTGAGCTCCGGCGGCTGCCGCCGGAGCGCTGGCCCGCGTTCCTCGCCGAGCGCTCCGGCCTGCCCGGCCCGCGCGGCAACATCGAGCTCGGCCTCGCGGTCGGTGAAGAAGCCGGCCGCGAGACGCTCGACGCACTGCTCGCGACCGGCGACGAGTACCTGACGTTCTGCGGCGTGATCGGCCTCGGCCGGCTCGCCGCGGAAGGGGAGGGCGGCGCTGCGGTGGCGGGCGGCGCGGCGGTGGGCGAAGCGGTGGCGGGCGGAGCGGTGGCGAGCGTGGCGGCGGGCGGCGCGGCAGTGGGCGGCGCGGCGGCGGACGCTCGCGGCGACGCGCTCGCCCGGCTTCACGCCCACGCGGCGGACGGGCGCTGGCGCGTGCGCGAAGGCGTCGCGATGGCGTTGCAGCGGCTGGGCGACGCGGATCTCCCGCGCATGCTCGCGGTCGTGCGTGCGTGGGCCGAGGACGCCGACCCGCTCGTCCAGCGCGCGGCCGCCGCCGGCGTCTGCGAGCCGCGCCTGCTGCGCACGCCCGCGGCGGCGGCCGCCGCGGTGGACGTCTGCGACCGCGCGACGCGCCTGCTCGCCGCCCGCCCGCGCGAGCAGCGCCGCGACGACGGGGTGCGGGCCCTGCGCAAGGGCCTCGGCTACTGCTGGAGCGTCGCGGTCGCCGCCGACCCCGGGCCCGGATTGCCGCGCTTCGAGGCGCTCGCGTCCGTCGCCGACCCCGACGTCGCCTGGATCGTCCGCGAGAACCGCAAGAAGGCGCGGCTGGCGCGGGCGTACGACGCGGCGCGGGGCGGCGCGGCGGCGGCGGGTTGAGACACGTCGGGCGGCGCCGGGCGGCATCGGGCGGCGCGGCGGCGGCGGGTTGAGACACGCCGGGCGGCGGCGGGCGGCGCCGGGCGGCGCCGGGCGGCGGCCCGGCGAGGGCGCGCCGGGCGCGCGTGCCCGCGCGGGCTAGGGGGACGGGACCGCCGGCGCGGCGAGCTCGCGGCGCAGCCGCGCCACGTCGCGCGCCCGGTTGAAGCCGACCGCGCCGACGAGCCGGTCGCCGCGCCACGCGAGCGCGAGCCGCCGCGCGTCCTCGTCGGCCAGCGTCTCCCGGTCGGCCAGGTGCGGGAACCCGGCGGCCTGGATCTTGACCTCGTACTGATCCGACCACACGCTCGGCACCGGCGCCCGCGCCACGCACTCGCCGCCGTCCGCGCCCGCGAGCAGATTCCCTGCGACGATCGGCGCCCGCTCGGCGGCGTTGCTCCAGTGCCGGATCGCGACCGGCTCGCCGCCGGCCAGCGGATGCGGCCCCACGGCCACGTCCCCGGCGGCGACGATCCGGCGCGCCTCGTCGGCGAACCCGAACGCGTCGACCACCACCCCGTCGCGCAACGTCAGCCCGGACCCCTCCAGCCAGTCCGTGCACGGTGCGGCGCCCAGCGCGACCAGGACCACGTCGGCGTCGATCCGCTCGCCGCCGGCCAGCAGCACGCGCTCCCGCGCGACCCCCGCGACGCGCCGCCCCAGCCGCAGCGTCACGCCGCGCTCCGCGTGCATCCGCGCGACCGCCTCACCGGCCAGCGCCCCGAGCGGCATCAGCGGCCGCGGCGCGACGTCGATCAGCGTCACCGCGACCCCGAGCGACCGCAGCGTCGCCGCCACCTCACTGCCCACGAAGCCGGCGCCGACGATCGCGACGCGCCGCGCCCGCCGGCTCGCGGCCCGCAGCGCCAGCGCGTCCTCCACCGACCGCAGGACGTGCACCCCGCGAGCCTCCGGCCAGCGGCGCGCGCGAGCGCCGGTCGCGATCACCGGTGCGCCGCTTCAGCACACCGCGCGTCATCGAGCTGAGCCCCGCCGGGCGCGACGTGCAGCCGCACGAGCGCCCGGCGGTGGCCGGCGCCCTGCTCACGCCCGCGCGTTGACCGCGTGGCGGGCCCGCATGACGGCGCCCACGCGCGCCCGGGCGACGTCCTCGAGCGGATGCCGGCGGTCGGACACGACCGTGCGCCCACCCACCATCACCGTCCGCACCAGCGTGTCCGACGCGCTGGAGAACACCCAGGCGTCAAGCACGGTCTCCGGCGTCTGGCCGACCAGCGCCGGATGATCACGGTCGAGCTCGACCACGTCGCAGCGCGCGCCCGGAGCGAACCCGTAGGCCGGCTGCGCCAGCGCCTGCGCGCCGCCGTGCCCCGCCGCGGCGTGCAGGACGGCGCCGACGCTCCGCTCGCCCTCGGCCAGCAGCGTCTCGCGGCGGTGCAGCGCCAGCCGCTGGCCGTACTCGAGCGTCCGCAGCTCGCCCGGCAGGTCGATCAGGTGGTTGGCGTCGGTGCCGACCCCGAAGCGCCCGCCGGCGTGCCGGTACGGGGCGAGGTCGAAGCGGCCGTCGCCGAGGTTCGCCTCGGTCAGCGGGCACAGCCCGGCGACCGCGCCGGACGCCGCCAGCCCGTCGCGCTCGGCGGCGGTCATATGCGTGGCGTGGATCACGCACCAGCGCTCGTCCACGCCGTTGGCCAGCAGCCATTCGACCGGCCGCGTGCCCAGCCCCGCCTGCACCTCCTCGACCTCCTCGGTCCGCTCGGCGGCGTGGATGTGCACCGGCCCGGCCGGACGCGCGCCGAGCAGCTCGGCCAGCTCGGCGGGCCGCACCGCGCGCAGGCTGTGCGGCGCGACGCCCACGCGCAGCCACGGGCGGTCGGCGGCCAGCGCGTCGAGCGCCGCGACCAGGTCCAGGTACTCGTCCAGCGAGCACGTGAAGCGGCGCTGCTCGGGCTCGGGCGGGAGCCCGACGCCGCCCGACGTGTACAGCGCCGGCAGCAGCGTGAGCGCGATCCCGGCCGCTTCGGCCGCGGCCACGATCCGCCCGCTCAGCTCCGCCAGGTCGGCGTAGCGGGCGCCGTCGGGCGCGTGGTGGACGTAGTGGAACTCGCCGACGCTCGTGTAGCCGCGCTTGAGCATCTCGACGTAGGCGAGCAGCGCATAGGCTTCGAGCTGCTCCGGTTGCAGACCGAGCAGGTGCCGGTACATCACTTCGCGCCAGGACCACAGCGTGGCGGCCGCGCCCGGCCGCAGCTGGTCGGCGTGGCCGACGAGCCCGCGGTGGTGCGCGTGCGAGTGCAGGTTCGCGAGCCCGGGGACGACGAAGCCGTCGAGCAGCACGTCGCACGCGTCCGGCAGCCCGGCGCCGGCCGCGACGATCGTCCCGCCCTCGTCGGCGACGAGGTGCCCGGGCGACGCCCAGCCGTCGGGCAGCAGCAGGTGCGCCGCGCCGATCGTGCGCCTCATCGGACGACCTCCCCGGCGCGCACGACGGTGCGCACCGCGTTGTGCCCGATCCGGTAGGCGAGGTCCTCGAAGCGGTCCGTGTCGAGGATCAGCACGTCGGCCGCCTTGCCGGGCTCCAGTGACCCGGTCTCCTCCGCGCAGCCGGCGGCCGCGGCGGCGTCGATCGTGGCCGCGCGGATCGCTTCGGCGACCGACAGCCCGCCGGTCCGGCACGCGTGCTGCATGACGACCTGCATGCTGGTGACGTGGCAGCCGGGGCAGCAGTCGGTGGCCAGCGCGATCCGCAGGCCGCTCGCCGCCAGCGTACGCGCGTGTGCGGGCCGGTCGTGCTGGACGGCGAAGTCCAGCAGCGGCATCACCACGCCGATCACGCCGGCCGCGGCCAGCGCCTCCAGCTCCTCCGGCGGCGTGTGGTTGAGGTGGTCCGCGGTCGTCGCGCCCAGCGCGGCCGCCAGCCGCGCCGCGCCCGTGTGCGAGTACGCGTCGAGGTGCAGCTTCGGCTCCAGCCCGTGCTCGCGGCCGGCCTCCAGGATCCGCCGCCCCTCCTCGAGCGTGAAGTAGCCGTCGTCGCAGTAGACGTCGCAGAACGTCGCCAGTCCGCGCGCGTCCGGGATCGTCGCGACCACCTCGTCGACGTACGCGTCGCGGTCGGCGTCCGGCGGGAACGCGTGCGCGCCCAGGTAGGTGGAGACGATCCGCAGGCCGGTCGCGTCCGCCAGCCGCCGGTTGGCCTCCAGCAGCGCCAGCTCGGCGTCGCGCGCCAGCCCGTAGCCGGACTTCGACTCCACCGTCGTCGTCCCGTGCGCGAGCATCTCGCGCAGGCGCGGCGCGGACGCGTCGGCGAGCGCGCGGGCGTCGAGCGGCCGCGTCTGCGCCATCGTGCCGGTGATGCCGGCGGGCGCGCCGGCCGGGACCGGCGTCCCGGCGCAGGACGCCGCGTACTCGTCCACGCGCGAGCCGCCGAAGACGACGTGCGTGTGGCAGTCGACGAAGCCCGGCATGACGACGCCGCCGGCCGCGTCGAGCACGGGCTCGTCGGCCAGCTCGCCGAGGTGCCCGACGGCGACGATCCGCCCGTCGCGCACGAGCACGTCCGCGCCCGGTGAGCGCCCGAGGCCGCCGCCCGCGCAGGTCAGCACCTCGCTCGCGCCGCGGATCAGCACAGCCCACCGTCCGCGACCAGGGCCCGCACGGCCGCGACCCGCGGCGACAGCAGCTCGTCGCGCGCCTGGAAGTCCACCACGCCGCGGATCGCCTCGTACGCCCGCCGCGTCGCGGGGGACAGGTCGCCGAGCGAGCGGCCCGGCTCGGCGACGCGCAGGTCGATCGCCTGCGCCACCGCGTGCAGCTCCAGCGCGACGACCGCGGTCGCGTTCCAGACCGCCTGGCGGGCGTGCCGGCCCGCGTTCATCGCCATCGACACGTGGTCCTCCTGGTTGGCCGAGGTCGGGATCGAGTCGACGCTGTCCGGGTGCGCGAGCGTCTTGCAGTCCGAGACCAGCCCCGCCGCCAGGTACTGCGGGAGCATGAACCCGCAGTCGATCCCGGGCGGGTCGCTGGCGATCAGCATCGCCGGCAGCCCGCGGTTGAGCGCGGGGTCGACCAGCCGCGCCAGCCGCCGCTCGGCGATCGACGCGATCTCGGTCACCGCGATCGTCATGAAGTCCGACGCGAACGCGATCGGCTCGGCGTGGAAGTTGCCGCCGGAGACCGCCTTCAGCGGCCGCGGCAGCTCGGTCACGATCAGCGGGTTGTCGGTGATCGCGCCCAGCTCGCGGCCGATCGTCGTGGCCGCGAAGCCGAGGACGTCGCGCGCCGCGCCGTGCACCTGCGGCGCGCAGCGGACCGCGTAGGCGTCCTGCGGCGGCTGGCGCTCCGGGTCGGCGTCGGCGCCGCCGTCGACCAGCCGGCTGCCGTCGAGCAGCCCGCGGATGCGCGCCGCGGACGCGGCCTGCCCGGCTTGCCCGCGCGCGTCGTGGACCTCCGGCAGGAACGCGTCGCGGAAGCCGAGCAGCGCCTGCGCGCTGAGCGCGACCGCGAGGTCCGCGGTGTCCGCCAGCGCCTGGGCGTCGGCCAGCGCGAGCGCCGCCAGCGCGGTCGAGAAGCTCGTGCCGTTGAGCAGCGCGAGCCCGCCCTTGGCGCCGAGCACGAACCGCTCGATGCCGGCGTCGCGCATCGCGGCCAGGCCGGTCTTGCGCGCGCCCGCGTGGTCGGCGAAGCCGGACTCGGCTTCGCCGTCCTCGCCCGCGGGCCGGGTGACGACCAGCGCGACGTGCGCGAGCGGGATCAGGTCCCCGCTCGCGCCCAGCGACCCGTACTCGGGCACGACCGGCGTCACGCCCGCGTTGAGCATCGCCACCAGCGTCTCGACCAGCGCGACCGGGACGCCGGAGCGCCCGCGCGTGAGGCTGGCGGCGTGCAGCAGCATCGCCGCGCGGACGACCTCGGTGTCGAGCTCGCGCCCGACGCCGCAGGCGTTCGACAGCACGAGCCGGCGCGACAGCTCGGCCGCGTCCGCCTCGTCCTGGTAGGCGCCCTGGCCCGCGAGGCTGCCGAACCCGGTGTTGACGCCGTAGACCGGACCGACCTCGGCGTCGAACAGGCCCGCGATCCACTCGCGGCTCGGGCGCATGCGCTCGGCGACCGAGCCGGCCAGCTCGACCCGCGCGCCGTGGCGCGCGACGGCGACCACGTCGGCCAGGGCGAGCGGCGCGCCGTCGATGATCATGCCTCGGGCCCGAACGTCGCTTCGCGCGTCCACCACAGCGGCACGTGCATCCCCTCGCCCGGCCCGACCGTTTCGGCCACTTCGCGGGCGTGCTCGTAGCCGGCCTGCGCGTGGCGGATGACGCCGATGCCGGAGTCGACGGTCAGCGCCGCCTCCAGGCGCAGGTCGGCCTCCTCGGACCCGTCGGCGATCATCGTCACGCCGGTGTGGACCGAGTCGCCCATCGCGTAGTTGGCCTGGATCGCGATCAGGTCGCACATCGCGGACGCGTTCAGCAGCCCGTTCAGGTACGGCCAGTCGGAGATCATGTCGGAGCCGTCAGGCATGTTCTCGGACTCGAACGTCGGGTTGATGATCGAGCCCGAGTCGAGGTTGTCGCGGCTGAACGCCACCGGGCCCTTGACCTCGCCGCGGCGGATCAGCTCGTTGACGGCGAGCCCGAAGCGCTTGCGCTGGCCGAAACCGAGGTAGCAGACGCGCGCGGGCAGCGCCTCGATCGGCACGTGCTCGCGGGCGAGCCGGATCCAGCGCGTCGGGATGTCGTCGTCGGCGAAGAGCTCGAGCACGAGGTCGTCCAGCCGCGCGAGGTCGGACGCCTCGCCGCTGGTGCACGTCCAGCGGAACGGGCCGCGGCCCTCGAGGAACAGCGGGCGCAGGTACGCGGCGACGAACCCGGGGATCTTCATCGCGTCCGCCATCCCGTGCTCCTCGCACTGGCGGCGGATCTGGTTGCCGTACTCGAAGACGGCGACGCCGCGGTCGGCGTACGCGTTCATCGCGGTGAGCTGGCGGACCATCGAGTCCCGCGCGCGCGTGAAGTAGGCGTCGCGGTCGCGCGCGCGTTCCGCCTCGGCCTGCTCGGCGGTGAGGCCGCTCGGGATGTAGGCCAGCGGGTCGTGCGCCGGGGTCATCTCGGTCACGATGTCCGGCCGGAAGTCGCGCTCCAGACACGCCTCGAAGACGTCCACGGCGTTGCCGACCAGCGTGATGCCGAGCGGCTTGCGCTGCGCCGCCGCCTCGGTCGCGAGCGCGATCGCCTCGTCCAGCGAGCCCGCCAGCACGTCCGCGTAGCCGACCTCCAGGCGCCGGCGGATGATCCGCTCGTCGACGTCGCAGCAGATCGCGACGCCGCCGAGCATCGTCATCGCGCGCGGCTGGTTGCCGCCCATGCCGCCCATGCCGGCGCAGAGCAGGATCTTGCCTTCGAGCGTGCCGCCGAGGTGCAGGTTGCCGACCGAGCGCAGCGTCTCGAACGTGCCCTGGATCACGCCCTGGGTGCCGATGTACTGCCACGGCGCCGCGGTGTACTGGGCGAACATCGTCAGGTTCGCGTCCTGCAGCTCGTAGAAGCGCTGCCAGCTCGGGCGGACGAAGTTGGTGGTCGCCATCACGACGCGCGGGGCGAGCCGGTGCGTGCGGAAGACCGCGACCGGCATCCCGGACTGGACGACCAGCGTCTCGTCGTTCTCGAGCTCCTTGAGCGCCTTGACGATCGCGTGGTAGCTCTCCCAGTTGCGCGCCGCCTTGCCGATGCCGCCGTAGATCACGAGCCGTTCGGGGTGCTCGGCGTTCTCCATGTTGTTCTCGAGCATCCGCAGGATCGTCTCCTGCTTGGGCCCCTTGCAGCGCAGCTCCGGACCACGCTGCGCGCGCACGCTGGTGAGGATCATGTGCCGGAAGGTACGAGCTGTTCTCATTATGCGCAACCTGGTGTTTCCGTATATTGAGAGGGAATGTCCTCCGTCGCCCGTGCCCTCCGCGTCCTCGCGCTCGTGCTCGACCGGCCCGAGATCCGCGTCGACGCGCTCGCGGCCGACATCGGGCTGCCGGTCTCCACCGTCTACCGCTACCTGCGCGAGCTGCGCGAGGCCGGCTTCGTCAGCGACTTCGACGGCGCCTACCGCCCGGGGCCGCGCTTCGACGGCGGCGAGTCGGCGGCGGTGCAGCGCGCGCGGCTGCGCGGGCTCGCGCGCCCGCAGCTCGAGCGCCTGGCCGGCGGGTCCGGAGAGACCGCGCTGCTGACCGTGCGCACGCACACGTACGCGCTGTGCCTGGACCAGGTCGAGAGCCACCATCCGATGCGGATGGCGTTCCGCGTGGGGCAGACGCTGCCGCTGTACGCCGGCGCGTCCACCCGCGTCCTGCTGGCCTACGCGCCGGACGAGATCGTCCAGGCGGTGCTCGACGACCTCGGGCCGGTGACGCCCGCGACGCCGAGCGCCGAGGACCTGCCGCGCCGGCTGCGAGCGATCCGCGCGGGCGGCGTGGCGACGTCGCGCAGCGAGTTCGTCGACGGCGCGATCGCGATCGCCGTGCCCGTGCTCAGCCGGGGCGAGTGCGTGTGCGCGCTCGCCCTGGCGGCTCCCGAGCAGCGCGCCAGCGCCGGCTGGCAGCGCCACGCCAAGCAGCTGCTCACGGAGGCGCGGCACGGCCTCGAGACGCTGTTGTGAGACCGCCCACCGCTAGGTGGAGTTTCCTGAGCACGTTGTTGGTCCGGGCATCCACAGCGACGTCAAGAGCCTGGGCAGCTGGCGCGGCGGGGTGATGGCCGGCGCCAACCGGCGCATCTACAAGGGTTAGAATGAAGCGACTTTGACATTCTGATGGAGCTTCCGATGCCGCAGGCTGAAACCGACACGACTGAGGACGGCCACGACCGGGCCGCCGACCGCGCGCTGATCGACAGTGGCTACTGGGTGGGCCGGCTCGGCAAGCTGCTCAGGGAGCGCCGCGAAGGTCGCTTCACGGTTGAGGAGCTGGCGGCGCGGGCCGGCGTCAGCTCGGGGCTCATCAGCCAGATCGAGCGCGGCATCGGCAACCCGTCGCTGGCCACGCTCACGCGGCTCTCGCAGGCGCTGGAGATGCCGATCGCGGCGATGTTCGACGGTCATCAGTTCCGCGAGGACGACATGCTGGTGCGCCGCGACGAGCGGCGGCGGATGGAAGTACCGAGCGACGGCATCGTGCACGAGATGCTGGTGCCGAACGCCAACCGCCGGCTCGGGCTGATCCAGACGTTGATCCCGGCCGGCTACTCCGGCGACGAGCTGCCGTGCTCGCACCCCGGCGAGGAGATCGTGCTGGTGCTCTCGGGCTCGATCCACGCGACCGTCGGCGGGCAGCGCTTCACGCTCCAGGAGGGCGACACGCTGTGCTTCGACGCGGCGCTGCCGCACAGCTGGTCGAACCCGGCCGACGAGCCCGCCACGCTGCTGCTCGCGTCGACCCCGCCGGGGAGCGCCACGCACTGATGGCGCGGCTCGGCGCGCGCACGCTGGCGCTGGTGTTCCCCGGCGCCCGGTGGATCGCGGACGACATCGTCGGCGAGTACGCGCGCGAGGGGCTGCGGATCAATCACGCACGCCGTCTGGGACGAGCGGCTCAAGACCAACCCCCAGATCGGGCGCATGACGCCGGAGAAGATCACGGCGCTGGTCGAGCCCGGGATCGTCGACGCCACCACGTGGCAGCTCCTGCGCATGGTCGGGGCGGCCGCTCCGCTTCCCGGCTGCTCGCCCGCGCCGCTTGATTGCACCGGTGCGGGTAGCATGAGTGCCTCCAGCTGAGGAGAGGCAGGCGATGGCGACACGAGAAGGCAAGCTCGGCGCCGGCCGATCGGACGACGGGCCCGGCGTCCCGGACAGCGCGTACTGGATCTCGCGGCTCGGCGCGATGATCAAGGAACGCCGCAGCGGCCGCTTCACGGTCGAGGAGCTGGCGGCGCGCGCGGGCGTCAGCGCGGGGCTGATCAGCCAGATCGAGCGCGGCATCGGCAACCCGTCGTTCTCGACGCTGTCACGGCTGGCGAACGCGCTCGGGCTGCCGATCGTGGCGATGTTCGAGGGCCCCGAGTTCGACGAGCGCCAGATGATCGTGCGCCGCAAGGACCGGCGGCGCCTCGTCGTCCCCGACGAGGGGACGGTGCACGAGATCCTGGTGCCGAGCTCCAACCGCCGCCTCGGGATGCTCTCGAGCGTGCTGCCGCCCGGTTACGAGGCCGACGAGGTCGGCAACACCCATCCGGGCGAGGAGATCGTGCTGGTCGTCTCGGGCACGCTGCACGCGTACATCGGTGGCCAGGCGTTCGTGCTCGAGGCGGGGGACACGGCGACCTACGACTCGTCGCTGCCGCACCGGTGGTCGAACCCGGGTGCGAAGCCCGTCGAGCTCCTGGCGATCTCGACGCCGCCCGCCACCGACCTCACGCACTAGCCCGCGTCGCGATCTCCCGGTCGCACGCGATCTCGTCGCGCCGCGCGAACCAGACGTCTCCGAGCGCGGCGGCGTGCTCGGGGAACGCGTCGAGCCCGCGCGCGTACCCCGGGCGCCCGATGACCCGCGGGTGCAGCGCGACGGTCATCATCGCGGCGCCCGGGCGCGTGTTGTTGCGCAGCATCTCGAGCGTGTCGCGCAGGTAGCGGTCGAACGCGCCGCCGGTCCGGGACGTGCGCACCAGGCTCGAGTCGTTGGTGTCGTGGCCACCGGTATGAACATGATCATGGGGTTCGTCGGCGGCGCGTTCCAGGCGCAGGTCTCGGGCGCGACCCTCGCCGCCGCGGCCGTGGTCAAAACCGTGACCGCGGCGGGGTTCAAGATCGCGTTCGTCGTGCCCGCCGGGTTGATGGTCCGGGCGTTCCTGGCGGCACTGCTGGTCCCGCAGCCGCGGCGGCGCCAGAGCAGCGCGCGGCCGCGGTCAAGGCGCTGTCGTGATGCGCGGGTCGTCGCCGCGCTCCGCCTCGCGCCGCCCGCGCACTGCCCGCCTCGCGCCAGCCGCGCGCACTGTCCGCCTCGCGCCAGCCGCGCGCACTGTCCGCCTCGCGCCAGCCGCGCGCACTGTCCGCCTCGCGCCAGCCGCGCGCACTGTCCGCCTC